>Ga0315294_10006616_pt1 | contig 12708 bp, 11 predicted proteins | sample YL17G13_40_MG_FD_203626 | JGI IMG/M metagenome (GOLD analysis project Ga0315294, IMG submission 203626) | Sediment microbial communities from Yellowstone Lake, YNP, Wyoming, USA - YL17G13_40 | ecosystem: Environmental > Aquatic > Freshwater > Lake > Sediment | place: USA: Wyoming | collected...
GTGCACACGGTCTCCCAGTAGATGCTCTCCACGGGCTGGTACGGCGTCTCGACGACGTGCCAGGGCAGATGCTCCATTGCGATCCGGGCGGGCATGTTGCGGTGATGGTACCACGGTTCGGCGGGCCGGCTGGTATGATGCGCGCATGAGCACGTACTACATCGACGCGTCAACCGGCCGTGATGGGCGCTCGGGCCGGTCGCCGGCGCGGGCGTGGAAGTCACTGCGGCGGACCAGGCGGCAGGCGTTGGGGCCCGGCGACTCCCTGCTCCTGCGGCGCGGCTGCTCCTGGGCGGAGCCATTGCGACTGCGGGGGAGCGGGAGCGAGGGGCGTCCGATCATGGTGTCCGCCTACGGGACCGGTCCCCGGCCGCGGCTCGCCCCGCGGGGCGTGGCCGTAGTCGCGAACGAGGGGCCGGTCTCGTGGTGGCACCTCAAGCGGCTCGATATCGGCGGGGCGGAGCCCTGGGCGCCGTGGGGCCAGCGGGGCGGGCGCATCGGCGGGATCGTGATCGGCCAGGCCGAGCCGTCGCGGGGCCTCCTGATCGAGGATTGCGTCGTGCACGACGTGCCGGGCCCCGGCATCGCCCTCCACGCGGGCCCGGCCGGAGGGACTGTCTTCTCGGACTGGTCGGTAGCCGGGTGCGAGGTGTACCACGCGGCCACCGGGATCACGTGCGGCGGGCCCTGGCCCCCGGGCGGGAATCCGTGGCAGTTCCACGAGCGGTTCGCGGTCCGTGACTGCCGGGTACACGACACCGGGACCGACGGGATCGTGCTATCGCATTGCCGGGACGGCGTCATCGAGCGGTGCACGGCGTGGCGGACCGGGATCGGCAGGACCCGCCGGACGCCGGTGGGGATCTGGTTCTTCCAGGCCCTCCGGTGCGTGATCCGGCTCAGCGAGTCGTTCGACAACCATACGGCCGGAGGGCACGCCGACGGCGGAGGATTCGACCTCGACGGCGGAGCCGTGGACTGCGCGATGCTGGACAACTACTCGCACGACAACGACGGCGCCGGGTTCCTGATCTGCTCCTACGACCCCGTCAACGCGCCGTGCACGGGTTGCGTGACGCGGGGGAACGTGTCCGTGAACGACGGGCGGGCGAACGACTACTCCTCGATCCTGTATTGGCAGGCCCACTACTGCCGGACCGAGCGCAACCTCTGCGTGACCCGTATCTCCTCGCCGCTCAAGTTCATCAGCCCCACGCGGGGCCACTCGATCTCGGACAATGTCTTCGTCGTGGACGCGGAAGCGGATATCCCCGTGCTGAAATCGGCGTTCGCGCTGGACGCGAACGCGTTCCGGCGGAACCGCTGGTGGCGGACGGGCGGCCGGCCCAGATTCGAGCTTCCGGGGCGGACCCGGCTGGACCTGCGCGGTTACGCGCGTCTCACGGGAGCGACGGGGGACCGCGTGGCGAATCCCGGAGTCGAAGGGGCGGTGGGTCGAGAACTGCGGCGGCTGGACGCCGCAAGAAGAGCCTCGATCAGCTAGCCGGCTTCTCCGGGTGCTGGTGGGAGCGGATCCTCTCCTCGATCTCGATGTCGACGAGTTCCTCGCGCCGCTTGGTTGCCGTCCGGGTGATCATCTCCGAGAGATGCGGGTTGCCGAGGATGACGTCCCGGAAGGTGTCGCGCAGGAGGGTGAAGACGACGCCGTCCTCCTCGCAGGCCACGGTCGCCGACCTCGGCTGGTGGCTGAGCAGGGCCATCTCGCCGAAGTAGGAGCCCGGGCCCAGTCTCGCGATCTGCTTGTCGAAGAAGGCCCGCTTGCGGTAGACGCCGACGGATCCCGACGCCACGATGTAGAAGATCCCGCCGATCGTTCCCTGCTCGATCAGGACTTCGCCCTTCTTCATCTCGGCCTTCTCGAACGCCTCGACGAGCTTGTCGGTTTCCTCCATGCTAAGGTACTGGAGGAACGAGAGATCCTTCAGTGCCTTCCTGAGCTGCTCCCAGTCGACCGGCGTCAGTTTGCTGCCCATGGCTCTTCCCCCTGTCCAAGACTACCACGCCTGCCCCCCACTTTCATTTTAGCCGTTTCCGCCGGGAACCGGTTAGAGGGCGGACATGGCCTTGCCCCCGCAGACGGGCACGAAGGCCCCCGTGACGAAGCTGGCGAGATCCGAGGCTAGGAATGCCACGACGTTCGCGATCTCAGCATCGGTGCCCCGCCGCCGCAGGGGGATCATCTTCGCGTACTCGGGCTGGACCTCGGTGCCCTTGTCCCGGTCCCGGTCGCTGATCGTCCAGCCGGGGGCGACCTCGTTGACCGTGATCCCGTGCTCGCCGATCTCGCGGGCCAGGACCTTGAGCACCGCGTCCATCCCGCGCTTGCCCGCCGTGTAGGCGCTCTGCGAGGGCAGGCATTCCATGGCGCAGTCGGTGGAGATGGCGACGATCCGGCCCCACTTGCGCTCGATCATGGCCGGCACGAAGGCCTTGGCCATGAGCACGTTCTGCATCACGCACGCCCGGAACTGGCTCTCGAAATCGGCCACGCCCTGATCGAGTACCGTGGTCCATTTGTACTGCTCCACCGCGTTGTTGACGATGATGTGCGGGGCACCCAGGGCCTTGCCGACGGCGTCCCGCATGGCGAGGACCGACGCCTGGTCCGTCACGTCGGCCTGCACGGCCATGGCCCGGCCTCCGGCCGCCATGATCTCAGCGACGAGCGACTCGGCCTTCGCCTGGTTCCTCTTGTAGTGGACGGCGACCGCGGCCCCGCATCGCGCGAGGGTTCGCACCATCACCCGGCCGAGCTGTCCCGAGCCGCCGGTCACCAACGCCACCTTGCCCGATAGGTCTATGGAGAGTCGCGTGTCCGCGGTGTTCATGTTCCCAAGTCTAGCAGGAGGCCTGCCGCGGCCGCGATGTTCAGAAGGTGATCACGCGGCTCACGAGGGGGTAGAGCGCTCCGCCGATCAGGGCCGACACCGGGATGGTCAGGATCCAGGCCCACATCACCTGCCGGGCCACGGCCCACTTGACCGCGTGGAGACCCCGGGTCGCGCCCACGCCCGCGATCGACCCGGTGATGACGTGGGTCGTGCTGACCGGGATGTTGAGGGCGGTCGACATGAAGACCGAGACGGCCCCCGCGGTCTCGGCGCAGAATCCGTGGACGGGCTGGAGGTGCGAGATCTTCTGTCCCATCGTCTTCACGATCCGCCAGCCGCCGGCGAGGGTGCCCAGCCCCATCGCCGCGTAGCAGGCGAACGCGACCCACGTCGGGATGTCGGCGTCGGCGGGCAGGGATCCGCCGGCGATCAGGACGACCAGGATGATGCCCATCGTCTTCTGGGCATCGTTGCCGCCGTGGCCGAGACTGTAGGCCGCCGACGACCAGACCTGGGCGTGCCGGAACCAGCCCATGACCTGATCGGGGCGTTTGCGCCGGAAGGTCCAGTAGACGCCGATCATGAGGCCGTAGCCGAGGACGAGGCCGATCAGGGGGGCGATGACGATGAAGGCCAGGATCCAGAGGAGGCCCCCGGGAATCAGCATGCCCCAGCCGCCCTTGACGATGGCCGCACCGACATACCCGCCGATGAGCGTGTGCGACGAGCTCGAGGGGAGTCCCCACCACCACGTGAGGAGGTTCCAGATGATGGCGGCGATGAGCCCGGCGCTGACGACTGCCACGCTGATGCCTTCAAGGTGGACGACGCCCTTGCCGACCATCTTCGCCACGCCATGGCCGAAGAGGAAGAAGGCGATGAAGTTGAACAGGGCGGCGCGGGCGACCGCGGCGCGGGGCGAGAGGACGCGGGTCGTTACCACGGTCGCGATGGCGTTGGCGGCGTCGTGGAACCCGTTGATGAAGTCGAAGATCAGCGCGAGCGCAACGACCGCGAGAACGGCCGCCAAATGGGGTTCAGGCATTCTTGACGGCGATGCCCTCGACGATGTTGGCCACGTCCTCGCACCGGTCGGTGGCGGCCTCGAGGGACTCGTAGATGTCCTTCCACTTGATGATCGTCGCGGTATCGAGGCCGTTCTCGAAAAGGCCGCCCAGCGCGTGGTGCAGGATCCGGTCGCCGTCGTTCTCCTTCGTATTGACCTCGATGCACATCTGGAGGACGGCCTCCGTCTTCAGGTCGGTGCGCAGGTGCGACAGCAGGTCCACGAGGATCTTCGTGGCCTCGACGAGGACCTGGGCCATGGCCTTGGCGTCGTCCGGGATGGTCTGTATCCGGTAGAGGACCATCCGGGACACGGAGGCATCGATGAGGTCCATGACGTCGTCGAGCTTCGAGATCAGCTCGTGAATGTCCTCCCGGTCGAACGGGGTGATGAAGGTCCGGTTGAGCCGGGTCATGGTTTCGTGCGTGATCCGGTCCCCGTTGTGCTCGATTTCCTTGATCTTCGCGGCCTTGGCCTCCACGTCGCGGAAGTCGGCAAAGAGATCCTGGAGGGCGAGCGCCCCGTCGTGGGCGTTGCGGGCCCCCTGTTCGAACAGGTCAAAGAACGACTCCTCGCGCGGAATCAGCCTGAACATCGGGGGGTATTGTGGCCCCCGGGGCTCCGATTGTCAATGAGCTTGGGGCCGCCCCCGCACACCCCGGCGCGCGTTCGTCAAGATCGGATAAAGAATGCGAGTTGCGGGCCGGAAAGCTGGGGGCGTAGACTGACGCCCATGAAGACCACCCCGGTCAGGCCCCGACGGCTCCTCCCTATCCGCGCCTTCCAGCTCCACCTCACCCACTACGACCCGATGTGGGTCAAACGGAAAGCCGTTGAGCGCCGGTTCAACATGAAGCTCGCACTCGAAGTCGTGGATCGGGCGGCGGCCGCGGGTTTCACGCACCTGATCGTCGACATCGAGGACGCTGTCCGGTACGCGTCGGCGCCGCAACTGCGCCGGTCGTACTCGGCGCCGATGCGCGACCTCGCCACGCTGGCGGCCCGGGCGCGGGCCCGCGGGCTCGACGTCATCCCGAAGTCGAACTTCTCCCAGAGTCCCCTCCACCAGCACAACCACTGGTTCCGGCCGTACCACGATCTCTTCGACAGCCCCGAATATTTCCGCCGGGCGTTCCGGATTATCGACGAGATCCGGCGGGCGTGCCGGCCGAAGCGGTTCTTCCACATCGGCATGGACGAGGATCACGAACGCTCGCACGCTCAGTACGTTCGAGCGATCAAGGCCCTGTCCGCGGGACTGAAGCGGCGGGGCCTGCGGGCCGTCGTCTGGAACGACACGGCGGAGCAGTGGAACCGGGCGGAGGTCTACGCGGAGAAGTGCCAGGCCGCGGAGGCGCGGATTCCGAGGAGCGTGGTCGAGGTCGTCTGGGACTACCACGGCGTTCGGGCGGACGTCTTCCGGCGGATCCGCCGCCGGGGATTCGAGCTCTGGGTCGCGCCGGGATGGAAGGAAGAACAGATCGGGAGGATGCACGCGGCGGCGTTGCGGGCCGGGGCGAGGGGAATCGTGTTCACGCTGTGGATTCCGTGCCAGCCGAAGAACCGCGGCCGGTTCCTGGCGCGGATCGCACAGATGGCCGCGCTGACGGGCCGGAACAGCTAAGGAGGCTTTCGATGGCACTCAGAATCGGAATCGTCGGGCTGGGGTTCATGGGCAAGATGCACTTCGACACGTACGCCCGGATGAAGAAGGCGAAGGTCGTCGCCATCTGCGACGTGGACCCGAAGAAGCGGTCCGGCGACTGGTCGGGCATCGCGGGGAACATCGGCGCCAAGGGGAAGAAGGTCGACCTGGCCGGAATCCGCGTGTACGCCCGGCTGGCAGACATGCTGGCCGATCCGGCCGTGGAGGTCGTCGACGTCACCTTGCCCACGTACCTGCACGCACCGGCCGTCGTGGCGGCTCTGAAGGCGGGCAAGCATGTGATCTGTGAGAAGCCGATGGCTGTCAACTCGCGGGAGGCGGCGCGCATGGTCACGTCTGCGCGCCGTGCGCGCAGACGCCTCTTTGTTGCGCACTGCATACGGTTCTGGCCGGCCTACGCTGTCGCCAGGGAGATCGTGCGCTCCGGGAAATGGGGCCGGGTGCTGACGGCGGCGTTCCGCCGGTTCTCGACCACGCCGACCTGGAGCTGGAGGAACTGGCTCCAGGATCCACGGAAGAGCGGGGTGGCCGCCCTCGACCTGCACGTCCATGACGCCGACTTCGTCCTCTACACCTTCGGGAAACCGAAGGCGGTCACGTGTCACGGCGGCGGACTGGGTCCGCGGCGGATGGACCATCTCTACGCGTCCTACGACTTCGGGGCCGGGAAGCTGGTCACCGCCGAAGGCGCATGGGAGTTCGCTCCCGGTTTCCCGTTCTCGATGTCGTTCACGATCGCGATGCAGAAGGCGACGCTGAACCTGGGCCCGGACCTCAAGCTCCGGCTCCACCGCGTGAATGGGGTGACCAGCGACGTGCCGGTCCCCGCCGGGGACGGGTACGGGCACGAGCTTGCGCACTTCGTCCAGTGCATCCGCAAGAACCGGCCCTCGCCGGTGGTCTCCCCGGAGTCGGCTCTCCAGAGCGTGAAGCTCGTGGAAGCGGAGGTCCGATCCGCGCGGTCGCGCCGGACGGTCCGGGTCAGCCTCTAAGGAGGGTGCCGTGAAATCCCACACGATGCAGATCAACTACTGGACGATCGGCGGGTTCGACGCGAAGAAGCCCGTGGAGCAGGCTCTGCGCGAGGCCCGGGACATTGGGTTCGAGGGGGTCGAGCTCACGTTCGAGACCGGGGCGTTCGCGCCCGGCATCTCGAAGGACCGGTGCCTCGAGATCCGGCGGGAGGCGAGCCGGCTGGGGATGAAGATCGAGTCGCTCGCGAGCGGGGCGTTTTGGGGCCAGTCGTTCAGTTCTCCGGACCCCGCGGCGCGCGCGAAGGCGGTCGCGTTCACGAAGGAGTACCTGCAGGTGGCGAGCTGGGTCGGGGCGAAGGTCGTCCTCGTGATCCCGGGGGCGGTGGCGGTGCCGTGGGATCCCTCCAAGCCGGTCGTCCCCTACGCCGAGGTCTGGAAGCGGGCGACCGAGGGAATCCGCAAGGTGCTCCCGGTCGCCGCGAAGCTCAAGGTCGCGATCGGGCTCGAGAACGTGTGGAACTGGTTCCTGGCCGACCCCGTGGCGATGCGGACGTTCGTGGACCAGTTCAAGTCCCCGTGGGTTGGCGTCTACTTTGACGTGGCGAACGTCCTGCTCAACGGCTACCCCGAACACTGGATTGAGATCCTGGGGAAGCGGATCAAGGCCGTGCACTTCAAGAACTTCGCCCGGCAGGACGCCGGCGGGGTCCTGCACGGGTTCGGCGACGACCTGCTGGCGGGCGACGTGAACTGGCAGGCGGTGACGGCCGCGCTCAAGAAGTCCGGGTACCAGGGACCGGTCACGGCCGAGATGATTCCCTTCTCGCGCCTGCCCGACCTCGTCCTGCCGGACGTGGCGCTCGCCCGTGACACCGCGGGCAAGCTGGCCCGGATCCTGGGGAAGGCGTAACGGGACCATCTGACCGTCATGACGGAGACGGAGGCCGTCGAGCTCGCTGACGTGCACCTGAGGAAGGTTCTGGACGCGTACGGCCATCATCTCTATCCCGCCGCTCTTGCGAAGACCTTCGGGCAGAAGGGGAAGGTCCAGGCTCTTGCGGTCAAGCTGGTCGAAGACGAGGAGAAGTGGACCGCCCTGCTGAAGGCGGTCGACGATCGAGTCGACCTGCTGGAACAGCACAAGAAGGATCACTGGGATCTCCTGCAGAAGGCGAGGGAGGAGAACCAGGAGATGGAGGGCTACGTTCCGCCCGACGAAGAGGAACTCGTCGGGCTCCTGCCCCGGGAGTATGTCGAGTTCATCGGAAAGGAAATGGCGCCGGCCGAGGCGACGGAACAAGCGGCGCCTGCCGCACCCGTCCTGAGGGCCGAGGACCTGTTCCCGACCTCGGTTGCCGCGCCGCCGACCGAGGGCGAGCCGACCCCGCCGGATTCGGTTCCTCCGTCCCGCCGGTCGGTCGTGACATCGCTCGCCTCGTACGGAGCCGCGATCCTGGTCGGGGCCGCCATCGGATACTTCGCCCGGGGGTTTGAGGAGGTGAAGCCTTCCATCCCGCCTCCGGGTCTACCGGGTTCGCCTCCTCCCGCGCCCCGGCCGGCCTGGGTCGGGATGCTCATCAACGGGAAGAACCAGCCGGACGGGAAATGCGAGGTATCAGGCAAGGTCACAGTCAGTATCGCGAAGGACGCGGGAAGCGTCACGGTGTTCGTGACCTCGGTTGCGGAACCTGCGGCGAAGCCCGCGCCGGAGCCGAAACCCAAGCCGAAGGAGAAACCCAAACCCAAGCCGAGGCCGAAGCCAACGGACAGCTTCCCGTCCGGCTGGGAAGTCCAGTAGGCTGGCGCCGTCAATCCTTGACCCATCGCGCGACCGGGGAGTATCGTGCGGGCATGACTAACATCCAGCGTGCGGCATTGCTCGCCTGCTTTCTGGCATCTTCCACTCTCGCGGCCCGGCAGGTCCCGGCCGTCGTCGAGACGCCGCTTGCTGGGGACATCATGCAGGCGACCGTCCATCGCCTCTCGAACGGGCTCACCGTCTACCTCTCGCCGAACCATGACAAGCCCCGGGTGACAGCCTGGATCGTCGTGCGTAGCGGCGCCCGCCACGACCCCGCCGACTGCACCGGGCTCGCGCACTACCTGGAGCACTTGCTGTTCAAGGGGACCGCGAAGCTCGGGACCACGAATTGGGGGAAAGAAAGGCCGCACCTGGACCGGGTGACCGCGCTTTACGAGGAGCGGTTCACGGCGACTGATTCGGGGCAGAAGGAACGCCTGTACGGCGAGATCGACCGCGAGAACGTGCAGGCGGCCCGGTACGCGGTTCCGGACGAGCTCGGCCGCCTATACGGGCGGCTCGGGTTATCCGACATAAACGCCTTCACCATGGGCGACGGCACCGCGTATGTCTGTACGTTCCCGCGGAACCGGGCGGAGGTGTGGGCCCGGGTCGAGGCGGACCGGTTCGCCCATCCGGTCTTCCGGCTCTTCACGACCGAGCTCGAGACCGTCTACGAAGAGAAGAACATGTCGATCGACAATCCCGAAACCGGCCTCTGGGAAGCCCTCCTGCTCGCGCTGTTTCCGGAGCATCCGTACGGCACCCAGCCCGCGCTCGGCCGGGTCGAGCACCTCAAGAATCCGTCCCTCCAGCGAGTGTACGACCAGTTCCGGTCGCATTACGTTCCGAACAACATGGCGGTCCTCCTCGCGGGGGACTTCGAGCGCGCGCCCATGCTCGCCCTGCTCGAGCGGACCCTCGGAGCGTGGAAGCCGGCGGCGGTGCCGTCACCCCAGGCGTTCCCGATCCCGCCTCCGCAGGGCGTCAAGCGGGTGGGGATCAAGTTCGAGGCCGAGGAGAAGGTCATGATCGCTTGGATGACCGTGCCGGTGGAGCACCCTGACGCCGATGCGTTGACCGTGATGGACATGCTCGTGGATAACGCCGCGACCGGGATCGTCAATCTGGACTTGGTGCAACAGCAGAAGGTGAAAGTGGCGGGGAGCGTCAACGGGCCCTGGGAGGAGGCGGGATTCTGGATGGCCTGGGCGGTTCCGAAGAAGGACCAGACGCTGGAGCAGGCCGAGGAGCTCCTGCTCGGATGCGTGGACCGGATCCGGAAGGGGGAGTTCACGGACGAGGACATCCGGGCCGTGGTGACCAACTGGGAGGTCGGCGAGAAGCGCGCGCTCGAATCGGACGAGGAGCGCGTGGACCGGATGATGCGCTCCTTCCTCCGGGAGGAGGAGTGGGCGCGGACCGCGGCCTGGCTCGAGCGGGCCCGCAAGGTCACGAAGGCGGACGTGGTCCGCGTGGCGCGGCAGTACCTCGGCGGGAGCCGGGTCGTCGTCTTCCGGCGGTCGGGGAAGCCCGATCTGCCCTCCATCGCGAAGCCGAGCTTCACGAAGGTGGAGATCGACCAGTCGCGGTCGTCGGCGTTCGCGCGCGAGATCGAGGCGATCCCGGCGGTTCCGATCGAACCCCGCTGGGCCGTCGCGGGGAAGGATTTCACTGTCGCGGATCATGCCTTCGGCCGGCTCTTCACCGGTCCGAACCCCATGAACGACGTCTTCACGATCAAGTTCGGCTGGCCGCACGGCACCTCGGAGGAGAAGGAGCTGGGGGCGGCGCTGGATCTCTTCGACAAGGCGGGGGCCGGCGACCTCGATGCGGCCGCCTACCGGAGACGGCTCTACGCGCTCGGGAGTTCCGTGTCGTTCGCCGCGGGCGAGCGGTTCACGACCGTCGAGGTCAGCGGGCTCGAGACGCGGCTGGAGGAGACCCTGCGGCTGGTTCTCGAGCGGTTCACGACGCCGCGCGTGGAGCGGGGAACGCTCGAGAAGATGGTCGATGTCGCGATCGGCGCCCACCGGGACAACAAGAAGAGCCCGGACTACGTCTTCGGCGCGCTCGCGGGTTGGGCGGGCCGGGGTCCCGGGAGCCCCGTCCTGCGCGAGCTCTCGGATGCCGAGTACCGGGCCCTCGACCAGGGCCGGCTCCTGCGGCTCGCCCGGTCGGTCTGGGACATGCCCGGTGACATCCGGTACGTGGGCACCCGGACGGCGGCCGAGCTGGCGGCCGTGCTCGCGGCGGTCCTGCCGGCCCCGTCGACACCGCGGCGGCCGCCGCGGACCGTGGCGTACATCAAGCCCCCGGCCGCCCGGGTCCTGTTCACGCATCGGGACATGGTCCAGTCCAAGATCTACCTCTATGCGGCGGACGGGGTCCTCGATCCGGCCCGGTTCACGGACTACGAGTTCTTCTACGAGCTCGCGGGCGGAGGGACGGGCGCCGTCGTGTTCCAGGAGATGCGCGAGGCGCGCGCGCTCGCGTATTCCGCGTGGGGCGGGTACCGCTCCGGTCAGCTGGCCGGGGACGAGAACCGCGTGTTGGGGTATGTGGCCACGCAGGCCGACAAGACGATCGAGGCCGCGACGCTCCTGCGCGACCTCATGCGGGCCACGCCGGTGACCGTCCAGAAGTTCCGCGAGGTGAAGCGTGCGATCATCGAGTCTTACCGAACCAACCCGATCCATTTCCGGGACGTGCCCGAAAGCGTCCTGCGCTGGGAAGAGCAGGGACTCCCGCCGGGAGATCCCCGGCCGGAATGGTTCGCGCGCGCCGGACGCTACACCCAGAAGGACCTGGAGGCGTTCGCGAAGCGGTTCGGCTCCACGGTCTTCTCGCTCGCGATCCTGGGTAACCGGGATCGCGTGGACATGGAGAAGCTCAAGGCGCTCGGCCAGTTCGAGGAGATCCCGCTCGACAAGCTGTTCCCTTACTGACGCGGTGTCAGCCGAGGAGGGCGAGGACCTCCGCCGGGCTCGCGGTGCCGCATTGCCGGAGCTTGCGGATCGTCACCGACGCGGCCAGGATGCCGAGCTCGGCGGCCACGACCGGATCCCGGCCCCGCGCAAGCGCGACGCTGATGCCGGCCAGCAGGCTGTCGCCCGCTCCGACGATGTCGATGGGGCCGTCGACCTTGCGCGCCGGCACTTCGTGGAGGCCCGAAGCGTCCCGGACAACGACGCCGTCCGGGCCCCGGCTCACGAAGACAGGCTGACGGGCCTTGGCGAAAAGGGCTTCGGCCGCGGCGATCACGCGTTCGCGGGTCGGACGGTCCGGTCGGCCACCACCTTCCTGGAGCCGGACGGCCTCCCGGTCGTTTAGCCGGAGGAACGCGTCCCGGTACTCGTTCGCGTGATACCGGCTGTCCACGATGAACTTCCCCTGCCACCGGTCCGCCATTGCGCACAGCCCCTTTCGGAACCATTCCGCGTGCAGGCGGTCCAGGATCTGCTCGTTGATGATCGCGAGATCCAGGTCCGGCAGGGCGGCCTCGACCCGGGCGAGGAGCAGGCGTCCCGTCTCGGGAGAGAGCTCGTTGAAGTCGGCGGTGTCGAACCGGGCCTGCTCGCGGCCCTCCTCGTGAGGCTTGACGAACACGGGAGTGGCCCACCGCTCCGGCTGGACGAGGAGCCCGGCCGGGGAGACCCCCAGCGCGTCGAGTTGGCGGGCAAGCTCGCGGCCCCAAGGGTCGTCGCCGGTAACGCCGAAGGCGAAGACCCGGCCGCCGAGCGTGGTCAGGTTGGCCGCGATGTTGCCGCCGCCGCCGAGTTCGTACCGCTGTTCCCGGATCGGGCGGGTCGGAAGCCCGGTCTCGAGGGAGACCGTGCTCTTCGCGGGGTCCATGAACCAGTAGGCGTCGAGGGCGAAGTCGCCGACGACCCCGATCCTGGCGAATCGCGCGTCCGCGAGCAGGGCGGCGGCCTCGCCGCGGGTCAGACGTCCCCTCCCCGATGCCGCTCGCGCTGGAGCCGGCGGAACAGGTCGCCGAGCGCGTGGCAGATCGCCTTCGGGGTTAGTCCATAGTCCGTGACCGAGTCCGACTGCTGGGGCCAGCAGTCGGAGACGTTCCAGAGCATGAATCCCCAGAACCCTGGATCGGCCGCGAACCGCTCGATCCAGGCGACGACGGCCTCGGTCTGAAGGTCCTGGGATGCGGCGACGGCCTCCTCGATCGTCTTCGGTTCCGGCTTGCCGCAGGCCTTGAGGGATCTCATTATGTGTCCGGCTCCGCGGAAGTCCTTGCGCCGGATCGTGTCGGCGCCGTGGTACTGCCACATCGCGCTCGTCAGGGGCCACTCCGTGCCGGGCGGGAACGTCCGGCGGATGAGGTCGAGCGA
>Ga0315294_10006617_pt1 | contig 12707 bp, 9 predicted proteins | sample YL17G13_40_MG_FD_203626 | JGI IMG/M metagenome (GOLD analysis project Ga0315294, IMG submission 203626) | Sediment microbial communities from Yellowstone Lake, YNP, Wyoming, USA - YL17G13_40 | ecosystem: Environmental > Aquatic > Freshwater > Lake > Sediment | place: USA: Wyoming | collected...
CCTTGAGACGCTCGGCGGCGGCCAGGACGCCGGCCGTCACCCGCGTGCCGCTCCGCACGATGAGCGCATCCAGCGTCCGGCAGCGGGCCGCCAGCGAGTCGGGGGACAGGCTGGGCTCGACCTCGACCACGAAGCTGGGCACCTCGCGCAAGAGGTCCACGCCCCGCGGGGCCAGGTTGTCGGTCACCAGGATGCGGAAGCGCGAGACGGGCAGCTCCCCCTGACTGGGCATCATCCCCTCACTCCGGCGGTCTCTCCGGCCGCCGACTCCTCGCGGAGGGCCAACTCGGCCGCGCAGAGCCCCTCCCCAAACCTGACGGGGTACCCCAGGTCCGCCAGGGTGAGCTCCAGGGCCCCGAGAGCCGTGAGGACGTCGAACTCGTCCGCGTAGCCCATGTGGGCGATCCGGAACATCTCGCCCTTCATCGACCCCTGGCCGCCGGCGATGGTGATGCCCCGCCGGCGCATCCCCTTGACGACCGCCCCGCCGTCGATGCCCGCCGGGGCGTGGACGGCGGTGCAGGCCGCCCCCGGGTGTTCCGCGAACAACGTCAGGCCGAGCGCCGTGACGCCGGCCCGCGTGGCGCGGGCCAACCACGCGTGGCGGGCGAAGACATTCGGCAGCCCCTCGGCCAGGATGAGCCGCAAGGACTCCCGCAGGCCGACCACCAGCGAGACCGCCGGCGTGTAGGCGCTCTGGTTCTTCTCGATGGCCTTCCGCTCCTTGGCGAAGTTGAAATAGAACTTGGGCAGGCGGGCCTCGGGGACGCGTGCCCAGGCCCGATCCGACAGGGCGGCAAAGGCCAGCCCCGGCGGCAGCATCAGGGCCTTCTGCGACCCCGCCACGACGATGTCCACGCCCCAGGCGTCCATGGGGAGATCCATGACGCCCAGGCTAGTGATGGCGTCCACGATGAGGAGGGCCCCCGCCTCTCGTGTGAGGCCGGCGATGGCCCGGATGTCGTGGACGGCGCCCGTGGATGTCTCGCTGTGGGTGGCGAAGACGGCCTTGCACGCCGGGTGCTGCGTGAGGGCGGCGGCGACGGACGCGGGGTCCACGCTCTTCCCGTAGGGCGCGTCCACGGGGACGACCTGGACGCCGAACGCCTCGCAGATCTGGGCCCAGCGCTCGCCGAACCGTCCCGCGCGGAGGACGATCACCGGATCGCCGGGGGACAAGGTGTTGACGACCGCGCCCTCCATGGCCCCGGTGCCGGAGGCGGCGAATATCAGGACCTCGTTTCCGCACTGGAAGAGGCGGCGCAGATTCTGCCGCACCTCGGCGAAGAGCGCCTCGTACTCCGGGGTGCGATGGTGGATGATGGGCAGAGCCATCGCCTGCAGGACCTCGGGCGGGATCGGCGTCGGGCCGGGCGCGAGCAAGTAGCGCTTCATGAAACGATCCCCTCCTCTCGGCGGAGCTGGCGGGAACACCCGGGTCACGAGCAGGCTAGACAAAAAAACCCGGCCGCGAAGAGGCGCCGGGATGGGCTTTACAGGGAACGCGCAACCGGAGCGGACTATACCCAGCGTGTCCGGGGCTGTCAAGGCGATTCCCCGACGCGACCCGGGCGTTCGGGCGCTTGTGGTCGGGCGCCATGCTATGGTAGGGTCCGCCCACCTGATTGGGGGAGCGGATCAGTGAAGTGGTGGACGAGTGGTCCGCTTATTTCAGGTTGCCAGATTGCCCAGTCACACAATTGCCATGTCTTCGTGCGCGAGGTACGGATGATTCCGGATCCGAGGTGGCGAGGCTGCGCCATGGTGGTGGGGGCCACGATCTGCTGGGGGACCATGGCCGCGGTGGCCAAGCTCCTCTTCCGCGACCAGGGCGTGGACCCGCTCTTCCTAGTGGTGATCCGCTCCTATCTGGCGACGCTCACGCTGTTCGCCATCCTGGGGGCCATCGCGCCAAGCCGCTTGCGGATCGATGCCCACATGTTCCGCGCCGCCGCCATCGTCGGGGTGGGGGGGCTCCTCACCAACAACTTCCTCTACTTCGAGGCGATCAATTTGACGAGCGTGGCGACGGCCCTCCTCTTGCAGTACCAGGCGCCCGTCCTGGTGGCCTTGTATGTGCTGCTGGTCCAGCGACAGCGGTTGTCGAAGCGGCTCGGCCTGTCCCTGGCCCTGGCCCTGGCGGGCTGCGCCCTGGTGGTGCGCGTCTATGACCCGGCGGTCCTGCGCCTGAACCTGGTGGGCGTCCTGGCCGGGCTCGGCACCGCCGTCGCGTTCGCCTTCTACATCCTGACCAGCCGCGCGGCGCTCCGGTCCATGGGGCCCTGGACGCTCGTCGCCTACGGGTATCTTTGCGCCAGCCTGGTCTGGCTCCCGATCGTGCCCCCCTGGCGGATCGTCACGCAGGGGTACGATCTCGGGACCTGGGGAGCCTTTCTGGCCATCGCCACCGTGGGGACGGTCATCCCCTTCGGCCTGTTCATCAGCGGGCTCGTGTGCCTCCCGCCCACGCAGGCCAGCATTCTCAGCATGCTGGAGCCGGTGGTGGCCGCCACGGCCGCCTATCTCATTCTGGGAGAGACCCTTCTCCCGCTCCAGATGCTGGGGGGCGGACTCGTCCTGGCGGGCGTCCTGCTGGTGGAGACGGGCTGAGATTCTGGGGATCGTAGAGAGGGCCGTCGGGATGGAACGACCGACGCCCGGCCGTGAGGGCCGGGCGTCGGTCGTGCGCGCTACTTCCTGGCGAGCTCCTCCAACTTGGTGGCATTGATGTCGACCACCAGGACGCCGATGATCTTCCCATCGGACTTGACGGGGACCGCCACCTGGACCTCGTACGTCTTGCCGCTGTCATCCAGCTCCGGATTGCCCTGCCAGGCCTTGCCGCCGGTGAAGGGCACATCGAACTTCGCGGAGCCCTTGTGGATGTAGCTGCCGGTCTTGTCGGTGAAGGCGACCTTCTCTCCCTGGGCCGCATTCAGGAAGGCCCCGGTGCAGATTCCGTCGGTCTTCGCCATCTCCTCTTTGAGAAACTTGGCCGCCCCGTTGTCGATGAAGCCCTGCACGATGGCGCTGCTCTCGGGCACGGTCTTCCACTTCGGATTGTCCATGCCCGGGATCGGGCCCTGCTTGTTCTGGGCGAGCACAGCCTCAACCACCACCGGGCTCGCCGCCCAGCCGTTGGCGTTCCAAGTCTGCCAGGTGATCTGCTCCTGGACCTTCGGCATGACTTCGAAGCACGACGCACACTGGCCTGTGCCCAGCTGGGCACAAGCCGCCACCAACCCCACCACTGCTATGACCACCAGTCCCATCACGCGTCGCATGATTCACTCCTTTCGTGGCGCACGCCACCGTCGGGTGTAAGAGGGGGCCGTCTGTTCGAGGATGGGAATGGGGCGGTGCCGAGGGAGACGGTCCCAGCCGATGCTGACGAACCTGCGGAAGAATCCAGAGCCGGGAACGATTCGGAGTGGGGTCGTGGGGGGCCGGGGGTCCGTCTCGCCGGGGGATGGGAGGAGGCGATCAGCGCGGGGAGGGCGCAGAGGTTCCGGGACACGTTCGTGGTAGGGCCCAGGAATCCTGCGTGAACCCGGCCAACCATGGCAAGCCCCAGAGAAGAGTGGGAGGCCTCGGTGGCGCGAACGTCCCTGGAACGTCTCTCATCCGGTCAAGACTACCATTCCTGATACATGCACCGTGAAGCGTGTGTCCAGTGCGAGTCGATCGGCTTGCGGTCGGATGTCTGACCACCCGACCGTCTCTGGCGGCCCGGTGCTTGAAGGTGCCGCCTGAGACGTCGGCGGGCGTCGGCGAACATCGGCGGGGGGCTCTGTTGACAGGGACCGGATTCCCTGGTAGTTTTCCGGCTCCAGACGGCATCTGTGATGGCTTGGTAGACGCCCCGACTGGGGCGTTTTTTGTGAGTGCCCGGCCGCGGCCCTCTCTTCTTTGGGGCCGACGGCCGCGGCCTTTCCTGAGGACGGAAGGCACCATGGACTACAAGGCGACGCTGAATCTCCCCAAGACGGACTTTCCCATGAAGGCCAACCTCACGGAGCGCGAACCGCAGATGCTCCGCGAGTGGGAGGCGCAGCGCCTCTACGAGCGGCTGCGCGAAACCCGGGCCGGGCGCGAGAAGTGGATCCTGCACGACGGGCCCCCGTACGCCAACGGCCACATCCACATGGGCCACGCCCTGAACAAGATCCTCAAGGACATGGTGGTGAAGTCCCGCTCCATGTTCGGCTACGACGCCCCCTACGTCCCGGGCTGGGACTGCCACGGGCTGCCCATCGAGCACCAGGTGGACCGGGAGCTCGGGCCCAAGGCACGGCAGGTCCCGATCCCGGAGAAGCGCAAGCTGTGCCGGGCCTACGCCCAGAAGTTCATCGACATCCAACGGGAGGAGTTCAAGCGGCTGGGCGGGCTGGGGAACTGGGGGCAGCCGTACCGGACCATGGAGTACCGGTACGAGGCGAACATCCTGCGCGAGCTGGGCAAGTTCCTGGCGGCGGGCAGCGTCTACCGCGGGCTGAAGCCGGTCCACTGGTGCACCTCGTGCCTCACCGCGCTCGCCGAGGCCGAGGTGGAGTACCAGGACGACACGTCGCCCTCGATCTACGTGGCGTTTCCGCTGACGTCCGACCCCGCCGCGCTGGATCCCACCCTGGCGGGATGCGCGATCTCGGTGGTGATCTGGACGACCACCCCCTGGACCTTGCCGGCCAACCTGGCCATCGTGGTGCACCCGGACGAGGAGTATGTCGTCTTCCGCGCGAACGGGCAGCACTACCTCGTGGCGGACAAGCTCCTCGCGGAGACGGCGCGGAAGTGCCGCCTCCCGAACCTCGAGGTGATCTTCCGCACGCCGGGCGCGCGTCTGGACGGCCTGGTCGCCCGCCACCCCTGGCTGGATCGCCCCTCGCCCATCTTCACGGCGGAATACATCACCATGGATGCGGGCACGGGCTGCGTCCACACGGCCCCCGGGCACGGGGCGGACGACTACGAGACCGGGATCAAGCACAACCTTCCGGTCTACAACCCGGTGGACGACCAGGGGCGGTTCGTCCCCGACGTCGCGCACTTCGCCGGCATGAGCGTCTGGGACGCGAACGGTGCCATCATCCAGAAGCTCCAGGCCGACGGCAGTCTGCTCTGCGCCGAGGAGTTCCAGCACTCCTACCCGCACTGCTGGCGGTGCAAGAATCCGGTCCTCTTCCGGGCCACCAACCAGTGGTTCATCTCCATGGAGACGAACGATCTCCGGAAGCGCGCCCTGGAAGCCATCCGGCAGGTCCAGTGGATCCCCACCTGGGGCGAGGAGCGGATCTACGGCATGATCGGGAGCCGCCCCGACTGGTGCATCTCCCGCCAGCGGGCCTGGGGCGTCCCCATCGCCGTGTTCTACTGCGCCGGCTGCGGCGCGCTGTTGGCGGAGCCCGCCCTGGTGGAGCACGTGGCCTCCCTGATGGATCAGGAAGGGGCGGACGTCTGGTTCGCGCGGTCCGCCAAGGAGCTCGTGCCGTCCGGGACCCGGTGTCCCACGTGCGGGGGCGAGGACTTCAGGAAGGAGACCGACATCCTGGACGTCTGGTTCGATTCCGGCGTGAGCCAGGCGGCCGTCCTCCGGACCCGACCCGACCAGCGCTGGCCCGCCGACATGTACCTGGAGGGGAGCGACCAGCACCGCGGCTGGTTCCACTCCTCGCTCCTGGCGGCGGTGGGGGCCCAGGGGGGCCCGCCCTACAAGGCGGTGCTCACCCACGGCTTCGTGGTGGACGGCGAGGGCCGCAAGATGTCCAAGTCGCAGGGGAACGTCCTCGCCCCGCAGGAGATCATCGCCAAGCACGGGGCCGAGGTCCTGCGCTTGTGGGTGGCGGCGATGGACTACCGGGACGACATCCGGCTGTCGGAGGAGATCCTGACGCGCCTGGTGGAGGGGTATCGCCGGATCCGGAACACCTGCCGGTACCTGCTGGGGAACCTGTCGGATTTCGACCCGGCGCGGGACACGGTGCCGGCGGCGGAGCTGCTCCCCATCGACCGGTTCATCCTGCACCGCCTGCAACGGCTGGTCGAGCGGGTGCGGACCGCCTACGAGACGTACGAGTTCCACGTCCTGTACCACGGCCTGCACCACTTCTGCGCCGTGGACCTGTCCGCCTTCTACCTGGACGTCCTGAAGGACCGGCTCTATACCTCGGCGCCCAAGTCGTCCCTGCGCCGGTCGGCCCAGACGGCGATGTACGAGCTCCTGGTGGGCGTGGTCAAGCTCATGGCCCCCGTCCTCAGCTTCACCGCGGACGAGGTGTGGCGCTCCATCCCGATGCCGGATCGGCCGCAGAGCGTCCACCTCACCGAGTTCCCGGCCGTCCGTCCGGAGCTGACGAACGACGCCCTGGCCCAGGAGTGGGAGCGGCTGCTGGCGGCGCGCGAAGAGGTGCTGCGGCACCTGGAGGCGGCGCGTAAGGACAAGACCATCGGCAGCGCCCAGGAGGCCGCGGTGGAGATCACGGCGGCCGGGGCCGAGGCCGAGTTTCTCCGCGCGCATCGCGAGGAGCTGGAGACGATCTGCATCGTGTCGCGCCTCACGGTGGTACGCGACGAGTCGGCCACGGCGCTGACGGTCCGCGTGGGGCGGGCGCCGGGCGCGAAGTGCCCGCGCTGCTGGAACTACCGGGAGAGCGTCGGGACCTCGGCTGAGCACCCGGATCTCTGCGAGCGGTGCGCGTCTGTCGTGGAAGGCCGCGCACGGTAGCCGTTAGCCATTGGCCGTTAGCCTTTGGGCCAACGGCCAATGGCGAATCGCCAACGGCCAAGGGCCAACGGCTTCACTATGATCTTCTACGTCATCGCCGCTGCGATCATCGCGCTGGATCAGGTCAGCAAGGCGCTCATCCTGCGGGCCTTCGGCCTTGGGGAAGCCATTCCCATCGTTCCCGGGTTCTTCGACATCACGTTCGTCCTGAACCCGGGGGCGGCCTTCAGCCTGCTGGCCACCCTGCCGGAGACGGTGCGGAATCCCTTCTTCGTCGGGATCTCGGTTGCCGCCGCCATCCTGATCGTCTTCTACCGCACGCGGTATCTGCGACAGGACTCCCTGGCCTCGGTCAGCCTGGGGCTGATCCTGGGCGGGGCCATCGGCAACCTCATCGACCGGCTGCGCTTCGGGATGGTGGTGGACTTCCTCGACGTCCACGTCTCCCGGTATCACTGGCCGGTCTTCAACGTGGCGGACTCGGCCATCTCGGTGGGCGTCAGCCTGATGATCCTGCAGGTGCTGCTGGAGTGGCGGCGGGAAAGAAAGGGCCTTTAGCTATTGGCCGTTGGCCGTTGGAGGAAGGGCGCAGCCCTACCCAATGGCTAATAGCCAATGGCTAATAGCCAATGGCCAATGGTGGACATTCGCGAATTCCTCGTCGGCGAGCGCGAGGGGGGGCAGCGGCTGGACGTCTTCCTGACCCGGAGGAGCGGCCTCGCGCGCGCCCGCGTCCAGCGCCTGATCGAGGACGGGCGGGTGCTCGTGAACGCGCATCCGCAGAAGGCCCGCCACGCGGTCGTGCCCGGGGAGCGCATCCAACTGGAGATCCCCCCGGCCGAGCCTCTCGACCTCCGCCCGGAGGCCATTCCGCTCGACATCCTCTACGAAGACGCGGAGCTGCTCGTGCTGAACAAGCCGGCCGGCCTGGTCGTGCATCCGGGGGCGGGCCGGACCACCGGCACGCTGGTCCATGCCCTCCTGGCCCATTGCGAGCACCTGCCGGGCATCGGCGGCGTCGAGCGACCCGGCATCGTGCACCGCTTGGATCGGGACACCTCCGGCGTCATGGTCGTCGCCAAGACCGAGACGGCGCACCACTCGCTCTGCCAGCAGTTCAAGGGGCGCGTCGTGCGCAAGCGATACCTGGCCCTGGTCCATGGCAAGGTGCCGCAGGAGGCGGGGCGGATCGAGGCCGCCATCGGCCGGCGGGAGCACGATCGGAAGCGGATGGGCGTCCGGAGCGAGGGAGGCCGGGAGGCCCGAACGGCCTACCGGGTGCTCCGGCGCCTTGCGGGCATGACCCTGCTGGAGCTCGGCCTGGAGACCGGCCGCACCCATCAGATCCGGGTGCACCTGGCGCACATCGGTCATCCGGTGATCGGGGACCAGGCGTACGGCGGGCGACGCGAGCGGCGGCGGGGCGGGTCGGAGGAGCCGGTCGCCCCGCGGCAGATGCTCCACGCCTGGCGTCTGGCGTTCCGGCATCCGGTGAGCGGCGCCTGGCTGGAGTTCGAGGCGCCGATCCCGGCGGATTTCCGTCAGATGGCGGGCGAGGAGATCGAGGCATCGGCCGCCAAATGCCCAATGACCAATTCCCAATGACCAATGACGAATCCGATGGGTCCCAATTGGTCATTGGGCATTCCGCACAAGCGGTCTCAGGAGACGACCTTGACCTTGACCGCCTTGGGCCGGCCCCGATCGTCCTGGCCGAGGTCGAACTCGACGGTTTCTCCCTCGCGCAGGGTCCGCCCACCCTCGACATCGCTGGCGTGGACGAAGGCGTCCGGGCCCTGGTCGTCCCGCACGATGAACCCGAAGCGCTTCGTCACGTTGAACCACTTCACCTTCCCCTGCATGGTCGTTCCCTCCCCGTGTGGTGGCCGTTAGCCGTTAGCCTTTGGCCGTTAGCTTCTGGTTGAACTTGGTGAGCATGCGACGCACCGACTGCAACTCACCAGCGATCAGTGGCTAACGGCTAACGCGCTAACGGCTAATGGCCGTTCTCAGTTGCTGATGGCGGCCAGCCCGTCCTCCGCCGTGGCCTCGTTGGCCCCGCCGAGTTCCGAGAGCGTACGCTGCTCACGATCGAACACGAAGATCTTCGGCTTCCCGTTCAGCCGGTCGGATTCGAAGACGATCACGCGACCATCGGCGCTGATGGAAGGAAAGCCGTCAAAGGCCGTCGGGTGGTTCGCCTCCGGCAAGGGGTCCAGCGTCCGCGCCTCCCGGTCGAAGAGAAAGATGTCGAGCTGGCTCCGATGGCGGTCCGACTGGAAGACGATGAAGCGCCCGTCCGCGCTGATGGCGGGATAGGCGTCGTTGGCGAGCGGGTTGTTGGCCTCTTCCAGCGTATCCAGGCGCTTGGTCTGGCGGTCAAGAAGGTAGATGTGATTCCTCGCCCCACTCCGGTTCGAGGTGAAGACCACAAAGCGCCCGGGAATGGGGGGCGGCGCCGGGGGCGTGGGCGGCGCCGGGGGCGCGACGACCGCGAGGGTCCAGGGATTGGAGATCCCGCCGCCCGGACCCGGCGTGACCACGCGAAGCGACAGCCGGTCCGTTCCATTCAAGAGGGCCACGGGCAGGGCGCCTTCCAACTCTTCCGCAGACCGGTAGCGCGTCGGCGTCGCCTGCCCCGCGAGCTCGATCTGCGAGTCCGGGCGAAAGTCGGCGCCCCGCACGATGAGGGCCGCCACCGGCTGCCGCGCGTCGAGGGGCGGCACGTCCACGCCCGTGATCCGTGGGGAGGGGTTGACGACCGCCACCGTCACGGGGTCCGAGGTCGCTTCACCCTCGACCGTGTCGGTGACCCGCAGCGTGAGGCTCCTGGGGCTTGCCAGGAGCGCGGCGGGGAGCTGCGCCTGGAGCCGGTCGGGGGCGACAAACACGGTGGGAAGGGCGGTGTCGTTCACCACCACGACGGCGGTGGGGGTGAAGTCGCTCCCATCGATCCGGATCTCGCTGCCGTCGGCGCCCGCCCGGAGGCCGCCGGGGTCCACCCGGGTGATCTGCGGCACCGTCGGGACATAGGTGAAGACGGCGGGCCGGACCTCCGTCTCCCAGAGTGCGTTCAGGATGCGGACCGTTGCCGGCCCGAGGGACCCGGGGGGCGTCACCGCCTCCAGCGCCGTGAGACTGAGGCGGCGCACCTTGGCCGCCACGCGATCCCCGAAGTACACCTCGACGGGTCCGACGAGGCCTGCGCCCGCGACGTAGATCCTGACGACCGTCCCGCCCTTCGTCGAGCCGGCCTCGGGGATGAGTCGGACGACGCGGGTCTCGGCATGGGCGAGCGCGGGCAGGAGGAGGGCGAGGAGAAAAACGCAATCTGCAATCTGCAATCGGCTCGTCATGGGCGGGTATCCACGATTCCTAGGCGACGGCGCTCCAGCTCGGCGATCCGGTCGCGGAGTTCCGCCGCCTTCTCGAATTCCAGCTGCTTGGCCGCGGCCCGCATCTCCTTGTCCAGCCGGGCCACCAGACCCGGGATCTGGTCGCGCGGGACGGCCTCGACCTCCTGGTCCTCCACGGCCGGAACCGTATAGTAGTCCCGCTCGTAGATGCTGGCCAGGACGTCCTGAATCGCCTTCTTGATCGTCTCGGGGGTGATGCCGTGCTCCTGATTGTACGCCAACTGGAGCTGGCGGCGGCGAACCGTCTCCGCCACGGCGGCCCGCATGGAGTCGGTCATCACGTCGGCGTAGAAGATGACCTGGCCCTCCACGTTGCGTGCCGCGCGTCCCGAGGTCTGGATGAGCGAACCCGCGGAGCGCAGAAACCCTTCCTTGTCCGCGTCCAGGATGGCGACCAGGGAGACCTCGGGGATGTCCAGCCCCTCGCGCAGGAGGTTGATCCCGACCAGGACGTCGAACTTGCCCAGGCGCAGATCGCGGATGATCTGGTTGCGCTGCAACGTGTCGATGTCGGAGTGGAGGTAGCGCACGCGAATCCCCACGTCGGTGAGGTAGTCGGTCAGTTCCTCGGCCATGCGCTTGGTGAGCGTGGTGACCAGGACGCGCTGCGTCTTGGCCGCACGTCCCCGGATCTCGTGGATCAGGTCGTCGATTTGGCCGGTGGTGGGCCGGACCAGGATCTCGGGATCGATCAGGCCGGTGGGGCGGATGACCTGCTCCACGACCCGGCCCTGGACCTTGCCGAGCTCGTAGGGGCCGGGCGTGGCCGAGACGTAGAGCGCCTGGCCCACGCAGCGCTCGAACTCTTCGAAGGTGAGCGGCCGGTTGTCCAGCGCCGAGGGCAGGCGGAAGCCGTACTCGACCAGCGTCGTCTTGCGCGACCGATCGCCGTGGTACATGCCGCGAACCTGCGGGACGGTCTGGTGGGACTCGTCGATGATCACCAGGGCGTCCCGGGGCAGGTAGTCCATCAGGGTCGGCGGCGCCTCGCCGGATCCCCGGCCGGAGAGGTGGCGCGAGTAGTTCTCGATCCCCTTGCAGGTCCCGATCTCGCGCATCATCTCCAGGTCGAAGAGGGTGCGCTGGCGGAGGCGCTGGGCCTCGAGGAGCTTGTTCGCGACCGTGAGCTCGGCGCAGCGCTCTTCCAATTCCTCCTCGATGCCGGCGAAGGCCTGCTCGAGGCGGTCCTGCGGGGTGACGTAGTGGTTGGCGGGGTAGATGGGGACCCGGTGCAATCGCTGGAGCTTCTGCCCCGTCAGGGGATCGATCTGGTGGATGGTCTCCAGGTCGTCCCCGAACAGCTCCACCCGGACGGCCAGGTCCTCGTAGGCCGGGAAGATCTCCACCACGTCCCCGCGCGCCCGGAAGGTCCCCCGGTGGAGATCCAGGTCGTTCCGCTGGTACTGGATCTCCACCAGCTTGCGGAGCATGGCGTCCCGCGGACACGGCGTGCCCTCCTCCAAGAGCAGGACCATGCCGTAGTAGACCTCGGGTGAGCCCAGGCCGTAGATGCAGGAGACCGAGGCCACGATCACGACGTCGCGCCGCTCGAGCAGACTCCGCGTGGCGGAGTGGCGCAGCTTGTCGATGTTGTCGTTGATCATGGCGTCTTTCTCGATGTAGGTGTCGGTCTGCGGGATGTAGGCCTCGGGCTGGTAGTAGTCGTAGTAGGAGACGAAGTACTCGACGGCGTTCCCGGGGAAGAACTGCTTGAACTCGTTGTAGAGCTGGGCCGCCAGCGTCTTGTTGTGGGCCATGATGAGGGTCGGGCGTTCCACGGCCGCGATCACATTCGCCATGGTGAAGGTCTTGCCGGACCCCGTGACGCCCAGCAGGACCTGGTGCCGCTCGCCGCGGTGCAGCCCCTCGATCAGCTCCGCGATCGCGCGGGGCTGATCGCCCTTCGGCTGGTAGTCGCACACCAGCATGAAGCGGGCGGCCGAGGGGGAGGGGATCCCCAGCCCGGCCGCGAGCGGGCCGGGGCTGGTGTGCTGCTCAGACCGACGCTCTTCCGATGGTTGGGGCTTGGCCTGTGTCCGTCTGATGGCGATCCCTTTCCCGTGCAAGATCGGTAGAGTGAGGGGGTGAAGCCCCAGCAAGCGATCTAGTGCTTACTCGCATAAATCATTGACATATTCCATATCGTCACCCCGGCGAAAGCCGGGGTCCAGAACCCCCTATAACCTGGATTCCGGCTTCCGCCGGAATGACGGCAGCAGCACTGGCACAGGGCATATACTTACGCAATCAAGCACTAGATCCCTTCCGGGCGAATACTCACCATTCCCTGCCCTCTATTCTCCCGGGTGAGAGAGTGCGTTCCCACGCGTTGTTCCTCTCCCGGGCTTACGCGTGTCATTCCACACCTCATTCGGCCCCTCCCGCGGCCGACCTCCGCCGCCGGATGAATATGATGGCGGCCAGACCGACGACCAGGACGCCGGCGATGCTCAGGAACTCGATGGAGGTGAAGAGCTCGACGGAAAGATACTCCTCGTACCACGACTTGGGTAGTGGTGGCGGGGCCGGCCTGGCGGGTGGTCCTGCGGGCTTGGTCGGTCCGGCCGCCG
>Ga0315294_10006618_pt1 | contig 12706 bp, 12 predicted proteins | sample YL17G13_40_MG_FD_203626 | JGI IMG/M metagenome (GOLD analysis project Ga0315294, IMG submission 203626) | Sediment microbial communities from Yellowstone Lake, YNP, Wyoming, USA - YL17G13_40 | ecosystem: Environmental > Aquatic > Freshwater > Lake > Sediment | place: USA: Wyoming | collected...
GAATATGCTGCATGCACCCTCCACTCGTTCACCTCCCCAGAAAGCGTGGCCTGCTCCAAGACGGCCTCCGCCTTCTTCGCAGCCAAGCCATAGTACCTGTAAGCCTCCCGGTGTTCCCCCTGCTTCGCATGTCCCTCCCCAGCAAAGCTGTATGTGAAGTACTGGTTCTTCACGGTTCCGGCGGTCGCCATAAAGGTCCCGTATCTTATAGGATTTCCCAGTTAATACCATGGCCTCGACGTCGGTGCGGGTCCCGCTGACTGTGAGAGGGGAGGCCGAGCTTTCCCCCCCGCTCGAGCTGCAAAACGGAAAGGCCAGGGTCCTCTTCGGCTCCCACTACGTCTTTCCTTGCTGTTTCAATTCATCCCGTAGTTTAGCGTATTGTCGGGCGGGTTTTTCTAGTCTCGGGTCGTCAAGGGCTGCATTAATGAGACGCATATCATTAAGGTCAGCCGTTAGGTCAGGCAGCTTTGCCAGCTCGGCCATAGTCTCCGGAGAGAATGGTTCGCCGAATATTGTCCTTTTTGAGGGCTTATACTCAAGCGGCTCAGGAAGTTTCCCAGTCTCCTTCAGTCCAGCCTCAAGCACCCGCCTAAGCTGCTTGAGGTCATCCTCCATCTTCCGTCTATCAGGTTGGTTTAAGGCGCCACCCATAGATATATTTGGGATATCATAGGTATATTAGGCGCCTTCGGTGCAACGTAACAATGCCCTTTTTTGTGCATTTTTGTTTTATTTATTCGTGTTTTCGCAGTGTATTCAAGTTTAAGGTGATGTTCATGGAGAGCACCAAGATTTTTCTGGACGAGAACGAGATGCCGAAGAAGTGGTACAACGTAAACGCAGACCTGCCGAAGCCGCTTGACCCGCCGCTACACCCCGTGACCTTGAAGCCGCTGGGCCCCCAGGATTTGGCTCCGCTTTTCCCGATGGAACTCATCAAGCAGGAGATGAGCCCGGAAAGATACATCGACATCCCATCTGAAGTGAGGGACATCTACCGTTTGTGGAGGCCGACGCCGCTCATCAGGGCGAGGAGGCTTGAGAAAAAGCTGAAGACCCCCGCGAGGATATATTACAAGTGGGAGGGTGTTTCGCCGGCTGGAAGCCACAAGCCGAACACGGCGGTCGCCCAGGCGTACTATAACATGAAGGAGGGGATTGAGAGGCTTGCGACCGAGACCGGCGCAGGCCAGTGGGGGTCAGCCCTCGCATTCGCTTCGAAGCTCTTCGACCTCGAGTGCATGGTCTACATGGTCAAATGCAGTTTCGATGCTAAGCCCTACAGGAGGATTATGATGGAGACGTGGGGTGCGAAGGTCGTCCCAAGCCCGAGCAAACTCACGGAAGCAGGCAAGTCAATATTGAAGAAGTACCCGGACTGCACAGGAAGCCTCGGCATCGCAATCAGCGAGGCTGTCGAAGACGCCATCAAGCACGATAACACGCACTACAGCCTGGGGAGCGTCCTCAACCACGTCATACTCCACCAGAGCATCATCGGAATCGAGGCTAAGGAGCAGCTCAAAAAAGCAGGCGAAAATAAGGCGGACGTAGTCGTAGGATGCGTCGGCGGAGGCAGCAACTTCGGGGGGATGTCGTTCCCCTTCCTCATGGACAAGCTCCAGGGGAGGAACAAGGACCTGAGGGCGATAGCGGTCGAGCCGATGGCATGCCCGTCGCTGACCAAAGGAGTCTTCGAATACGACTTCGGCGACACCGCAAAGATGGCGCCGATCGTCAGGATGTACACGCTAGGCCACGACTTCATCCCGGAGCCTATACACGCCGGCGGACTGAGGTATCACGGGATGGCTCCGCAGGTGAGCCTCCTGGTGAATGAGGGAGTGATAGAGGCGCAGGCATACCACCAGAGGGAATGCTTCGACGCCGCAATACTCTTTGCGGAGACCGAAGGCTACATAATAGCCCCTGAAGCCTCACACGCCGTCAAGGCAGTGGTGGAAGAGGCTAAAAAATGCGCAAAAACAGGCGAGGAGAAGGTCATCGTGTTCAACAACAGCGGACACGGCCACTTCGACCTCTCAGCCTACGACCAGTACAATCACGGCAAGCTCGTCGACTACGAGTACCCGACTGAGCTCGTCAAGCAGTGCATGAAGAACCTGCCAAAGTGCAAGTAGGGCAACCGCCCTACTTGGCCATATTTTTCCCCCGCTCTACCGCCAGGGTTTTTTAAGAACAAAGCTAAGGAGATACAGTACTAGAGTTGGGACCCAAATGAGTCGGCCCGGCCCGAAAGGCCGTGAAATGCCTTGAAGGAGGCACTGTGGCATTCGGGCCGGCTGGCGGTATAATCCGTATATATAGCGGGTGAACCCATATTCAATTCAATGGCTGACGAGAGGTTACCCACAGGCGTTAAGGAGTTGGACAGCCTCCTTGAAGGCGGCATCCCAAAGGGGTTGAACATACTCGTCAAAGGCATGACAGGGACCGGGAAGACCACGTTCGCACTTCAGTTCCTTGTCAACGGCGCCCGCAACGGCGAAAAATGCATGTATCTCACATTCGAAGAGTCCGCAGACCAGATTGTCCGCTACGGCAGCAAGTTCTTCCCAGACCTGAAGAAGCACATAGACAACGGCCTCATACAGATACTTGACTTCAGCCCGCACACAAAAATCAGGGACAATGTCAGGATAATCGAAGGCCAACGCGTGGAGATACCGTCCAAAGACGACGTCGACTCGGTCTCATACATCCAGAACAAGATACTCGACATCCGCGGCCAGACCATACAGAGGGTCGTAATCGACAGCCTCCAGACGTTCGCTACAACATTCGTCGACCTGTCCGGGAAAAGCGACCCGGAGGATTTGCGCAGGACCCTGTCGAAGATACTCGTGCTTCTCAAGAAGGAGGGGATTATCACGTACATCCTAAGCGAGGAGAGCGAGGAGCAGCCCGACAAATTCGGTTTCACAAGCTTCACAGTCGACGGAATATTCGTTTTCAAGGTCAACGAGGCGCTCGACCTTAGGACGCTGAAGATAAGCAAGATGAGGGGGACAAAACACACCCTCAAGCCGCTTTCCATCAAGCTCGCGGAAGGCGAAGGGATAGTGATGACCGAGCAGAAGCACGGCACCTGAGCTTCGCTTCTTACCATCAGATGAAAATCGGATTCCTCGTCAACCCGATCGCCGGAATGGGCGGGACAGTCGGGCTGAAAGGCACGGACGGAGTCGAAGATGAGGCGCTAAGGCGCGGCGCAAAGCCTTCCTCAGGAAAGAGGGCGCAGGAGTGCCTGACGGTTTTGAAGGCCGCGAGAGAAAGGCTCGAGTTCCTGGCGTGCTCTGGGAGGATGGGCGCTTTATTCCTCGGAGGCTTCAGGTTCGAGGTCGTCTATGAGGCTCCGGATGCCTCGTCGGGAGAGGATACGAAGGCTGCCTCTCGGAGGTTCATGGAGTTGAAGGCTGATTTGGTCCTGTTTTGCGGCGGCGACGGCACAGCAAGGGATGTCTACTCCGCTGTCGGCGACAAGATTGCGGTGATGGGCATTCCCGCCGGCGTGAAGATGCACTCCGCGGTTTTTGCCGTGAGCCCATCCAAGGCAGGAGAGCTTGTCCTTGAATTCGAAAGCGGTGACCTGGGCCTGAGGGAGGCTGAGGTCGTTGATGTCGACGAGGACGCCTACCGGGGGAACGAACTGCGTACGAGGCTTTTCGGGTATATGCGGACTCCGTACAAGCCTGAGCTGATGCAGGCAAGCAAACAGGTGATTGTGTCCGAGGACGATGATGAGTCGAAGTTTTCGATTTCGGTCTTCGCTTCCGAGTTCATGTCCGACGGCTCGGCGTACATATTGGGCGCGGGGTCGACGACGAAGGCGATAGCAGAGCGGCTGGGGGTAGAGAAGACGCTCCTGGGGGTGGATGTGGTCAAGGACGGAAAGCTCGTTTTGAGGGACGCAGGCGAGAGGGAGCTTTTGGAGTTTCTCAAAGGCGAGCCTAAGGCCAAGATTATCGTTTCGCCAATCGGGGCGCAGGGTTTTGTCTTCGGGAGAGGCACGCAGCAGATAAGCCCCGACGTCATCAAACGTGTCGGGGTGAAAAACGCCATCTATGTGGCGACTCCCGCGAAACTGAACAGCATCCCAAACCTCCTGGTCGACACAGGAGACGCCGAATTGGACAGGCAGCTTTCGGGTTACAGAAGCGTTGTCATGGGCTACAGGATGTCCCAGAGGAAGGACATCAAAACAGTGAGCGGATGAGGCTTAGAAGCCAGTCAATTACCCCGGCTTCTTTCTTCGGCTCTGACGCGACTGCATCCCCGATAATCAGCGGCTCATCATCGGTTTTTGCCGGCTGAGGCCCGATAGCGGGCAGGGTAGAGGTTGTGGACTCCCTTGGGGCTGAATAGGTGATTTTTGCCTGTGGGAGGGTTGTCGATGACGATGGTGCGGTCGACGTCGTCTGGATTGGAGCCGCTCCCGCACCGATTATCGCAGGCTCTTCTCTCGCTACTGTGGTCGTAGGAGACTCCGGGATGTAGACTTGCATGTTCACGACCGCGGATGCCACGATAAAGACGGTACAGAGTACGGGGAGCAGGACTGTCCGAGAAGGCGGCTCCATACGGTTAAGATAACACAAGGTTAGGTTAAATACCAGTATTTAACCCCCTTCAATAAAGTAGTATATTTGGTGTGGGGGGATGGATTCCAGGATAGAAAAAATCGCTGCAGCCTTGGACGCCAGCATGCCTGCCAGGGGCGGGCTGCTTGTCGAGACCGACGTTCGAGGATTGATTACTGCTGCCAGGGGGGATTTTCCCGGTTTGGACGCCGACGGCATGGTAGGCAGGGAAATCGGGGAATTCTACTTTAACCCTGCCTTGCCGTTGAAGACGCAGGCGCTCCTTGCCGAAGGCGGCAGGCTTGAAGACTTCAAAAAGCTCATAGGCGCCGAAGAGGGAATTGTCGGAGTCCATGGATTCCACAACGGCAGGCTGGCCTATGATACTTTGATTCGGACAGCTGATGGGTTCAAATTGGCGAGGATTGTCGAGAAGGCCTTGACCGATGGAGACGCGGTCGTTGGGTTCAGCAGAGTCTTCACAGACCCCGGGAAGTCGGGGACATCAGAGGGTGCGGATGCTTATGGGAAGTGCCCGAAGGCGATTGAGAACCCCCTACAGCTCCTGTCGCTTACTGGAAACGTCCTTGTCGCAGCCGATGCCGGCGGACAGGTGACGTTTGTTTACCCCGAGGACAACGTGTTCGGCTTCGGGGGAGGCTTGGTTGGGAAGAACGTAAGCCTGATATTCGCGAACAATACGCTGCCGAAGACCATAGGGGACATGCTTGCAGGGGAAAAAGGCGCGCAGGAATATGGGAAACTGGCGGAATCCACATCCGGCCTTTTGGCATGGAACGGGTTCAGGGGGTACGGAGCATCCTATGATGCGTTATTGAGGCTTTCAGGGAGGATGGCAATCGCGAACGTTGTCGAATGGGCTGCGAAAGACGACGGCGGCCAGGTACGGGAGTTGGGGTTCCTCTTGTCTGATGCCACTGAATCGTATTCGCTCAGGCAAAAGGCGGCGATTCTTTCGAAAAGACTGGATGAGGTCACGAGGAGGATAAACGACATAGTCTATGTACGTGACATCCGCGGCAGGATAACCTACCTCAGCCCCTCAGTCGAGAACATCCTGGGCTACAGCCCCTCCAAGATGCAGAACCAAATCAGGAAATGGCCCATCAATCGCGCGAACGAGTTTGACCCCCGGTCGTTGAACAGCTTCGCATGCGGGATAGTCGACTCCGATGGGAGGACGCGCCACTTCGAGCTGAGTGAGTCCTGGATGGAAGACCTGAGAAAGGGCAGACATGGCGTGTACGGCGTCCTAAGGGAGCGTGCGAAGATTGCATCGAGCGCCAAAGAAGCAGGGAGGCGCGGGACCAGGAAAAAAGGCTTGCGCAAAACCCGCAGAAGCCGACGTTCACGAAAGGTCTGATTCGGTTACAAGATTTTTTCCTTTATCTTGCGTTCCGCGGCTTTGGCTTCTTCAAGGCCTCTCCCCCCGTCCTTCATGGAGTAGCATCTCATCAGGGTCTCGATGAAGCCTTTGGCCTCGTCCATGCGGTCTTTGCGGTAGACGACCTTCATCTCCATCTTCCCGACCAGCCCTTTCAGGGTGAAAAAATATTCCTTGTCGACCGTGTAGAACGGCTCTCTTATGCCGTCGAGTATCTGAAGCTCTCCGAAGTTCTGCAGGAATTTCAGGAAGTCCTCGGTGACCTTCTCGTTAAGCAGGTATACTTTTATGAACCCTGTGTCGACGCAGTCGTCCGGAGACCTTTCGCCGATTATCCTCATAGCCTCCTCCTCATCTTTCCTGCGCTTTCCGCAATCCTCACCACGGCCTCTCCCGCAGCCTTAGCCTCCCATGCGGTGTTGAAGTATGACGGGCTGAGGCGGACGCAGCCTCTCCCCCCGTCTATCCGCTTGTGGAGGAGCGGCACGCAGTGGAGCCCGGCCCTTGATACTACGCCGTATTCGCGGCCGAGTATATCCCCGACGTCGTCGCATGCGAGCTCCCGGATGTTGAAGGATATGATAGGCAGGTCAGGCTTCCGGTTGTAGACCGTGACGTTCTCCTCCTTCCCTATTGCGCTGACGATGCTTCGTGCAAGGGAACGTGTCTTTTTCCTGATTTTTTGGAGCCCTGCCTTTTCTATGAAGCCGACTCCGGCATAGACAGAAGCTATGCCGGGGTGGTTCTGCGTTCCAGCCTCGAATTTCAGCGGCATCCTCTCAGGCTGGTATGGATTTTCGGAATAGGAGCCTGTCCCCCCCTGGCGAAGGGTTTCTATCCGTCCGGGGTCTTTTACGTAGAACCCTCCGATTCCGGTAATCCCATAGAGGTATTTGTGGCCTGTGAAGGCGAACGCGTCGACAGGCAGACGGGACAGGTCTATTTTCACGTTGCCTGCGGTCTGTGCAGCATCGACTATGGAGTATACGCCCTTTTCGGAAAGGACGCCGCATAGTTTTCCGATTTTCTGGAGCGTCCCGAGGACGTTGCTGCCGTGGGTGAATACCGCAAGTTTTGTGTCTTTTCTCACGGCCCGGGCGACCGACTCGGGGGCGACGTAGCCTCTTTCGTCGAACGGGACGATGGTGAGCGCGATTTTCCCGGACCGTGCCAGCGTGTTGAGGGGGCGAAGCACCGAGTTGTGCTCAAGTTCGGTGGTTATCGCATGGAACCTCCCATTTTGGGCTCTTGCGAATCCGTGTATGAGGACGTTCAGCGAGTCCGTGACGTTCGCAGTGAACTGGATGTTCTCGGCTTCCTCCGCGTTGAAATGCCGGGCAAGGGCTTCCCTTGCTGCCGCGGGGTAGTTGAAGCCGTAGAGCGTCCCCCTGCCAGGTTCGAGAAGGGGGGCGGCAATGGACTTCCTCACTTCCTCGACCACTTCCCGGGGTTTAGGCCAGGACGTCGTCGCATTGTTCAGGTATATCAGGCGTTTCAATTTATCCTGGTTATTAAATCTCAGTCTTAATATGCACTGGAAGTTGGCAATGATGAGAAGGCAGGAAAACGTCTGGGACAGGGACTACCGGCATCGGGGGCGGCTCTGGTCGAAGAATGTCATAGGCTTCCCCGAGGTCCTCCACGGCAAGTCGGTCCTTGAGGCCGGCGCCGGCAGCGGAAAAACCCTCCGGACAATACTCGAACAAGGCCCTTCGAAGGTCGTTGCCATCGACTTCTCGGCTGAGGCCATCAGAATCTGCGAAACCGCGTTCGAGGACAGCGCCGTCGTATCCTTTGGGAAGGCCGACATCACCGCTCTCCCGTTCGAAGACGCCGCGTTCGACGCCGTCGTGACGTATTATGTGCTCGACAACCTGCTCCTCCATGGGAGGGAGGACGCAGTGGGCGAAGTCCGTCGAGTCCTCAAGCCGGGGGGGCTCGTCCTTTTCGAGGACTTCGCGGTAGGCGATTTCAGGGAGCGGACAGGTAACGTCGAGAAGATGATTGAACCCCATACTCCCTTGAAGAAGAACGGCTTGGTCTGCCACTACTTCTACAAGGAGGAGGTAATGGCGCTCTTCAAAGGGTTCGTTTTGAATAATTTTTTAGTGCGTGAGTTCAATCCGATACGGGGGAGAAACCATATGGTCCGGCGAATCATACGGGCCATGTTCGAAAGGCCTATCCATTAGAAAGCGGCGGGGACTTCCGGCTAAATCAGCCTGATGCTGTCCAGGTTCTTCGGGGCGGTCGATTCCAGGCCGAACATCTCGTAGAGCGTCATGGCGAGGTTCATCGCCTTGTTGGCTTCGCCGTGCATGACTATCACCCTCTTTGGCTTCGGGGTTATCTTCTTCGCGTAGCCCAGAAGCTGGCGCCTGTCCGCGTGCCCGCTGAAGCCGTCTATTGTCTTGACGCCTATCCTCACCTTGATGCCCCTTGTTTTGCCGTTGTCGTCCACGGCTATCTCGTTTATTCCGTTTTGTATCCTCCTTCCGAGGCTGCCTTCGGACTGGTATCCGACGAACGTTATGGTGTTCCGTTCGTCTTCTGCGAGGGCCTTGAAGTATTCGACGCTCGGGCCGCCGGTCATCATGCCGGACGTCGCGAGTATGACGCAGGAGTCCTTGCTGTCTATTATGTTCTGGCGGTTCTTGTGTTCTACCCTCTCGAACGCGTCCACCAGGAACGGGTTGTAGCCGTTGAATATCCTGTGTTTCAGGTGCTTCTTCAGGTACTCCGGATAGGACGTGTGTATCGCGGTAGCCTCCCATATCATCCCGTCGAGGTAGACTGGGACTTCAAGCTCCCCGAACCTGAATGCGTTCTCAAGGACCATCATCACCTCCTGGCTTCTTCCCACGCTGAACACCGGTATCAGGACCTTTCCGCCCGAATCCACGGTCTTCTTTATGGTGTCCGTCAGGACGACCTCCGCATCCCGCCTTTTCGGCTGCGTGTCGTATCTGCCGCCGTAGGTGGACTCCATGATGAGCGTCTCCACCCGGGGGAAGTCGAAGTTAGCGGCCTCGAGGAGGCGCGTGTCCCCGAACTTGAAGTCGCCGGTGTAGACCATGTTGTGGAACCCTTCTCCGATGTGGAAGTGACAGATGCTCGAGCCGAGTATGTGGCCCGCGTTGTAGAGCGTGAGGTGTATGTCGGGTGTGATGTCCGCGACCTCTTGGTATTCCAGCGGGATTGTGTGCTTTATCATCTCCCTGATTTCCTTGCTGCCGAACGGGAGCTCGTTCTGCCCTTTGGCGCCGATTTCGACCGCATCAAGGACGAGAAGCGCCATGAGGTCCCTTGTGGGCTCGGTGCAGTATATGGGGCCGTCGTAGCCGTACTTGTAGAGGTATGGTATGAAGCCACAGTGGTCGAGGTGCGCGTGCGATATGACGACCGCGTCAAGCTCGTTGATTGCGAGCTTCATCGCCCTGAAGTCGGGGAACCGTTCCGCATCCTGTGCTGCGACGTTTATGCCGCAGTCTATGAGGACGTTGCTTGCGGGGGTCTGCAAGAGTACGCAGGAGCGCCCGACCTGCTGGGCCCCGCCCAATGGGGTCACCCTTATCCAGTCGCATTCGGCGTCCGGTTTCCGGTATATCTTCCTGCCCACGCTCTTCAGCACCTTCTGGCGCTCTTTGCCGTTGTCGAACAGGGTCTTCCTGACGCTGCGTATCGTGTCTGAGAGGAGGGGCGGCTTCCGGAGGAGCTTCGGCGTCCACCCGATGCGCCTGGTTATCTGGTCGAGGGTGTCCCCGTGCTTGCCGATGACGAGGCCGAGCTTCTCGGCTTCGATTCTCACTTCCTGGAAGTTCTCGTCGAACTCTATGTCGACTATGTTGGCTTCGGGGGGTATTATCTCCTCGATGGCCTTCTTGGCCTCCACCGGGTCCATCACGGATTCGGGGGTGGCCCGCACTATGATCCTCTTTTTGAGGGATGTCGCGAGGTTTCTCACTTCGTTGCCGTGGTCCACAAAATACGGCATGTCGTTTGTGAAGAGTATGACCTTCGGGCCTTCAACGTCGACCTTGACTATCTTGCCCGGTGGCGCAGTCTCCTCTACGATACGCTGTATCTCCTTAAACTCCATCGTAACCTATTCAGATAGCAAATAATGACGGAACGTTAATGTCCTAATTCGAGCCTAGGAGGCTCTTAACCTCCTCTTCCTTGTACAGCCTGAAGCCGTCCTTGGTTATCGTGGCAAGCTCCATCCCATCGCCTGTGTGGGAGTCCCTGGACAGGGCGCTCTTCAACGCCTTCAGCGCCACGGGGATGTTTTCTTTCACAGTCTTGTTTTCGCTGTATTCAAGGTCTAAGACCCCGTATGCCATCGGGCTTCCGGAGCCTGTCGAAGCCATTTTTTCCTCTATGAGCCCGCCTACGGGGTCGAGGGTGTAGAGTTTGGATTCCCCCCGGTGGTATCCGGCGATTATGAGCTGGACAAGGTACGGAAATATCTTGTTGCCCTGCAGTATGTTGGCCATGAGGACCGAGACTGCCTCCGAATTCATCTTCTCTCCGTTGTTCATCTCGAACAGCTTTGCCTCCGCCTGGATGAGCCGCATAAGGGATTCCGCATCTCCGACGCTGCCGGCCACGGTGGCTCCGACCTCGTCGTTTATGTTGAAGCTTTTCCGGGCGTTCTTGCTTGCTATGAACCCGCCCCAGCTCGCCCTCTTGTCAGTGACGAAGACCACTCCGTCGCTGCAGACTAAGCCGATTGTCGTAGTACCTTCCAAAATCTTAGATTCCAAAGAAATCGCCTCCAATTAGAAAAAAGGCTTTCTAAAATTCTATTACAACTATATGGCAACCATCCTTTAAAAACCTGACATTCCCCAATCTAAGCCCCCCAAACAAGCTTTTACCGGGTATTCCGATATATTATATGGCTTTTGGCTTGGAGGGCATGCATTACAAGGCCATCTCCATTTGGCTTTTGGCCCTCCTTGCGATACTGCTTGGCGTATACGGCACACGCTCCCTCGTGGAGAAGGACGTCCTGGGGAGGTTTCTGAACATAGGGCTGAACCCCATCCTGAGCGCCCTTGTGCCGGCGGCAATCGCGGCAGCGGGTGCGATAGCGTCGTACGTTCTCCTCAGCCTTGCGAAGGAAGACAGCGTTGAGGGCCTCATACAGATAATCGGCCTGGTATTCATCGTCGCAGTCCCTTGGTTCTTTTATGCGAAGCCTGTGGAGGGGGTTGTCGTTTTTGTCCTTGTCGCCGTCGGCTTCTTTTCCTTCCTTGGCCGGTGGCATGGTTCGCATGAGAGGCACAGGGCTGAGCGGTTCATCCATATGACGTCGGATATGATGCTTGAGGAGAGGGAGCTTGCGCTGCCAGCGTTCTCCTTCATCCTCGTATCAAGCTACCTCGTCTTCTGTTACTTGGGCTTCCTGTATGACTCGGGATTCGTCGTTTTCGCCGGTTCGAAGGCCGGAGGTTATTCTGTCTTGTCGTGGAACCACTCAGGCGTCGCATTGTCTTTGGCTGCCTTGGTCTTCGCCCATTCAACCCTGTATTACATGTTCATGGCTGGGGTGTCCTTGTTCGTTTACGAGTGGCACCATAGGAGGACGCCTAGTTTCGCGGGGAGCCTTGCAGGATTGGGTGACCGCATCGACAACATCCTCCCGTTCTCTCTTTTTGCGGCATTCAACCAGGCTGTCGACACAATCGGCGGCGTCAGGGACAACACGGTCAACCCTTTCGCTCTTCCGACGGCTGTGATAGGCGGAAGGAGTTCCAGTGACGCGATGCAGGTTTCGAGAAGGCTTCTTTCCAAGCGGGTGCCTGAGGCCGTCATGGACGAGGTCTTCAGGGAAAACGGCCTTGGATTTCTGGCAAGGAGCGGGAGGCTTCTCCTGATTTTCGCATCTTTCGTCGCATATCTTGCCTCCCAGAGCGTCGTCTGGGGCCTCCTCTCCCTTTATTTTGCGGCTTTGGTCTTTGAGGTTGCAGTCGGCACGATGAACACGGTGTACACGACCATACTGTTCGCATGGGCGGTGAACGACAGGGTCGAGGAGGGGGGAAGAAGGCTGCCCAGGGGCATGTCCGAGGTCATAGCCAGGATAAACCAGGTCAAGAGTAGGTTGATGGAAGCCGAATCCCGTCTGAGGAGCGTTGAGGGGTTTGTTTTACCGAGAGTTTAATATCGTCTAAACGCAATAGCCTATGGTGTTTCGATGCCGAGTCTTGTCCGCAAGAAGTCATGGAAGGCCGGTCTGTCCCCGGGGACCCCCGTTTTCATAGGCGGCAAAAAGACGGAATCTGTGAGGATTACCGTCATAGACTACAGCGAGGGGCAGTTCCAGGAGAAGGAGGTCAAGTCCGTAGAAGAATGCTTCCAGTTCAGGGACACCGACTCTGTCACATGGATAAACGTCGACGGAGTCCATGACGTCGACATAATACAGAAGCTCGGAGGATGCTTCAACCTCCACCCGCTGCTCATCGAAGACATAGTCAACACCGAACAAAGGCCGAAGTTCGAGGACTTCGGAGACTATTTTTTCATCGTCGCAAAGATGCTGCAGTACGACAAGGCAAGAAAAATGACGAAGATCGAGCATGTCTGCTTCGTCGTCGGAAAAAACTATGTGATATCCTTCCAGGAGGACCCGGGAGACGTCTTCGACCAGGTCAGGCAGAGGATACGCGAGGGCAAGGGGAGAATCAAG
>Ga0315294_10006622_pt1 | contig 12703 bp, 17 predicted proteins | sample YL17G13_40_MG_FD_203626 | JGI IMG/M metagenome (GOLD analysis project Ga0315294, IMG submission 203626) | Sediment microbial communities from Yellowstone Lake, YNP, Wyoming, USA - YL17G13_40 | ecosystem: Environmental > Aquatic > Freshwater > Lake > Sediment | place: USA: Wyoming | collected...
CTGCTTATCCGTGAGGTAGAGAGAAGGCTTGCTGAGCGCAACATTAAGCTTGAAGTGAATGAGGAAGCGAAGGCCTGGTTAGTCCAGAAAGGCTATGACCCTGTGTACGGAGCTCGCCCCTTGCGCCGGGCTATTCAAAAGTACGTAGACAATCCCATATCGACCAAGATATTGCAGGGTGAGTTTAAGGAAGGAGATACCGTAGCCATTAGCTTGCAGGAAGACAACTTGAGCTTCGCAACTCGGAAGACTGCCAGGGCAAAAACGAAATAGAGAGTTGTTCTTCCACTGGCTCTTATCCAGCCCGCTTCTCCCTTGCCGCTGTGAAGCGTAGGTTCTCTGTGACACCCTTTGACGCCTGCGAACAAAGCTGGTAAGCTAACGAATTCAAAGGAGACCTGAAGATGCCTGTTAAAGTTGATATGGATAAGATCGTTTCTCTGTGCAAGCGTCGGGGATTTGTTTTCCCGAGCAGCGAGATATATGGTGGTTTAGCTAGCTGCTGGGATTATGGCCCTATGGGAGTAGAGCTTAAGCGGAATGTTAGGGAGGCCTGGTGGAAGGCCATGGTTCAGGATCGGGATGACGTAGTAGGACTGGACACGTCAATTATGATGCACCCGGGAGTTTGGGCTGCTAGCGGCCACATTGATAACTTCACAGACCCTCTGGTAGAGTGCAAGTCCTGCCACCTGAGGTGGCGTGCTGATGCAGTGGAGGGCAAAAAGTGTCCACAATGTGGTGGCGAGCTGACCGAGCCTCGCATGTTCAACCTGATGTTCAAGACTTTCATGGGTCCTGTGGAAGGCGAGGGAAGCATTGTCTATCTCCGCCCCGAGACTGCCCAGGGCATATTTGTTAATTTCGAGAATGTGGTCACTACGTCCAGGAAGAAGTTGCCTCTGGGGATCGCCCAGATAGGCAAGTCCTTCCGTAATGAAATCACCCCTGGCAACTTTATCTTCAGGACCAGAGAATTTGAGCACATGGAGGTGGAGTACTTCGTTAAGCCCGGGACCGATGAGAAGTGGCTTGACTACTGGGTCAAGGAGAGGTTTGAGTGGTATGTCAAACTGGGTATCAGGAAGGAAAACCTTCGCTTGCGCCAGCACGGCAAAGATGAGCTTGCTCACTATGCCAAGGACTGCTATGACGTCGAGTATCTTTTCCCTATGGGGTGGTCGGAGTTAGAGGGTATCGCTAACAGGGGCGATTTCGACCTCACCCAGCATGCCAAATGCAGCGGCAAAGAACTCAGCTACCGTGATGCTGAGGCTGGCGAGAAGTACGTTCCCTATGTTATTGAGCCTTCGGCTGGCGTCGACCGCTCCGTATTGGCTTTCCTGGTTGACGCCTATGATGAAGAAGATGTGGAAGGAGAGAAGAGAACGGTCCTGCATTTACACCATTCTCTGGCTCCTATCAAAGTAGCTGTTCTGCCCTTAAGCCGGAACGAGAAGTTGACGCCCCTGGCCAAAGAGGTCTTCAGGCAGCTATGCCCGAACTTCATGACCGATTACGATGATTCTCAGAGCATAGGGCGGAGGTACAGGCGCCAGGACGAAATTGGCACCCCTTTCTGCGTTACCATAGATTTTGAGTCCTTGGAGGATAAGCAGGTTACCATTCGGGAAAGGGACACTCTGGCGCAGATTCGAGTGCCCATAGAGGGACTGGAGAAGGTCATAGAAGCCAAACTCAAAGGAGAAGCCTTCGATGCTTCGACGCTGTGGGCCAGCAGGCAGAAGTGAGGATTCTGCGTTTCTCCGATTCGAGTTACGCTTACAGATGGATTGTACGATAACACAAGACCTCGCGGGACTGGGCAGCCATGTCTCAGCTTACAGCCAGGAGACCGCTAGTGAACCAGATCAACATTAAGTATCACAAAACCGAAATTGGGGACCTAGTGCTGGGTTCGTTCGATGGCAGGCTCTGTGTGCTTGGCTCTGGAGCTGATGCAAAGGCAGGAGTACTTAATGGCAGGTTCGTTGTGCAGGATGATGATATCCTCGAAAGAACCGGAAGACAGCTTGACGAATACCTGAGCGGAACCAGAAAGGAGTTTGACATTCCTCTGCTGCTGATGGGTACCGACTTTCAAAGAAGCGTCTGGAACGCACTGCTGCAGGTGCCTTATGGAGCGACAGCAAGTTATCTACAGATAGCACGGGCGATAGGCAAAGAAAAGGCGGTCCGCGCCGTCGGCAATGCCTGCAGAGCCAACCCTATCGGCATAATCGTGCCCTGCCATCGCATAATCGGCAGCGACGGAAGCCTGGTTGGTTACTACGGGGGGCTGTCCCTCAAGCGACGATTGCTGAACCTGGAGCGGGGCCATACTCCGCTATTCCAGGGTTAGTGGAAGGCCCCGCAAGATAGCAGACACTGTGTTCTATGGCAGTAGCACGGCGAAACAGGCGAATTCCGCGAGCATGAAGAGAGCTGACCGGCGCGGGGCGCCGATTCTAGTCGACCCCCGCCGGATGGCACGGCTGCGGAGATTGCCGAAAGTTACGCGTCATTATATAATCGCTCTCCCAGGGCTGCCTGCAGGCGATATCTGTGCGGTCGTGCCACAGATCTCCGCTTAAGCTCACAGTCCGCGGTTGCGATATGAAGCCATTTGACGAACTCACCCGGCTGGGCCGCATACGCAGGATGTGGCAACTGGCATCTGTGGCCCTGAAGCAGTACGGGATTAGCCATGCGCGCGTTTGCCTTTCGCGCCAGGCGGGAAACACGTTGTTCCGGGTCTGGACATTGGATCTGCCAAACACAGAGACAACGGGCGACCTGTTTGATGAGGGACAGTACCTGCTGCGGGTGCACCAGCCCGGTTATCAGCAACCAGGAGCCATTGAACTGGAACTCGCCTAGCTCGCCGCCATGCGACGGGAGGCTGACCTGCCAGTGCCGGAGCCGATAGCTGCCCTGGATGGGCGGATGTTGCTTCCGGTTTGCGATCCCGCTGTATCAGGGACGCGCAATTGCTCTCTCCTGCGTTGGATCAGGGGGCGTTCCGTGGCTAACCGCTTCGGCCCGCAGCATTTTCGAGCGCAGGGGAGGTTGATGGCGCAGCTGCACAACTTTTCTGTCCAATGGCACCCTCCGGCAGGTCTCTCCAAGCGAAGGCTTGATTGGGAGGGGCTGCTCCACGACGATGTGGGCAGCGGAATGACCAACGCCCAGGCATGGGAACTGCTCTCTCCGCGGAACAGGGAGGCGTTTGCCTTTATTGCGGAGCGCGTTCGGGAGGTGATGGACGACTGGGGCCAGGGTCCCGACGTGTTTGGCTTGATCCACGGGGACCTCGGCGTGGACGCCAACCTGCTCTTCTGGCACGGTGAGCCTCGCGCCATCGACTTTGATGATTCGGGTCTTGGTTACTGGGCATTTGACCTCGCCGTTGCCCTCGATGCCTGCCGGGATGATCCCGCCTATCCCCGCTATCGAGAGGCTCTGCTAGACGGGTATGCCCAGTTCCGCTCCCTGTCAGAGAGGCAGGCAGAGCAGTTGGAATTGTTCCTGGCGGGGCTGCAGGTTTACTGGAATCTATGGGCGACCGGCGGAACACACCTTTATCCGAACCTGCTCAGGGACTTACAGGAACGAATGACCCGCACGGCGGAATTTGCCGTTCGCTATGCACGCCAAAAGGGCGGCCTCAGTCTGCGGTGAGTGTTGTTGGATCGGCTGCTCGTGATCGCCGGTGCCGGAGGTAATCTCCCACACTTCACCTAGGTTCGTGTTATGATATTGTCGATCTTACGAAGGACCCCGCCAGTTGATGCATACGAGGAAGAAGCGGTCGAAGGAGAAAAGAGAACAGTTCTACATCTGAATCCTTCTCTGTCTCCTATCAAAGTAGCTGTTCTGCCCTTAAGCAGGAATGAGAAGTTGGCGCCCCTGGCCAGAGAGGTCTTCAAGCGGCTATGCCCGAGCTTCGTGACCGATTATGATGATTCTCAAAGCATAGGGCGCAGGTACAGGCGCCAGGACGAAGTCGGCACCCCGTTCTGCGTTACCATGGATTTTGAGTCCTTAGAAGATAAGCAGGTTACCATTCGGGAACGGGACAGCCTGGCACAAATTCGGGTGCCTATGGAATGATTGGAGAAGGTGATAGAAGCCAAACTGAAAGGAGAAGCTCTTGATGCTTCAACACTATGGGCCACCAGGCAGAAGTGGGAATTCCGGCAGCAAACGGAATATCGTACATATCTCTTTAGCTAGATGCAGCGCGAAATAATCTTTGGAGTGAAGTAGAGTGTCGACGGGGTTCATAGTTGAGTGGTTGAACCGCTGCCGGTTATGCAAGGAGGATGAAGAATGATCGTGGAGAAGATCAACCTTTCAGACAAGTTCAGGAAGTTACCGGCCGGTGACTACGCAGCGCGATTGGTCGCCAAGATGAACAATTACGACTTCAAGATCGTCAAATTCAAAGGTGACTTCGTCTGGCACAGTCATCCCGAAACAGACGAGACATTCATTATCATGGAGGGCACACTTGTTATGAACTTCCGCCATCGCAAGGTGGAAGTCGGCGCTGGGGAAATGATCGTTATCCCGAAGGGAGTCGAGCATAAGCCTTCTTCTAAGAATGGATACAAAGCCCTCCTTATTGAACCGGAGGGTGTGTCCAATACTGGTAACGTTTGAAGCGGGATTACGATTGAGAAAGTTGAATGGGTGTAAGATAGAGCTTGCATAACAAATCAATGTTGCTGATCGCTAAGCTCCGGCTGATTCTTTCGTTATGTGATATATAAGATACATCAAAGGAGGAAATGATGCCTCATGTCATCGTGAAACTCTATCCGGGAAGAACAGAACAGCAGAAGTCCAGACTCGCCAAAGAGATTGTTAAGGACGTTGTTGCTATTGCGAAGTGTGAAGAGAAATCTGTTTCAGTAGCTATCGAGGAAATCAAACCAGAGGATTGGGCGGAGAGGGTCTATAGGCCAGACATCCTTAGTAATCAGAGGAAGCTGTACAAGAAGCCAGGATATAATCCGTTTACTCAGTGCTGAGGATTCGAAGTCAGTTCTACTTGAGCAGCTTAAACTGTTTGACGTCCACCAGGCCCAAATCGCTGAGTCTGAGCTCGGGAATCACGGGCAAGGCCAGGAAGGAGAGGATGGAGAAGGGTGATGGTGGCAAGTTGCCCAAATCGGCGACAGTCTGTTCGTGACACATGGAGATAGCCTAGTACGGCCTCACTGCTCATAAGCATGCTTCTTAGCGGATTGTCGGTGGTGTGTGTGGGGAGATCCTTGACGTTCGCGATGCAGTATAGGACAATAGGTCAGGTGAAGAGCGATCGCGTTGCGAACGTCTCTGTGGAGGAACGCCGCCACTGTTCTACTTCACAGGCTCTTGCCGGCGCCCTCTGAAAGGAAGATGCCAATGAACAAGAAAAGTGTCGCTCCTCAGACCGACTACAACCCGGTCGAGATCCTGCAGCGGCTGATTCAGTTCGATACCACGAATCCGCCGGGCAACGAAGGCGAATGTATCGCCTTCATCAACCAACTGCTGACCAAGGCCGGGATTGAGACCAAGCTGCTTGCCAGATCGCCATCCCGACCCAATCTGATCGCGCGTTTGCCCGGCCGGGGCAATGCCGCACCGCTTCTGCTCTACGGGCATGTGGATGTGGTGCCGACCGAGAACCAGCGCTGGCAGCATCCTCCATTCTCGGGTGCGCTGGCGGACGGCTATGTTTGGGGTCGGGGAGCGCTGGACATGAAGGGCGGTGTGGCCATGATGCTGGCCGCCGTCCTGCGGGCCAGGGCCGATGACATGCAGTTGCCTGGGGACGTGGTCCTGGCCATCGTGCCGGACGAGGAGACCTTCGGACAGTATGGTGCCAGGTTCCTGGTCGAATCTCATCCAGAGGAGTTCTCCGGTATTCGCTACGCACTGGGAGAGTTCGGGGGATTCTCTCTTGTGGTGGGCAAGCGCCGGTTCTACCCCATCCAGGTGGCCGAAAAGCAGATCTGCTGGCTGCGCGTTCGTTTTCGCGGGCAAGGTGGTCACGGCTCGATGCCGGTGCGGGGAGGCGCGATGGCCAAGATGGCACATTTCCTGAAGCGGCTGGACACACGCAGCTTGCCCTTTCACCTTACTCCGCCGGCCAGATTGACATTTGAGACCATGGCCTCGAGGCTGGGTGGGGTCAGCGGCCTGGCCATATCCCAGTTGCTCAATCCCGTGCTGAGCGGCCCGCTGCTCAGGCTGCTCGGCGAACGGGGCCGGTTCTTTGCACCGCTGCTGAGAAACACCGTCAGCCCGACCATCCTGCGGGGCAGCAACAGCTTCAACGTGATACCCGGCGAGGTGACCGTCGACCTGGACGGGCGCCTGCTGCCGGGCTTCAAACCTGATGACCTGATTAGAGAGGTGCGAGCCATCGGCGGCGACGAAGGCGAGATCCAAGTGGTACGCTTCGACCCGGGCCCAACAACACTGGACATGGGCCTGTTCGACACCCTGGCCGGGATCCTCAAGGAATCCGATCCCGAAGGTGTACCCTGTCCTCTCCTGCTGAGTGGCGTCACCGATGGGCGCTTTTTCTCGCAGCTTGGGATCCAGACCTACGGCTTCCTGCCTATGCCGCTGCCGGAAGACTTCAACTTCACGCATGCCATTCACGCCGCCAATGAACGGATACCGATCGAGGCAGTCGAATTCGGCACCCGTGCCATCTTCCAGGCACTGCAGCGATTCGGCGGCTCAGGGTAATGTTTGGAGGACCAGATGAACTGGATTATTGTTCACCATGGCAGAACCGAAATCGGGGAGCTGGTACTGGGCTCTTTCCAGGGCAGGCTTTGCCTACTCGGTTTCGGAAACCACGATATGGTACAGCTGGTTACTGATAGGATAGGGAAGAGATTGGATGCCGACGTAACAGAACAGGATGACGCGCTTCTCGAAGAGACCAGGAGACAGATTGACGAGTATCTGGCCGGAAACAGAAGAGCTTTTGACATTCCTTTGCTGCTGGTGGGGACCGACTTTCAGAGAAGCGTCTGGAACGCGCTGCTGCAGGTGCTTTATGGAGCAACAGCAAGTTATCTCCAGATAGCACGGGCGATAGGCAAAGAAAAGGCGGTCCGCGCTGTGGGCAATGCCTGCAGGGCCAACCCTATCGGCATAATCGTGCCCTGCCATCGCATAATCGGCAGCGACGGAAGCCTGGTTGGATACTACGGGGGGCTGTCCCTCAAGCGACGATTGCTGAACCTGGAGCGGGGCCATACTCCGGAATTTCAGGGTTAATGGAAGGCCTCGCAGCATAGGAGACATTGTGTTCTATACGCATGGGAGACAAGCACGGGCGTCGAGGTCAGCGGGACGCCTACTGCACCCACCAGACGAGTCGCTTTCAACAAATGAAGGAGTGCACAATCTCACTTAAGAAATGAAGTGATGCATTAGGAAGAACTCAACTTTCTTTCCCAAAGATCAAGCTGGTAAGATGGTGCGAAAACGGGTGCAAGGTGGATTGCATCCTTGTGAGGAGGGTAACCCTGGTTATGAATAATACCGCTCGGATTCGCGAGACGGCTGCTGAGATTCAGAGCCAGTTGCAGGCTTTGCCGATAAGGAATACACCGAGCGTGCGCGCAGTCATGCGGGCGTTTTCCCGCGCTCTTCGAAGCGAGGACGGTCACTTTGTTGTGCAGATTGCGAAGGTGCTTCGGCGTGGGCACGGATACTGGAGTGTCGCCTACGAACTGATAGCGGCGCACCAGGGGGCCTTCCGGCTCCTCGGAGAGAGGGAGCTTGAGGAATTAGGCCGGGGTCTTGACAGCTGGTGGTCCGTGGATAGTTTTGCCCGTACTCTGTCAGGACCGGCATGGCGTGAACGGTTGGTCGGTGATGGATTGATAGACAAATGGGCACGAAGCTCGGATAAGTGGTGGAGGCGGGCTGCCCTTGTGAGCACAGTGGCTCTCAATGTGAGATCCCGAGGCGGAAAGGGAGACGTGGCTCGGACCTTGCTGGTCTGCCGGCTGCTCGTGGATGACCACGAGGATATGGTAGAGAAGGCTTTGTCATGGGCGTTGCGTGAGCTGGTAGTACACGACGCTGAGGCAGTTCGGGATTTCATTGCCCAGTATGAAGCGAGGCTGGGCTCGCGGGTGAAGCGAGAGGTTGGCAACAAGCTGAGCAGCGGTCTTAAGTCACCGAGAAAGAAGAGACACTAGAAAGGAAAAGCACTAGTACCAGGCCGGGAAAACGTATGCCCCAATGTGTCCTGGCGGGGATCACGTGTTACGATGACGACGATCCACATTTGCCACCTTAATGCCCGTGGTGGCAACGAAGTATCTCAATTGTCTGGAGTGTGTTTCGACGCAGGGTTTGTGCACTGCCCAGTCTAGTCAACGGTTCTCACTGGCGCATCGTGGTCGGGAAGGATGTGCTCCACGTTCCGGACTACCGGGATGAAATATCCGATGAGTCCAACAATCGCGCCGAGGATACCTGAGAATATGAACAAGAGGGACATTCCGGCTCCTGGGCCAGAACCCACGAGCGGCTGAAAAAGCTGCGCAAACCTACCACCTGAAGCCATGGCAGGCTCAAAGACCGCGTCTGCCAGGCGCCCTCCCATAATCATGGCCACTGGCGTGCTGAGTTGGGCAATGAGACGCCGGGTAGCAAAGACCTTCCCCTGGATATCAGGCGGGACTTTCGCCTGCCAGATGGCCTGGCTGGAGCCGTTGACCAGCGGCATGAAAAACATGGTTAGAAATGCACCGACCGCCCACACTTGTATGCCCCGGCCGAGTCCGATGGTGACCACTCCAAGGATGCTGATGAGAATCAGGCCAAGCAGGATGCCATGAATGCGCCTCTTGAAGCCTCCCCAGGCAGCAACTATGAGGCCTCCTATGACCCCGCCGATACCAAGCACCATCTGCACCGTTCCCAAGACAATAGTGTTGTCTCCCGTTCGCGCCAGGATCATGGGCGCGAAGAGGATCATGACCAGACCGAAAACCAGATTAGTGGCGAAGAAGATGAGCAGCAAACTGAGCAGGCTGGGATTGGCGAAGATGTAGCGAAAGCCGAAGAGTGACTCCTGGAAGACGGTGCCGCGGCTGGCACGTCCAGCCTCCGTCTGTACCGGGTTGGGGATGACGACGAACAACAGAGTGCCGATGGCAAATACAAAGGTGGCAATATCGATGAGCATGATGCCATTGATTCCGATGAAAGGCAGCAAGGCACCTGCTGCAATGGGGGCGATAATGCCGGAGGCCGACCACACCATTCCCATCATGGCATTAGCGCGGGTGTAGTGCTTCTTCTCGATCATTGTTGCGATGGATGCGGAATATGCCGGAAACTGGAATGATTCGAAGGCGCTGGCGAAGAAACCGAGTGCCCACAGGTGCCATATCTCCAATAAGCCCGTTGAATAGAGTATCAGGAGCGCCACGGTGGAAAAACCGGCCGCGAGGTCACTCGCGATCATTACCTTTTTTCGACTGACCCGGTCAACAATGACGCCGGCGAGTGGACTGAAAATGATGGCGGGAGCAAATGAGAATACTGCCACCAGAGCTAGGGCAGTTGCCTGTCCGGTCTGCTGCCAGACCCAGATCGTGAGCGCGAAGCGCGTCATGCCCGATCCAGCGATTGAGACCAACTGGCCAAGCCATACGATGGAGAAGCCGAACATTCCGGAGGGGCGGCGGTTCAGAGGGCTGATCATGAGAGACATGAGTATACATGACGCGGCGGCGTGAGACAATGGGTAGGACTTGTGGGGCAGACGTGCAGCTGCTTGTGGCGCGGGTTGGGTGGTAGGACTGAAAGGTGAAAGACCTTGGTCGTGGGGCTGGCAAGAACGATGAACGCAACCGAATCACCATCTTCTAACTGGTAGGTCATTGACATGTCACACCGCATCGACATAGACTGTGTCTCGTGGAGTGGCTCTGGGATAGAGCCATGGCGTACTCGCCACTGGGAGCGAATCCAATGCAGGCTTACGGGGAGGTTTTTGCTCGTGTCTACGATGCGAAGTGGTCCGGGTTTGCCAGACAGGTTGCTCCTCTTCTTCTTGACTTCTACGCAGCGACAGCAATAGGTCGACAGAACAAGACTGTTCTTGACCTTTGCTGCGGGACTGGCCACCTAGCCTTGTATTTCTTGGAGAGGGGCTACAGGGTCGTCGGCATTGATCTTTCAGAACACATGCTGTACTTCGCCCAAGAGAAGGCGCGCAGGTATATCGAGTCCGGTGAGGCTAGGTTCGTACAAAGTGACGCCTGCGATTTTGTACTGGAGGAGCGCTTTGGTCTAGTTGTTTCCACCTATGATTCGCTCAACCATCTTGAAGATGAACGGAGGCTGAGGCAATGCTTTCAATGCGTCCGCGCGGTCAGCAAGGGTTTCTTCATCTTTGATCTGAATACAAGGAACGGACTGAGGCGATGGAACGGCATTCAGGTAGATGAAAGCAGTGAAGATGCCTTGATTGTCAACCGGGGCATCTATGACGAACAGGGTGACAAGGCGTGGACAAGGATTAGTGGGTTCTACCGGATGCCGAATGGCCTGTATGAGCGCTTTGAAGAGACTGTTTTCAACACGGTCTTTGCAATGGAAATGGTTCGACAGACATTACTTGATGTGGGGTGGCGGAATGTCCACTTCGCCCGGATCCAGGACTTGAATACGCCGTTGCTCGAACCTGAAAAGGAGGGGCGAGTGTTTGTTGTCGCATGTTAGCAGCGTGCCCTGTATGGCAGACCCGCGAGATCACGGCTTTCAGCGGGGACGTGAAGCCGTGGCTGAGATGCTGCAGCGGGCCTGTGGCCGACATCGGCAGGAGGAACGGATCCAGAGACGAGCATGAGCAACAATGAAGGCACCTGATTTCCTGCTGCCCAGGCCGCCAATGGATCTGTCGCCTGACAAGCAGAAGGCCTTCGACGACTTATGGCAATCAACACTTGAAGGGGGCTTCATCGACTATCACCTATCATATCCCAAATGGCAGTTCTTATCCTACCTGTGTGAGACCAGGGAATTGGTCCTGCACGGTTCACAGAACCAACTCATTGACACTGTTGAGCCCCGCGAGGCGAATGACATGAGGGCTTTCAGCAACCAGTGGGCGATCTATGCCACCACCGACGGCATCTGGGTTATCTATTTTGCCATACTCGACCGGCAGAGGTATCGCGGGCTGTCACTATTCAATTCCTGCTTTCAGGCGCGGGTCTCAGCCAATGAATTGAGCGATCCTCTGTACTTCTTCTCAATCACGCATTCGGCCTTGATTCAGAAGCCGTGGTGCGAGGGCGCAGTATATATCCTGCCGCGCCAATCATTCGAAAGGGAGGCCTCACAGCAAGTGCAGGGAGTGGAAATCATCTTTCCCCACTGGATCAGCTCATCACCTGCCCGCCCCTTAGGGAAGCTACAGGTCGGTCCAGATGACTTCCCGTTCCTTTCTCAAATTCACGGACATAACGATGAGAAACTCGTTGAGCTGGCGACGGCCGATCCCAACGGCTTTCCCTGGCCTGAGGCCTTGGAGAGTTAGCGCCGCTGTGATGGCGGCTGTCTATGCTTGACAGCGATTCCAGGGTTGTCGCCTGGGCGACACTCAGGCGTGTGGCTCAACTTGGCTGCTGGGTAACGCGAAGACGCAATTCGTGGAGAAAGGAATTGTCGACCGCGGTCCAGGCTGATCCCGACGTCAATCGGGAGAAAGGGAGGTAGGTTACATGGATGAAGCACTAATGGCAATGTGCGGCGCATACTGCGGAAGTTGTGAGTGGGAGGAGAAGACTGGATGCCCGGGATGGCTTGCGGCTGGCAGCAAGATGTTCTGGGGAGTATGCGATGTAGCTAAGTGCGCGATTTCTAGGGGCTTTCGGCATTGCGGCTTGTGCCCGGAAGTGCCGTGTGCCACTCTACAGGGGTTCTTTGATGACCCGGAGCGCGGCGACAACGGCGAGCGTCTGGCGAATCTACGAAGCTGGGCACGCGGCGAACGTAGCTATAGGGAAGTGACCAAGAAGACGGCTGGCTAGACCAGTCTGAACTCGGCTACATCCACCAGGCCTAAATCGGTCAGTCTGAGCTCGGGAATCACAGGCAGAGCCAGGAAGGAGAGGATGACGAATGGAGACGGGGGCAAGTTGCCCAGGCTGGCAGCAGCCCTGTCAACAATTTCATACTGGGATACGACTATATCTAAGGGCTCTGGGGAGAGCAAACCGGCGATGGGCAGGGGCAAAGAAGCGAGAATTTCCAGGTTGGCGCAAACAACGAGCCCGCCCTGCAGCCTATTGATTTCCTCAATCGCCTTGAGGATATCGAGGTCATCGGCGCCCACCGCTATTATGTTGTGAGAGTCATGCGCTACTGACGAGGCTAATGCACCCTTCCTCAAGCCAAATCCTTTTACCAGGCCTACTCCGATGTTGCCGCTAGCCTTGTGTCTTTCCACCACCACCAGCTTCAGAATGTCTCTCTCCAGATCGCACACCACTACGCCATTCACAACTTGTATTTTCTCCACCACCTTCTTGGTGGCTATCTGCCCAGGGACAATCTGGATGACCGAGTAAGTCTCACCGGCAGGGGCTATTTTCAGCGATTGTGCTGTAGGAGACTTGATGCGTACCGTGTCCTTCAGCTCTACAGTAACAGGAGGGAA
>Ga0315294_10006623_pt1 | contig 12703 bp, 13 predicted proteins | sample YL17G13_40_MG_FD_203626 | JGI IMG/M metagenome (GOLD analysis project Ga0315294, IMG submission 203626) | Sediment microbial communities from Yellowstone Lake, YNP, Wyoming, USA - YL17G13_40 | ecosystem: Environmental > Aquatic > Freshwater > Lake > Sediment | place: USA: Wyoming | collected...
GTGAACGCGAAATCATCAAGATTATTAAAGCAAAGCACAAAGCCAGGCTTTCAGCTAGTGAATCGTATCATCGAAGACAGACGGCATTATCTACGGCTTAGTAGTATTATGAGACAATGTCAAGTTATACAATCTTCAAACATCTATCAAAGATCCTTTCTTCAAAGCTAAGGCTCAGAGAATTGTGGAACAATGCAGGAACGATCTCAAAAGCCTGACATTAGAAATGTATGAAGTTGATTACTCTCAACCAGCATTTTTAGAAGTTATGGGAATCTATGAAAGATCACAAACCAATGATTTAATTAAATCTGTTGTTATCTATGAAAAGGATACGATGGTAGATGGAATCTATCTAGTGCATCATAAAGAGGCAATAGAAAGGGGTAGTATCATTATCAAAATATTTATTGTTTCCGATAACGAGATAAAAGAATATTATAACAAAATTCAGGCATTTGATGAGGCAGGAGTCGAAACATATATAGTGCGACGAGAGAGTATTGGGCCTGACTCTAGGCTTCTTGCTGACTTTTTACTATACAAAAATATTGTTGCTATATCAACTACTGGTCCCGATGGTATGCTCAGCAGGATAAAAATAACAGCGCAGCCGCATGATTTTGAGGATTATAAGCACAGATTTGAAGAGCTATTAAAATTAGCCCATCCATTTTCGGAATTTGCACAAATCGCTTGATGCTTGCTGGCGGGCATCGACCATGCTACTATGGAGCAAAACGTTTCTTTTGGCAACAGTCCAACTTAGATATCTGTCCAGTCTGAGAAAAAACATTCGCTTGCTATTATAATAGATCACGAACCGATCAGTCGAGAGCAGATAAACTAAAGCCAGCAGAAAGCAATTATTATCCTTCTCGGATTTATAGAATTGGTGAAAATGATTTAAATACTCCGACCTACAGGCTGATGCCTATCCTCTATCCGACCGTTCCCAAAGGCCACGGTAACCGATTATTGGAGAATCTTTCAGGTCCTCGGTCTTGCCGATCAATCGTGTGGTTTGCCTACCATCTCCGAGTGTATGGCCTGAGGCCGAGTGCAGGGCAAGCTTCTCGGCTCTCCCTGAGGCCCCGATCTCACCTGATGTGAATGTATAGGACCCAGCCTGGATCGGTGAAGCCATCTTAGACGGCAGGCGGCGATGTGCAAAACTTGATACATCTGTAGTCATAACACTGCGGCTATTGCACACAAGATCAGGGCAAAGAGCTGGTGGCAGTTCTGGCGGCGATTACCGATGGCGGATAAGTAGGAAAAGGACATGGATCTAACTGCTTTGCTTACCTCAATTGCAGCCATATGGGGCGCTTTGTTGTCCACGTATCTAGCTTATCAGAGGCTTAAGGATGATCGAATTAACTTCCGAGTTAAGATGAGCGAATTTCACGGCGAGGACTCTCGTGGTTTTGAAGTCCATTCGCTTGAATTTTCAGCTCAGAATCATGGTAAAAGAACCGTAATCCTCGATTCTTTCTGGATTATGCTCGAGTATGATGGTGAAAAAGATAAAATGTTCTATACAAAAGAAGGGGACCTCGAAAGTGACAAGAGAAGCCACACAAAACATATGTCACTTAAGAGCGAAAGATTTACCACTCATTTTCCTTATGAACTTTTGCCAGGAAGAGGTCTCTCTTTGGCATTTGACTATGAGGAATTTTATAGCTACTTTCAACCTGATCCCGAAACTGGCATAGACAATTATCCTCAAAATTGTAACCTCGTAGCCTATTTTAGCGATCAATTAGGAAATATACGCAAAAGCAAAACGAAGCGAATTATTTAGGTGAATGTTCTGGAAATGAGCCTCAATTTTCCAGCCGGAACTCCCGCGGCCACAGCCCATCCTCTTCGTAGCGAGCTTCTTCGCAGCGAGCTTCAAAGCGGTTCTGGATCATCTCATCCACGTCCGAGACCTTGATCCTAAAGACCTCTGCCAGGATCTCCTTGGCTGCTTCCAGCTGCAGAACCTTTCGATCCGCCCGGGAAGTGCGATGCACTACTGCCCTCTTTGGGGCCTGATTAGCTGCTCAAGGACTCCTGCCATAGTTAACCCTATCCTACGTATAAGGATAAATAGCTTGGCCGGAAAACAATAACAGGAAACGATATTTACATCATAGAAAGTATGAATAAGATACAACTGAGAGAATGACACCGAAGCGACTTTCTCAAGACCCACGTGATAAAGTCCTGTGGGAGCTGGCCTACAGAAGAGGCTAACTTTCTCGGAGCGATCTGGCAAAGTGTGCCCGGCTCAGTCAGGCGAAGCTGGACGAGATCCTAGTGTCCTGGAGATCGAGGGCGGGATCACGCTGAGATACTGCTATGGCTCATTTTACTCCAGCTCCGTGGCCTTGGCAAAGGATGAGATTCTCGCACATAAATGTATGGATTCAGTATCGTATCATCACCCTGCTCAATGTGCTTATGAGTAATATCAATAGACACCAGCCAAAGAGGCGCTCAAGAATGGGTAGGTATCTGATATTTTCTACATAGCCATCATATGTCTCTCTTCCCTGTGGATACAATTCTCTTGGTGCCGAAATCAACACAATCATGCTGAACCAAAAAGACTGGTTCAATTTTTGCATAGTACATGCATTATTCCAGTCCTTGTACCAGCTTATACAGAAATATATGCCTGCAAAGAATATGAGAAAAAATAACCCAGAATAAATCGTATGCATCCAACGGACACCGAATCCGCAAGATAACCATGCTACATAATCTATTGCAGTGGACATGTGATCATATCTAATATTGTAATAGCTATCATCTGCTTCATCATATCTGCCAGTTTTTTTAAGAGCGGAAATCTTGCTGTTCCAAGCATCGAAATAATCTGGATTTTCTTTAATGGCCCTGTCATAGCATTGGATAGCTAGCATTAACATACCTTTGTCCTCAAATGCAAGGCCCTTTGCATACCAAATCTCTGGATAATCTGGATTTTGCTTGAGTGCCGCCTCCCAACTCTTGGTAGCGTCTTCGAACCTGCCCTGAAAGATCAATGCATTGCCTTTATTGTACCAGGCTCCTGCTGCAAGACTCGGTTCTAACTCGACAGCTTTATCGAAAGCTTTGACAGCCTCTTCGTAATTACCTTGGCGATAGAGAGCTAGGCCTTCGTTGTACCAGGGATCTGCAATTTTTGGATCTATATCTATGGCATTGTCATATGCTTTGATGGCATCATCGTATTTGCCTATATCCATGAGCGCTACGCCCTTTCTATCCCAGGCCATTGCATATCGTGGATTGATTTGGATAGCCTTATCATAAGCTTTGATGGCTTCTTCGATCTTGTCTTGATCTTCTTTGAGGGTATTGCCTTTATTGTACCACGCTTCTACATATTGTGGATTGATCTCGATAGCCCTTTCGTAAGCTTTGACAGCTTCGTCGTACTTGCCCTGTTTCCTGAGAGCCACGCCTTTGTTGTTCCAGGGATCTGCAAAATTTGGATCTATATCTATGGCATTGTCATATGCTTTGATGGCATCATCGTATTTGCCTAGACCCATGAGGGCTACGCCTTTGTTGTTCCAAGCGTCTGCTAACTGTGGATTGATCTCGATAGCCCTTTCGTAAGCTTTGACTGCTTCATCGTACTTGCCCTGGGATGCAAGAGCATTACCCTTGTTGTTCCAGGCTGCTGCAAATTGTGGATCTATATCTGTGGCATTAGCATATGCTTTGACAGCCTCTTCGTACTTACCCTGGTCATAGAGAGCATTGCCTTTGTTGTGCCAATCAATTGCTATTGTCTGCCCGAATGCTGAAGTACACAGCACTACGAATACAATGAAAATGGGAACCAAATCTCTTTTGATAAATCTCCCTCTACATTAGGTTATTTATTTTCCTATAGAAATATTTTGTGTGGCTTGGATGTGTTAGAATCTCATCCCCCGCCTGAGATAATGTATCGGAATCCACATCTATAAGCTGTATCATTTGCAGGATGACTGTCGTTCACCAGTAGACGCGCGACGATCAATGTCTGCAATGAACCTAAGGTTTGCCCCAGCATAGCACCAACCTACGCAGAGCCCTAGGATAGAGATGCCCATTTGCGATAGCCTATTCGGAAGATCTCCTTTTGCTCGGAAGATGCTCAGATCCTCCAGCCTGGCCCGGCAAGCTTATTAGCTAGCCAGCTCTCAAGGCATATGGAATCGGTAATCCGATGTCGTTTTCAAACTAAATCTGAAATCTCAAATCTCTTGGAGGGAATAGCCGCCAGATGCCATTTCTTGACCTCCTCTTGACCTCCTCGTTTATACATCCTAAGCTAAAGCCATATGAAATCTAAGCCAAATCGGGCTTAGATCAGAGGGCCGATCAGGATTCTAGCAGCTATTAGGCTTTGTCCTCCTGTGAGTATTCAGATTTCATTTGAAAACGACAGGCTCCATAATCCTTACTCTGAGGCTCAGGACCTTCTCTCCTCGCTTCGATCCAGGGCGGCGCCCAATTTCGAAGCTGCGCTTGTCCAGGCAGCCAACCAGGTAAGTAAACTCGGAAGGGCTCAGATCGAGGTCCTCCTGCAGCTTCTTGAAGGTCTGAGAACCGCCGCGGCTTTTCAGGATCCCCTTAAGCTTCGCTATCCTGGCAGCAGTCTTCTCTCCTCGGGGTGATGCGGTCGGCGTGGCCTTTGCCATGCGGGCATCCAGCTCCTCAACCCAGCCCCACAGGTCCTCAACTTTGGCGGGCGAACTCCAGATATGGTACTTCTTGAGGTCGGCCTGCAGAGACGCCAGTTCATCTCTGGTCTTCTGCAGCTCCGCCTGGATCGAAGAGAGCGGGTCTCCACTAGCCGGAGCTCCGGCTGGCGCTTGCGCTGCTTGAAGCATCCGGAGCCCCCTAAAAGAGATTGGCCAGGATCCTGGCCTGTCTCCATCGTCTGACCACGCGGCTGTGATGGCTGGCGGCTCTCCGGCGCTTGCGCTGGCCTATGCTGTGCATGGCACCACCGCGTCCAATCGGGCCGTAACAAACTTCTTGGACTGCCTCAGCATACTCCAGAATGTCGCGAAGTCTGCTCCTGAGCAATCACTGCTCACAAGATCGAGATTGGACAAGCGAGATATGCAGTAATCAAGCCGCTCCTCGCCAGTATTATAGCTATACTTGTGATATTCCCTCACCCATGCATTGAAGCAGATCCGGTCTCCTTTTTGGGGATTGAACCTCGCGATGCTCTTTCCTACATAGGTCCATACATGGTCTATGGGTACTATCACGGTTCCGGTATGCAGAAGCACATCCTTGAGGAGCATGGTGGGCTCTGCACCTCGATAGGCCGCCTTGCGCAGGCCGAATTTGGCGACGGTGGCGGAAAAAGGATACTTGCAGCCCAGGAAGGGCATGAGTTGCCGCCTCATCACAGAGCCCCCAGGATCCTGGTTAGGGCCGTGAGCCTGCGCTCGAGGTCCTCTTTGAGGATGATTACCTGGGGTGCTTCCTTGAAGGCTTTTATCAGGCCTTCAGCGATGGCATCAAGGCCAAACGAGATTATGGCTGCCTGGGGAGTCAGCTCGTCCTCTTCAGTGATCTCCCATGCCGGCCGCGAGCTCTCCGACCATTCACCGTAGCGGTGTCTCCTCACCAGCTGGCCGCTTTCATAGAGGATCAGCCTGTGCTCATTATAGAAGAATGATATTTTCTCAAGCTGCACTCGCTCCTCTCTGGCAAGGATGACCAGCTCACGGCGATAATAGAGTTCATAGTCCCTGCTCAAAAGGGGTACAAGGGGCGTGACCTTCTCCAGGATAGCCTTCAGGACCACGGCTTCTCGCGCCAGGATCTCATTCTTCAGGCTGGAGATCTGTGCGGCCCGCAGTCCGAATTCATCGAGCGCCGTGTTCAGCTCGGTCAGAGGGAGAGGCGAGGCCGCCTGATCTCCGAGGCCGGTCACGCTCGGGCCGTCGCCAGCAGAGTGGATAGAGGCTGCCATTTCAGACCACCTCCTCGGCCTCGATCCTCTCCAGCTCCTCCATCTCCGATCTCCTCAGATCCCGAAGGATGGTGGAGAGCTGGTCGATCAGCTCAACGCGCCTTATAACCTCGGCTTTGGAGGACATCTAGGCCACCACCTTGGCATCTTTCAGGTTCATAGGGCCATTGTAGCCCCCTGGCCACCTCCCGGCAGGCCGGATCTCATCGGCCAGATTGAGGGTTCGCACCGGCTGAGGGAAGTATTTCCTCTGGTGCTTGCAGGGCTGACCCGGCCGGTATGTGGCCGATGGGCAGGAGCATGCGCGAGGCGTGGTCACATAATAGACATCGCCTTTGTTGCTCCGCACCAGCACCATTCCGCCGCTCAGCCTGTGGAAATCGGGCATCTCCTTCGGCTCCTGGCCGTGGTGCTGGTATGCGATCAACTGCTTTACAGCTTCCGCGCTCTGAGTGAGCGGGGAGGTTACGGATAGAATAGTCTTTCCGTTCATCACTTGCCACCAAATACTACTTAATCCCATTGATATTTAAAACTATCGAGTAGCATTTGGTAGGAAGATTTATAACCAAGAATGAGAATATAATAGGGCATGGCTTACAAAAAGATAAGCATAAGTGTAGATGAAAAGACGTATGCCGCAGTACAAGAAGCAGTTCAATCAGGCGACTATCGCAGCGTATCTCATTTGTTTGAAGACGGGGCTAAAAAGATCCTCCGAGAACGTGAGATACAGAAGGGCAAGGGCCCTTGTGAGGCCCTAGCTATCTCCTGAGTCATTTCTTGTTGGTGGCAAGTAATGACAGTGATGTGATTTTATCAGCTTAAATCGCTTTCTGGTACTGCTCTTTTACAGGTAATACAGCGCCGAGGGTGGGATTCGAACCCACGAGTCCCGAAGGGACACAGGTTTAGCAAACCTGCGCCATACCAGGCTAGGCTACCTCGACTTCCCCTGAGGCTTGATCTTTGGCTATTTAAATTCTGCGTTGCTCCAGCGGGAGGAGAAGCCTTTCCAGGATCTCATTCCACGCATCTCAGAAGGTCCTTGCTGGTTATTATCCCCACCAGCGCTCCGTTCTTCACCACGGGAAGTCTTCTGATGTTGTGCTCTTGCATCAGGCGCGCAGCTTCTTTGGTGGTGGCATCGAGATCTATGGTTATCAGCGGCGCCGGGGTCATGATATCCATGACCTTCACCCTGGAAGGGTCCAGTCCCTGGGAGAAGACCTTCTGAAAGATCTGGCTGGTGGTGACGATGCCCAGGCCCTCCTTGAGCAGGCCATCCCTGGCCACGAGCATGCTTCCTTTCTTCTCGCCCACCATCCGTCTTATGGCCTCCAGCACCGTGTCCTCAGGCAGCACGGTGGCAATGGGATAGCTCATCAGATCCCGGACCTTCATGGCAGTCTCCAATCTTCTTAATACTACTATTAGAGGTATCAAAAGATAAAGCAGACGCTAAGAGGTTGCCTCCTGCCGCAGTCTCTTGCAAAGCATCGAGATATGATCACAAATATCTCGTATCTTGTCTGGCCCCGAAGAGATGATTGCCCGGCCCAATTCTGCTCCGCCGGGCAAAAGGTGGTTAGAGCTCGCCCCACCCCAGCTCCAGAGCCACCACGGGCTGCTCCAGGCCAAAGCTCTGCAGAACCAGAGGATGCAGCTCTCCAAAGAGTCCTTTCTTCTGGCCATTGATCAGCAGGTCGGCACCCCGGCCAGGCAAGAGGGCCCCATCCTGGGAAGGAACGATCCTGGTCTCTTCCTCCCAGCCCAGCTCTCGCAAGACTGCGTCCGCCACCGACCTGATCTCCGAGAAGCTCGCTTGGCTGTGCACCGAGGCTGCGGCCAGGTGCATCCGGGTCCTGTTCTCCACCACCACATCTCCAACCGCAAAGATCCTCTGCGGCAGAGGATGATGCTGGTTGATGGCGAAGATCTCCAGGAGGCTGGAGAGCAGGGAGGTGCGCAGGATGGTGTGCAGCTCGCTGATGGGATGCGTGACCCTGACCGCGCCCTCTCTTGGACGCCTCATCCAATCGAAGTGCACCTTCTCGTTGGTCAGGGTGAAGGGCATGGTCTCCAGGTAGCCGAGGCCCGCCATGATCTCGCGAATCTGTGCTTTGCATAGCTCTGCAGGATGAGCCTTGCCCACGGTCACCGCTTTTGGAAGCTCGGCTACAAGCCTATCGTAGCCATAGCCTTTGGCCGCATCCTCGAAGATGTCCCAGGAGTGCATTATGTCCGCCCGATAGGCAGGCACCTGGACCTCCACGAAGGAGCCTTCCGCCCTGGCTCCAAAGCGCATCCTCTCCAGGCAGCCGGCCAGCTCCTCAGCCGTCAGGTCAAAGCCTATCAGCCCATTGGCCTCGCTGGCACGAACCGTCCAGAGGGCGGGCTCAAGGTTTGGCGATACGAAATCGCCCTCGCTCCTCTTCACCAGAACGGACTCGATCTTGCCGCCCCGCTCCGCCAGGGAGGTCACCACGATGTTCAGGGCCTTGTGCACCACCGGGTCGGTTCCCGTGACGTCTATGAACAGGTCGTGGCTGTCCTCGGTGACGCGCGTCAGCTCGCCGTTGATGATGGGCGGGAAGGAGAGCACCCTGTCGTTGTCATCGACGATGAGAGGATAGCGCTCGCAGCCCTCCAGGATGTGGCCGTAATCCCTGCCCTTGGGGTGCTTGTGCAGCATCTCTCGCATTGACATCTCCTCCCAGAAGTCCAGGGGCACGAACTTGCGATCGGGATCGGCTCCTAAGTAGCGGAAGGGCGGCGTGACCCGGGAGATGTCATGCACTCCAATGGACACTTTTCGCCTGTTCCTGCCCAGGCCCCAGTGCAGGTCTTCTTGCAGCCCCATGAGCGACTCGATGGCCTCGTCAGAGAACTCAAGACCGCGCACCACGGCACAGCCGATGATGGGCCTGACTGACTTCACGGATTCCTCCACCAGAAGTTCGATGGGACCTTTTTGAACCTGGTAATTTACCAGGCCGGTCTTGAGGCCCAGGAAGCCCTGCATGGCCCTGGCCACGCCTTCCGGGCTGTAGAGATCGGGCCGGTCCGGGAAGAACTCCACGTCCACATGGTCCGCTTCTGCTCTCTTTCCAATGTCCGCACCCATCATGGCCAACCGGCTCATGATGGTATCTCGGGAGACTCCAATCAGCCTCTCCATATCCTCGTAATAAAGTCTGACAACAGGCATGGATAATCCTCACATCTTGATGGAAACGGGCGTCTGGCGCAGCCATTCCATGTCCGACTGATAAAGCAGTCTCAGATCTTTCAAGCCCAGCTTGAGCATGGCCACCCGGGAAACTCCCAGGCCCCAGGCCAGCACGGGATGCTCGATGCCAAAAGGCGCGGTAACCTCCCTGCGAAAGACCCCCGCGCCGCCCAGCTCCACCCAGCCCAGACCGTCTATGAAGACCTCCGGCTCGACGGACGGCTCGGTGTAGGGGAAGTAGCCCGGCCGGAAGCGAACCTCTTCAAAGCCCATCTTGGCGTAGAACTCCTTCAAGACCCCCAGCAGATGCCGGAAGCTCACGCCCTCGTCCATGACCACTCCTTCCAGCTGCTCGAACTCCGGGGTGTGCGTGGCGTCTATGGCCTCGCGCCGGTAGACGCGATCTATGCCGAAGGCCTTGACCGGCGGCTGGGGATGATCAGCAAGATATTTTATGGTCACTGCGGTAGTGTGGGTGCGGAGCACTTCCTGCCGGGCCACCTCTGGGCTCCAGCAGCCGCCCCAGCCCGTGCTCCCGATGCCTCCGCCGCATTCATGCATCTCCTTGACTTTGGCAAAGTCAGGAATCTCCGCTCTTGTATCCAGGTAGAAGGTGTCCTGCATCTCCCGGGCGGGATGATCCTGCGGCTGGAAGAGCGCATCGAAGTTCCAGAAGCTGGACTGGATGATCTGGCCCTTGATCTCCGTGAAGCCCATCTCCAGCATGATCTCCCGCATGAAGTCGATGAGCCGCTGGTAGGGATGCTTCTTGCCGGGGTAGATCCTGTCTGCGGCCAGGGTTACATCGTAAGGGCGGACACGGTAGAGCTTGTCATTGTATCTCAGATTGCCGCCCTCCCATTCACCGGTCTTTATCATTCCGGAAGTGATGGCAATTATGGACTCCGCTGCGACAGTCCCCAGCTCTGAGGCGGCCTTGCGGCCTTCGGGGGTGATCTCATATCTCCAGGCCTTGGACTTACTCGAAGCCACCAGCCCTCGGCCCGTGAGAGCTTCCAGACCTTTGCTGTCCAGCTCTGCGCCGCTCTTCGGCCCGGCCAGCAAAATGGTCTCCAGGATTTCCTCGTCCTTGCCCCTAGGCGCTGCCCCCGCCGGCTTGATCTCCCCGCCTTGGATCGTGGCCCAGCCCTTCTTGCGCAGCCAGCCCAGGCCGATCTTAAGGGAGGAGTCCTTCAGCTCGGACATAGGTTTCCCAGAGCCGATGGCCTGGAGAAGATTTCTCTCCGGAAGGCCCTCTTGGGCATACCTAACGCCTTCTATGGTTAATGAGAAGATCTCCTCCACCGATTTGTCGACCTTGGCCAGGCCCAGCTCCGCTAGCGCGTCCGCGGAGGCCCGCACCGCTTCCACCTTAATTCCCAGCTTTTCAGCGATGGTCTGAGGATCCAAATGTCCTTCAGATATCGCTTTCAGAACTTTGGCATCGCTTTCCGATAACATGATATCATCCCGCCGCCGAGCGAAATTTTGAAGCTGCTGCCAGTTCCCTTTCGCCCGGCCATCAAACGAAAGAAAAGACTAAGTGTCCGAAGATGCCCGAAGCCAACCTCTCCGGCTTCAGAAGCCTGATTTCGTGATTTACAAAGGATATTCCGGCAGTCTTCTCGGACACGTTTTTTCCGGTTAGATTTATGCTTTATAAACCTGTCGAATCTGCTCCAAAATAGCCCAGAATTTCACGGTTTTCCGGGGAAGGACTCCAGCTCCTCCAGGGCCTGGATGACGCCCTGCACCGCCATCTCGAAGAAGGCCTTGCCCTTCTCCGGAGAGGCCAAGGCAGGATTGCCCATGATACCGTTGCCCATGAGGTGGCGCACATCCTTCAGGATCATGAATCTAGGCCTTTTGGGAAAATGCCCCTCAGGCCGTCCTTTCACCAGATCTTTCCGAATCACCATCATGAGAGAGGTCTCGATCTCCCCGGAGTGGCCGTCTCCCGGCGTCTCCACGGCCTTTGTGTCTATTAGATCGAATAAGGAGACCAGGCTGACCCGAAGATCGCGCTCTTCCAGGGCCCTCTGGCAGGCCTCCTCCAGGGCAGCCATGTGCTGCCCTCCGGCGTGGCCGGTCAAAATCAGGATATTCTCAAAGCCGCTATCGCAAAAGGAGAGCAAAAGGTCCTGCATAAAGGCTCTCAGCGCATCGTGACCCACGGTGATGGTGCCAGGAAAGCCCCGCGTGCTGCGGCAGACCCCGTAATGCAGGGGCGGCGCCAGGAAGATATCGCAGCGCTCCGCCGCCGCTCGGGCCACCTGCATGGCTTGAAGGGTGTCCGTAAAAGTGGGAAGGTGAGGGCCGTGCTCCTCCGTGGCTCCTACGGGCAGGATCACGGTCCTCGTTTGGCCTAGCCCTGCCTCAATCTCAGGCCAGCTCATCTCCTCCAGGAGCTTCATATGGTTATGACCGACCCGGAGAGGACGTACTCCTCAGGTACCCTTACCTCGTAGGTCTTGTCTCCCACCGAGACCTGGTAGGGGCCCAACGGCCTGGTGTCGAAGTTCGTGCCGCTGGCGATGGGCCCCTCCGTAGAGTAGGGAACCACCAGGGTGAATTCGCCGCTGGAGGCGGAGGCACTTGTCTGCTGGTAGACGAAAGCCCTGCCCTTATTGGTCATGACCGCCAAGGCCGCCGAGACTTTGGTCCCTGCCGGTGCACTTCCTTTTATCACCGCCCCCGGAACATGCTCGAAGGTCTTGACCTGGTTTCCTGCCATCAGAGATGTATCGGACTCATGCACCAGACGGTAGTGCTGCAGGGCCTCAAGCGGAAAAGCGGCATCGCTAGGATTCATGGCTGCTACTTCGACCTTGTTCCCCTGGCCACTACTATTATTGATGAAGGATTGCATCTCGCTGTCGTTTCTGGTGATCTTGGGCGCCTCGGTGAGCACCGGGACCACTGCTCCACTCTCAAGCTGCATGCCCTGATAGGCCAGGCCGACCCCTTCGCCACCCGCGACCTGGGTGCCGTCGAAGAAGTACATGCGGGCAGTCATGGACTTGAAATAAGGCTCGCGCCAGATCTGAATCGGCACCAGCTGATCTCCTTGTGGTTGGTAGACCACTGCACTGTAGTCCGAGGAGGGAATATTGCTCCAGGCGGCCATGGCATGGAACTTGCCAATGGCCATGTCTCTATCGATCATGACGTACTTGGTATTCTGGTAAGGCGAGCGGTTCGGATCCAGAGCGGCAAGCACCCTCTCTCCTTCCGTCTCGTTCTCGGCGAGGAAGAAGGGCGACGATCCCGGAATCCCCTTCGTGACGCTGCCTATTCCCTGCTGGAAGGGATTGGCATTGGGAATCCTGTGGCCGATGGTCTCGATGAGATGGCCAAAGTCCCACCAGGACATGATGCCATAAGCGGCATCAGGATAGGCATACTGCCCGCTGGCAGGCTGCACATATTTCTCGTACAGCTCCATTCCCGGGCTGGGGGTATTGTTCTCTAGCCAGGCCGTG
>Ga0315294_10006625_pt1 | contig 12701 bp, 11 predicted proteins | sample YL17G13_40_MG_FD_203626 | JGI IMG/M metagenome (GOLD analysis project Ga0315294, IMG submission 203626) | Sediment microbial communities from Yellowstone Lake, YNP, Wyoming, USA - YL17G13_40 | ecosystem: Environmental > Aquatic > Freshwater > Lake > Sediment | place: USA: Wyoming | collected...
GAGGGAATGGGGACATATTATAATCCTGCCAAAAGGTCCATAGATTATGTGCCGCTTGGCACCGGAGGTAAGGAGCTACGCATCGTTGTTCTCGATACGGGGACGGTTCGGCCCGGCCTTGAAAAATCTACATACAAACTCCGCAGAGCGGAATGCGAACAGTTCGTTTCAATATTACAAAAAGCCAAATATGATGTATCCTGCCTTGCGGACATCAAAGACAAAACAACTTATGAAAAGATTATGGGAAAGTTCGGTAAAAGTTATCCTGATTTGTGCGACCGGCTGAAATACATCTTCGCTGCCCAACAGCGGTTTTACAAAATGCTCGATGCCTGGAAGGCCGGTGACATCGAAACCGTTGGAGCGATATTCAGACAGGATGGTATCGGCCTGCGCGACGATTACAAAATATCCGGGCCGGAGCTGGAAACAATGTGCGATATCGTGCGAACGGTGCCGGGGGTTTTAGGGGAACGGATGTTAGGCGGCGGTGACAAGGGAGCATCCGGCGCTCTGGTTCAAGCAGAAAGTATCGAAGCAGTAAAACAAGCGGTTGATACCACATATCCGCGCAGCCGACCGGAATACGCCGACAAATATGCCGTTCACGTTTGCAAAGTTGTGGAGGGTGTGAGGGTCTATGATGGTTCGCTTTAATAACAACAGGTGCATCTGATGGTCTTGCTTTGGTAGAGTTATGTTAGAAAAACGCTCATCAACCAAAGGGGTATTTAGTACGGTTGTGTCTTTTAATAGACAGATTGGGCAGCGACTCTATCGACTGAGGTTAGAATTCTCAGGACCTGCTGCGGAATCCTTTGCAAAATTCAGGCCGGGCCAGTTTGCCCAGATAGACCTTTCCGGCGCCGCCCTGCCGCCGACAGAAAAGATACCGGAAGGTTTGCGAGATGCCTCCGGACGCAATATCTTACTCCGCAGGCCCTTTAGCTTCGCCGACGTTGATACACAGGGAAATAAGACCTTTGTTGACCTTCTTTATCGGGTTGTCGGCCCCGCCAGTTTGCGAATGACCACGCTGTCGGCAGGCAATTTGCTAAGTATCATCGGGCCTCTGGGAAATGGCTTCTGGATTCCACAGGGAAAGAAAAAAGCCCTTTTAGTTATGGGCGGGATGGGCGCTCCGCCATTACAATATCTGGCGAAGGTTATTTCAGCCAATTATCCCGACATAGAGGTTACCGCCTTTGTCGGTGCAAAGACAGCAAAGGAGCTGCCTTTTGAGGGCCGGCTCGATGAGATTTCACAGCAGTTGGAGTTTGCATTGCGGGAGTTCGCCAAGTATGGTGCAAAATCAATGTTGGCAACAGACGATGGGACAGCCGGCCATCACGGACCGGTTACCGAATGTCTTTCGCAGTGGCTCGTAAGTTCGGCCTGGGCACGGGACACCACAATTATTTATGCCTGCGGACCCGAGGCAATGCTGGCAAGGGTCGCAGAGATTGCAAAAAATAGAGGAATAGATTGTCAGGTAAGTATGGAGCAAATGATGGCCTGCGGCTTTGGCGTATGCCAGAGTTGTGCAGTCCCGTGTAGGGTAATTGGCTCAAACGAGACCGTCTATAAGATGTGCTGTGAAGACGGCCCAGTCTTTGACAGTAGAGAAGTGGTTTTTAGTTAATAGTTGGTAGTTCTTCGTTCACGGTTGTATGAAACAGGAAGTTGACATTTCGGTTGAGTTTGCGGGGATTCGGCTGGCTAATCCGGTGCTCACCGCCTCGGGGACATGCGGGTATGCCGATGAGCTTGGCGACTTTATGGATGTAAAGTGCCTGGGCGGTTTTATTACCAAAAGTATTACGCTTGCGCCCAGAAAAGGGCACCCGACGCCGCGGATTGTCGAGACCGACTCAGGAATGCTTAACGCAATAGGACTCGCCAATGTAGGGCTGGATAAATTCATCGAAGAAAAATTGCCCGCTATCGGCCAGATGTCTATACCCGTTTTTGTTAATGTAGCCGGTGAGACCTTTGAGGAATATGTGGCTGTGGCCGAGCGCCTCGCATCCGAAAAGGCAATAGCCGGCCTTGAGCTAAATATTTCCTGTCCGAATGTCCAGCGAGGTGGGATATATTTCGGGACAGACCCAGCGCTTGTAACAGAGATTACCTCCGCAGTGAAAAAAGTTGCCGGTGAAAAGGTCTTAATGGTCAAGCTCCCCCCTGCCGTTACAGACATAAGCGCGATTGCCCGGGCAGCCGTTGAGGGAGGTGCCAATGCTCTCAGCTTGATAAATACCTTTACCGCGATGGTTATTGATATTGAAACCCGCAGACCGGTTTTAGCCAACAGGACGGGCGGATTGTCGGGGCCGGCGATAAAACCCATTGCGGTTTACTTGGCCAATAAAGTTTACAGGGAGGTTGCCAGAGACCGCGGGATACCAATTCTGGGTATGGGTGGTATCAGGACCGCCTCGGATGCTATCGAATTTATTATTGCTGGAGCATCGGCGGTAGCAATCGGGACGGCGAGTTTCGTTGAGCCGGCCTGCGCGATAAAAATTATCGAAGGGATAAAGAAATACTGCGCAAGGCATAGCATATCCAATATCAAAGAGTTGGTTGGGTCGCTTCCGGATGTAAAATGATAGATAGCGGAATATTGCGATTTGCTCGAATTTTAGTCGTCGTTCTTCTGGGGGTGCTTTCATTTTTGCCGGAAGTGGTTATAGCAGAAGAGCTGGTATTGGATGAAACGCCTGCTCGCGGGGAGGAATGGGGCTATCGGCCTGCTGATGGGGTGGTGTCGGAAGTTAATCCGCCGAGTTTTAGCTGGCGGCCCCAAAAGGGATTAACCTGGGAACTCGAATGTGCCCTTGACACAAAATTTGAGAAAATCGAATACCGTGCAGAGAATCTACAGTTCAACGTTCATTGTCCACCACGAGTTTTTAATCCGGGGACTTATACTTGGCGGTATCGTGGGAAGGACCAGAAGGAACGTTTCACAAACTGGAGTCAGCCGCGAACATTCACTATCGCAAAAAACGCAGTGGCGATGCCGCTGCCTCCCCGTGATGAACTGATTGCTCGGATATCGAAGACACATCCCCGGCTTTTCATTCGCCCTGAGAATCTGCCGCACTTGCGGAAGCTGGCAGAGGGGGAATTGAAGGATAAGTATGAAAAACTTGTAAAAGAATGTGAGAAGATTTTGGCTAAACCCCCTCCTACCAAAGAGCCAGCGAAGTATCCAGAAGATATGGTTCAAGGCAGCGAGCAGTGGCGTACGATGTGGTGGGGCAATAGAGAGTACACAATCAAAGCACTAAATAGCGCTGCAACGCTGGCATTTACACGACTGCTCGGCGGGCAGGAAAAATATGGCCTGGAGGCCAAGCGGATTCTGTTAGAATGCGCCAGGTGGGACCCTGTTGGCAGCACAGGTTACCGCTATAACGATGAAGCGGGTATGCCATACGCATATTGCTTTTCTCGTACATACACGTTCGTTAATGATATACTGAGCGAAGAGGAGAAGAAAATCTGCCGGGACGTGATGAAGGCGCGAGGTGATGAAATGTACCGGCATCTGTGCCCGCGTCACTTATGGCAGCCTTATTCGAGCCACTCCAACCGAGCATGGCACAAGCTCGGCGAAGTCGGCATTGCATTCCTGGGTGAGGTTGAAGGTGCTGAGGACTGGGTCTGGTTTGCTACGAATGTTTTTTTCAATGTGTATCCGGTCTGGAGTGACGAAGATGGCGGGTGGCACGAGGGCTCCAGTTACTGGAGCAGCTACATCAGCCGATTCACCTGGTGGGCTGATGTGATGCGGGAGGCAATGAATATCAACGCATACGACAAGCCGTACTTCGCCAAGGTCGGTTACTATCCGATGTATTTGATGCCACCGGGCAAGCTCGATGGAGGTTTTGGCGATGGAGCAGCACAACGGGCTGCTTCCACGAATGTGCCGCTGATGAGCGAATTGGCAGTCCAGGCAAGAAACGGTCACTGGCAATGGTATGTTGAGCAAATGGGTGGCCCGAAGCAAGAAAGTGGGTATATCGGTTTCATTCGTGGGGCGTTGCCAAAAGTCCAGGCCAGACCGCCGGATGAACTGCCAGCTTCGCGGTTGTTCCGCGGCACAGGACAGGCATATCTGAACACAACCCTGAAAAATGCCGGAGAAGATGTGCAAATTATTTTTAAGTCGAGCCCATTCGGAACACAGTCCCATGGCAACGAGGCGAACAATTCGTTTGCTCTTTGGGCGTATGGCCAGCGGCTGCTTGTACGAAGCGGTCACTATGACCTTTATGGCAGTGAGCACCACCGGAACTGGGTCTGGAGCACGCGCTCAGTGAACAACATCACGACCAACGGCCAGGGTCAGCGGAAACGCACTGCGGAGGCAACGGGAAAGATAATCGGCTTTAAGACCACACCAACTATGGACATCGTTGTCGGCGAAGCAGGCCAGGCTTATGAGGATGCAATCCTTGAGCGATTTACCAGGGCCATTATCTTTGTCAAACCGGAACTGGTGGTTATTTACGACCGTTTGGAGGCCAAAGAGCCATCCACGTTTGAATACTGGCTGCACGCCATCAATAGAATCAGCGTCGAGGACCAGCATAATATCAGAGTGCAGAACGACGATGTGATTTGTGATATCGATTTCTTCACTCCATCGGACTTAACCTTCAAGCAAACTAATGAGTATGACCCTAACCCCCGTCCACGAATTAAGCTTCGCGAATGGCACTTAACTGCGACGACACCTGAAAAAAGCAAACGAACGGAGTTCGTAACACTGTATCAGCCACATCGAACCCGGGACACGTTGCCGAAAGATGCTATTCTCCGGCAGATTGAAGGTGGCTATACGCTGAAAGTGAAACTATCCGATGGTGAATTTGTAACTATACTTCCTACCGATGACAAAGCTATTTTGCAAACGGAAGGTCTAAAAAGTAAAGGAGCTATCAAATGCCGGTTGGTGCGGGCTAACAGGCCGGCCGAGTTTCTCGGGCTTGAGTAGTAATATGCCCCCATACCCAAGCTTGATGTCTTCTCAAAATTGAGATATATTTTGTTATTGATAAGGATGGGTTCTTGCTGAAAAGGAGCAGAACAAGATGGCTGATATGGAAAAACTATATGCACAAAGGCTGAAACGATATGTTACGGCAATGCGAAATGAGAAGCCTGATATGATACCGATTCGTCCTTTTGTGGCGGAATTTACAGCTAAATATGCCGGCTACACCTGCCAGGAGGTAACACACGATTTCGAGAAGGCCTTCGCAGCGGCCCGCAAGTGCGCCGCCGATTTCGACTGGGACGCGGTGGTTGCCAATATGGTCTATGTATGGACAGGTCTGACCCAGGCTATAGGGCTAAAGTATTATGCGGTTCCCGGAATTGATATTTCGCCCGATGTCGGATTTCAATATCTTGAGCCGCCTGAGGACCGCGCGTTTATGAAGCCGAATGAATACGACCAGCTTATTGAAGACCCGACCGGGTTCTTGTTCAACATCTGGCTTCCGCGAGTGTCAGCAGACGTCAGCGCTATGGGTCAGCCGACATCATATCGCAACAATCTGTCATTTCTGAAAGGCGGAATGGCAATGCTGTCATACTTCAATGGATTCGGTAAACAGATTGAACTGCTGCGAACCCAGTCCGGGACTGTCTCAGCTATCGCAGGAATTCTCAAAGCTCCATTCGATATTATCGCCGACAAGCTTCGTGGCTATCTCGGCTTGCTTACCGACCTGTTTGAGCGGCCGGCCAAGGTCCTGGCTGCCTGCGAAGCATTGATGCCGCACCTGTTACACATAGCCCTTTCCGGAGCAGACCCTGACAAGAATGTCCCTATCGGGTTCTGGATGCACCGAGGATGTGTGCCATTTGTCTCTATGGAGCATTTCAATAAATTTTATTGGCCGACATTAAATCCGATTATTGAGGAAGTCTGGTCGCACGGTCATCAGGTTCTGTTCTATGCGGAGGGCAACTGGAATGCGCACCTGAAGGCGTTTGCCGAGCTGCCGGAGAAAAGTATCGTCTATCACGTTGACCAGGCGGATATTTTTGAAGTTCATAAGGTGCTCGGAGAAAAGTTCTGCATAAGCGGCGGGATTCCGAATTTTCTGTTGAGTTTTGGCACGCCGCAGGAGGTGCGGGATTATTGCAAGAAGGTCATTGATGGCGTGGCCCGCGATGGCGGTTATATTATGGACGCCAGCGCTATTATGCAGAATGATACGAAGGTTGAAAATATAAAAGCTATGACGGAGTTCACCCGCGAATACGGAGCGTATTGAATTGATTATTGATGAATGATTATTGATTATTTGAGGAAACAGCATAATGGCCAAGCAGAAGAAACAAAAGAGAAAGCCGGGCGTTTGTATTCCCTGGGAAGAGAAGCTAAAGGAACTGCCTAAAATTTCCGGAGATAAAGAGCTTATCCGGAAAGTATGGGAAGACATAGACGCATTGGGATACGTGTATATCTGGCAGTGCCTGCTTTCATTTTGAGAAGGCGAATCGACTATATATAACCGGAGGTCGTGCTATGAGTAACGAGCAGCATATCACACGCCGAGCCTTTTTGAAAAAGACCACAGTTGTTGCCGGAGGGATAGCGGCATTCCCTTATATTGTTCCATCGTCGGCACTCGGTAAGGACGGGAGCATTTCTGCCAGTAACCGGATAACTGTGGGTTTTATCGGCGTGGGCGACCACGGCAGAGCAGTCAACCTGACGAACTTTCTCGGCAATGCAGACGCCCAGGCGGTTGCGGTCTGCGACGTTGACAGCAATAACCTCAACATTGCCAGGGATATGGTCAACCGCAAATACGGCAACAACGATTGCGCTACATACAAGGATTTTCGTGAAGTATTGGCGAGGGACGATATCGATGCAGTAATGATTTCGACACCCGACCACTGGCACGTTCCGATTGCGATAGCTGCTGCGAAGGCGGGTAAAGACGTGGAGTGCGAGAAGCCGACATTAACGGTTCGGGAAGGCCGTGCTTTAGTTGACACTATGAAACGGTATTCGCGCGTTTTTCAATGGTCAACGGAAGACAGGGCTGTTTATGAATATCACAGGATGTGTGAGCTGGTTCGCAACGGACGGATAGGTAAAGTGCATACAATACGCGTGGAGCTGCCGAGCGGTCCAAATACGCCGGGCGACCCTACGCCTATGCCGGTGCCGAAGGAGCTGGATTATGATATGTGGCTTGGACCGGCACCGTGGGCACCTTATAACAAGGACCGATGTCACTGGAACTTCCGCTGGATTCTCGATTATTCGGGCGGACAGTTGACCGACTGGGGTGCACACCTGCTGGACGGCGCACAGTGGGGAAATGATACGGAATATACGGGGCCGATTGAGGTTGAGGGCAAGGGTGTGTTCTGTAAGGACGGGCTTTACGATACAGCTAAGGAGTACAGGATAGAATACAAGTACGCCAACGGTGTGCAACTGATTGTAACATCTGGCACGCCGAGCCTGCGATTCGAAGGAACCAATGGATGGATTGGAAATCGGGGCTGGCGTGCGCCGCTCGAAGCGAACCCCAAATCCATCCTGGACTCTGTGATTGGCCCAAATGAAGTCCATCTATACACGTGCCCGGCAGGAGAGCAGCGTAACTTCCTTGACTGCGTGAAGTCACGCAAGGAATGTTACTTCCCGCCTGAAATCGGGCAGCGGTGCTTTACAATCGCGCATATCGGTAATATCTCAATGCTGCTGGGCAGGAAACTTAAATGGGACCCGGATAAGGAGCAATTTATTAACGACCAGCAAGCCAACAGGATGCTGTCACGGTCGATGCGCAGTCCCTGGCGGCTGGAATGATTATTTATTATTTTCAATTGATTATTTTTAAGGAGGCACTATGAGAGCTCGGGAGAATATGTTGGGCACAGTTTCGCTGGTTTGTGTAGCCATATTGCTATCGGCGCTGAACGCCGGCGAGACATCTGACAACGAAAAGGGCAGGATTAACTTAGTGGGCGATGATTTTTCCACCTGGCGGGGTGATACAGGAGAATGGCAGATTGTCGGTAATGTATTCAAAAAGCCTGATAACGAGAAGTTACTCGGTAGTAAGCTAGGCAAAGGTGTCATCGTCAATGGACCTACCGGCAGGACATCGCACCTTTTCAGCAAAGCAGAATTCGGCGACGTCACAGCCCATATCGAATTTATGGTTCCGAAGGAGTCGAATTCAGGCGTCTATTTTATGGGGCGCTACGAAATCCAGGTGTTAGACAGTTGGCAAAAAGAATCAGACTACGCAGGTAACGAATGCGGCGGCATCTATCAGCGATGGGATGACAACAGAACCCCGCAGGGCTACGAGGGCCATTCGCCGCGGGTCAACGTTTCCAAGCCGCCCGGAGAATGGCAGACGTTCGATGTGGTATTTCGTGCGCCGCGGTTTGACAATGAAGGTCGGAAGATTTCCAACGCACGGTTTGAAAAGGTTGTCCACAACGGCATAGTAATCCACGAAGACGTAGAACTCAGTGGGCCAACAAGGGCCAGTGCCTATAATGATGAGAAACCGACCGGGCCATTGATGCTGCAAGGCGACCACGGGCCGGTGGCATATCACAATATCTGGCTTGCGCCGGCAGGGCCAAACCCCTTCTTCGCAATGGATACCAGCACAAAAGATGACAAACATCAGACCGCAAAGGAGCAGGTGCAGATGCTCAAGGAGCTGGGATATGCCGGTATCGGGATAGGGTACGCGGGAACCGAACAATTGGCTGAAATGCTACAAGAGCTGGACAAAAACAACCTGAGACTGTTCGCCGTCTATCTCGGTGTGAACATCGACCCGGACCAGCAAAAGTATGACCCGAAATTGAAAGAAGCGATGGAGATACTAAAGGGGCGCAATACGATACTCTGGCTTTTTGTTATAAGCGGGACGCACAAACCTTCTTCGCCGGAAGGCGATGAACGTGCGGTGGAAATCATCCGGGAGATTGCAGATATGGCGGCCCAGTCAAGGGTGCGAATCGCACTGTATCCCCATCATGGGTTCTGGGTCGAGCGGGTAGAAGACGCAGTACGAGTAGCAAAAAAAGTGGACCGCAAAAACGTAGGGGTAACCTTCAATCTATGTCACTGGCTAAGAGTTGACGATGAAAAAAATATGGAGACTCTGATAAAAGCGGTGATGCCATATCTTTTTGTGGTAACCATCAATGGCGCGGATAGCGGCGGGCAGGATTGGAAGCAGCTAATCCAGACGTTGGACCGCGGCTCCTTCGATATGCACCTGTTTTTGAAAACGCTCAAGGATTCGGGCTATACCGGCCCGGTCGGACTGCAGGGCTATGGCATAGGCGGCGATGCGTATGAGAACCTGAAGCGCTCAATGAATGCCTGGCGACAACTTTCGAAATAAAACCCAGCAGACAAAGGTTAGAGGACCCGACAGCACGTCGTGGAGCAAGCGATGGAAACTCTCAAGTTATTACGCGACTATTTTCCGACAGCCATTTTCACCGGCAAGTGCCTGGTCTTCATAAGCGAGGACTGGCGTGTCGAACTTACTGAACACAAAGACAGTGACTTTAGTAAATCCCACGCCGAGCCTTCCATAATACGTCTGAGAATCTTCAGGAAAACGCTCGATAGCGGGTTTATCCCGAGCCACTATGAAGATTTCCAGCTCGCATCGCTCGGTGAACTTGCCGAACAGATTGAAAAATACGTGCAGTCGGCAATCGGCACTAATCTCAGAGAAAACGTCGAATGACTACTGTTGTTGCGCAATTAGCGTTCCGAATTGCAAGCTTGCGTGCAAATCTATGGCGAACCTGACGATTCAGGAAATTGATGATGGTGTGGTTTTTGCAGTCAGGGTTGTGCCTGGCAGCAGCAGAACGGCTATCTGCAGATTATTTGATGGAATGCTGAAGATTAAAATTTCGGCGGCGCCGGAAAAGGGGAAAGCCAATCGGTGCTTGCTTGAGTTTTTAGCCAAACAGCTCGGTGTGAAAAAGAACGCCGTTCATCTGATTTCGGGGCAGACAAGCCGGGTCAAGCGTCTGCAGGTTTCGGGCACCTCGGCTGCGATGCTGCTAAAGAAATTGAATCTGAATGAATAGGGTGGCGGCCAATGACTAATAAATCATCTCCGCCTTACCCCGTTAGAAAATCCAAAACAGGCAGGGTATGGTAGAAGAAAAAATACAGATTTCTAACGGGGTGGACGAGACTTCCCTGATATATATGTTGAAGTTGGCAGCCCCAACGGTGATGACGACCATATCCTTCACGATTATGCAGTTTGTCGATAGAGTTATGGTTTCACGTTTGGGGACTGATGCATTGGCAGCGATTTTGCCAGCCGGGGTTGTAAGTTTCGTGCCCAGCAGCTTCGCAATAGGCGCAATGACAAGTCTCAGCACCTTCGTCAGTCAAAGTCTGGGCAGAGGCGACAGAAGGGACTGCTCAAATTATTTCTGGCAGATGACGTACGTAGGATTCGCATATTTTGTAGTTGTGCTGGCGATTGTGTGGCCAGCAGCACCGTGGATATTCAAAATGATGGGGCAGCCGGAGGGGGTGATTAATATGGAAGTAATATATTTTCGTATTATGCTTTATGCCCACTTAGTAGCAGTTATTAACTATGCGGGCACTCAATTTTTTGTGGGTATCCATAGACCGATTATCACTCTGTGGGCATCGTTGTGTGGGCAGGTGACCAACGTGGTGGTTAACTACCTGTTGATTTTTGGCAAGTTTGGTTTCCCGCGGATGGAGATTGCAGGTGCGGGTTGGGGGACATTTATCGGAATAGCAGTCGCGGCCGGCGTAAACATGGTTGTTTTTCTGGGCGGTAATATGAACAGAACTTTTCAGTCCCGGCGAGTGGTAAGTGTCAATCCCGGCAAAATATATGACCTGTTGAAAGTCGGGCTTCCTGCAGGATTTGGGTTAACGACAAACGTTGCATTTTGGGGGGTGATTTTACTGGCGCTGGTCGGCAGATTCGGCAAGGAGGCATTAGCCGCAACAAGCGCTGCACTTTCTTACACGAGCGTCGCCGTGATGCCAATTGTTGGGATAGGGACGGCCTTAACAGCAGCCGTCGGTAAGACTATCGGTGAAGACAGAAAGAATCTGGCAACTAAACAGACCGGTGTTTGCTTGCGAATTGCACTGGTTTATATTGGTTTGGTAGGGGTTTGTTTCTTGTTATTTAGAAATGCCCTGATGGCCTTTTGGTCCTCTGACAGCAAGGTAATCGAAATCGGCGTTAATATCCTGATTTGCGCTGCCATATACCAGGTTTTTCACGCTGTGCGTGTCATTTATGATGGGTCTCTACGTGGGGCAGGTGACACTATGTGGCCGGCGGCTGTGTCGGCATTAGGAGCAATAATGGTATTAGGATTGGGCGGCCTGCTTATGCTCAAGCTTTTCCCCTCTCTCGGGGCTGTGGGACCATGGGTTGCTGCTACATCAAGTATGACCTTGGTGGGGTTGGCCAATCGCTGGAGATTTAACAGCAACAGGTGGATGAATATAGACTTGTTCAAGCACCGGCCACCTGCTGTGCCGGTTGCACCTGATGCAGTGGTCGAGTAGTATCTGGTATCTCACCTTCCAAGTTTTAGTCTAAAGCGACTAATACCCGCCATCAGTCCGCAAGTCTTCGCAGACGAATGTTACGAATTGCCGCTGTCGTCCGCCACGAGGCAATACCCAGAGGCTGAGAGAGGTCAACTTCCGGCCGGATGCTGATTTTCCGGCCGGTAGTCACCACATCAACGAGCTTTTCATCGTCAAGCCAGGCCTCGATTTTGTCAGGCGTGACGCGAAGGCGGATGCGGTACCATCGGCCGTTCTCGAACGAAATGACCCGCGTAGTTTCGTTGTTAGCGGCGTCATAGTAATCGATGTTGGACAGGCCGCAGACCGTGCCGCCCCAGCCGCCAAGGATTAGTGAGCAGGGATTAGGACCGACAGGGAAGGTCAGGCCACAAAAAAAGTCGCTCCCCGCGACTCGCATCGCTTCGAGAGTGATTTCATAGTTCATTCGGACAAGTGACCCTGTCCAGTGGACGCCGGTCAGGTCATTGCCCATTTCCAGTACAATTGCACCGTCCTTAACATCGACATTACCCTGGCCGCCAAATTCGGTAACCTTCCACTGCCCTAAAGTTTTGCCATCGAATAGACTCCCTTTACGCGGGCCCTGACACCCCTCCGGCACGACAACAGCAAACAGCAGGAGCATCGTCCGCAGGATATAGTGGGATACACGTGGCGTTACGAACAACACATTTTTTTCAGCAGCGAGTTTTGTGCTCATAATAGTTCTCCCATTAAAAAATACATTGAATAAAATAATCCCAAAATATAAACTATACAATAGCTTATTTACCAAAACCGCCATATTTTATTTTAAGCAGCGCGGTTGCAAAAAATGCCAAATATTGTAGAATCGATGAAACGGTCTTTTGTGCCAACAATTTGTGTTCTGGTTTTTTGCCTCCAGGTATCTTTTGGCCGAATAGAGAATCTGGCCAATGAGGATAAAGCAGGTCTATATGCAAGGTCAATTGAAGAGGTCCTCCGGCTAAATGAGGATGAAGTTGACCTGGCTACAGCTGCCTTGATTATTTCCGAGAATTGGAGTGATATGGTTCACGGGCGAAGG
>Ga0315294_10006626_pt1 | contig 12700 bp, 7 predicted proteins | sample YL17G13_40_MG_FD_203626 | JGI IMG/M metagenome (GOLD analysis project Ga0315294, IMG submission 203626) | Sediment microbial communities from Yellowstone Lake, YNP, Wyoming, USA - YL17G13_40 | ecosystem: Environmental > Aquatic > Freshwater > Lake > Sediment | place: USA: Wyoming | collected...
CATCCTATATACTGAGAAGTCACTGAGCGAAGCGAAACTGAGCGACGGAGGGGGGGGTTTCCGAGCTACGGCTGGCAGGCCATCCTATATACTGAGAAGTCACTGAGCGAAGCGAAACTGTGCGACGGCGGGCATATCTCATTAGCAGGGACTCAGGGGGGTGTACTGTGAAATCCGTCTACCTTCTCCAGAGCATCAGCCATCCGCAGCAACGATATATCGGCCTGACATCGAACCTGAAGGAGCGTTTGGAAGCACACAACGCCGGCAAGTCACCCCACACATCCAAGTTCAGACCATGGAGAATCGTTGTCGCGATCAGATTCGATGATGATTCGAAGGCCGTGGCTTTCGAGAAGTACCTGAAATCAGGCTCCGGCCATGCTCTTGCGAACCGGCACCTGTGGTAGGATTTTACCGTGCTCGTTCAGGAAGCGGACGGACGACACCCGCAGCCGGACTGCAACCACGGGAGCGAAAGATATAATGGACAATCCTTGGATCAATCTACCGAAAGCTTCTCCTTATGTGTTGCCTGAAGACAGGAAATTATTAGATTCGTTTAATTATTCAGATGAAAGCCGTCCCCATACTGAAATATTACCAGCACCTTACATGGGACGGCCAGAATCGGCTAGAGTATTCCTTCTGAGTCTGAATCCCGGTTTCAAGGAATGGGATGTTGAAAGAGAAAGAACTGATCTTGATTATGATAATGAGAAGCGTAAGTCACTGACGTTTCAGAGTCGTTGCCCTTGGTTTATCTTAGATCCTAGCTTTTCAGGCACACCAGGCCGTAAATGGTGGTTCAGCACTTTGCGAATACCAATAGAAACATTTGGTCTTGACCGCATTGTTAATTCAGTAATGTGTGTTCAGTACTTTCCTTATCAGTCCTCAGCATATAAGCAGCAGCACATTATACCATCGCAGCTATATAGTTTTGAGTTAGTAAAGGCCGCAATGAAGGCTAACAAACTGATCATCCAATTTAGAGGGGATAAATACTGGGAAAATGAAGTGCTAGGTTTGGATACCTATGAAACAAAAGTCATAATCAGAAGCCAAGAGACGGGGCAGAAGCTTAGGAAGGCATCGATATCAGGCAAAAATATGAGCACAAAGGAATGGCACGCACTTTCCAATGCATTAACTCAAGAATAAAATGACGCTGTCCATCTCGTCGATGTAACGGAGAAAAGGAAGGGCTCGCCTCCCCCCCCCGAAAATCACCAGAAGTAGCCCGGGAACCTGTTTCCGTGTCAGGTGTGCGAATGCGCTGCGACTCAGACGGAAACAGGTTCCCGGGTTCGGAAAAAAGCGTCCCGGCATCCCATTTCGGCAAGGTGTGGAGAAACCGCGAGATCATCGCGAAATGGGATGCCGGGCTACATCTCACCAGAGGCTCACGATGTGGAGGCCGCTGGCTATGCAGGCGATGTACGCATAATTGTCGGTCATCGCGAGTTCATACTTGTAGCCGTCGACATTCAGATTCGCCACCTCGGACGGCGCCAGAGGGTTTGAAATATCAACGACCACGAGCCCGTCGGAGTAGTCGAGGACGAAGGCATAGTCGTTCAGGAGCTCGATTGATTCGGCTGCGGACCCGGACAGATCGGTGGAGCCCACGACGGAGGCGGACAATGGATCGGAAATATCGATGACGGTCAGACCCGCGTCCTCGTTCGCCACGAACGCGTAGTTGCCGGAAAAGGCGAAATCATGGGCCTCGAAAGTAAGCGGGACGGTAAGCTTCTCGACAGGGGACGCGGGATCAGCGACATCCACAACGGCGACGTCGTTCTTCACGGCATCGTATGTCCCGAGATAGGCATATCCTCCCGTCATTCCCACAGACGACACATAGCCGCCGGACAGGGGCGTGGAGCTGACCAGGGACGCAGAGGCCGGCGGATCGACGTCGTATATCACCAGCCCGTCATCGCCACCCGCCGCATACGCGTATCCGCCGGACGCCACCAGGCCTTCGCAACTGCCGGAGTGCGGGATTGACTGAACCAAGGTCTCGGCGCCGGGTGTGGTGATGTCTATGATCGTCAAGTAGCCGGAAGTCAGCTCGTATGCGTAATTCCCGTCCACGGTGACGATATAGGTCATGCCGGAGGGGACCACGTTGGACACAACAGCGGAGGATGGAGAAGCGGCGTCGACGATGATCGTCCCCCCGTCCATGTTCGCGCCGATCATGCGATCGCCCGCTGTATCCAGGCCGTGTAGCGAGCCGGGATAGTCAAGGACCTTCAGAGTCACGGGCGATACGGGATTGGTGAGGTCCAGCACCATGGTTCCGCCCTCCGCTCCGACGAAAAGCGTGTTGCCGTCGGCAAGGCACTCGGTAGGCCAGAAATGACAAGTGAAGGAACCGACTATGGCGGCAGAGCCGGGAGGATCGATGTCGACAATCTGAGCGCCCATATCGGTGTCGGCGACATAGGCATACCCGCCGTACGTTGTTACATCACGCGCCTGAGTCGGCATGTCGACCGACTTGACAATCAAGGCGGTCTCCGGAGGGTCGATGTCGACGATTTGGAGGCTCATACCGGACGTGGCGTACGCATATGGCCCGTCGACCCAGACCCCCGTGTAGGCGCCTGCAGATGTGATCGTCGCAACAACCGACGCGCTCTCGGGGGGATCGACATCGAGCACAGCCAGTCCTCCCGACTGGGCGGCCAGGTAAGCGTAACCGTTGCTGTACCGGATTTCGTACGGGAATCCTGCATAGGGAACGGAATTGATTATCACCGGCTCAGTCGGGTCGGTAATGTCGAAAATGTCCACGAATCCGTCCGGGTATGTCTCGGTCGCCACGTAAAGGGTGGCCCCGTTGTTGTCTATCGCAAACGGTGCGCCCGTCGTGCTCACTTCCTTCACGACGTGCGCGTCCTGAAGGGGATCGATGTCGATCACGACGAGATCGGCACCATATACCGCGGCGTAAATGTAACCGTCCCAGATCACCAGGTCGGACACATAGTCATCCGGGCCCGTGTAAATATTCCTGACCCACAGGGGATTCGCCGGATCGCTGATGTCGAAGACCTGAATTCCATTGAAAGAGGCGGACATGTAAAGATAATTCCCATCGACGTCGTATTCCAGCGTCGCACCGTTCAACCAGGGCGGTGTGACCTCAGTCAGGTTGAACTCCGGCGAAACCACTACATCAATAATCTGGTAGGCGGTCAGATCCAGCCAGGGTTTGCCCACAGGGTCGTTGGAGTTGTCCTCGGCGCCGACCAGGCATTTGTACGTTCCATTGGGAGCCAATTTATCATTGTTGATTGTCGCAGCGTATCTGGCGAATCCGGACAGGCCGATCTCGAATGTTGCGGTAATCTCGCCGTCAAACAGGTCCGGACACTCCAGTACCGGCGCCTTGTGGGACGCACTGCCCTGCCGGTCATACACGTCTATCGTAACGTTCGCGCCCCCTCCCCAGGGTCCGATGTGAGAGCTGGAGGCGTCGATTTTCCACGGTTCCGGACAGTTGGCTCCGGGACCGAAATCATTCATGGGGTCTGTCACCGGCTTGTGGAGGGGCGGCGCCCAGTTGGCGTCAATCGCGTAGCCGAAGACAAAGCCCGAACTCGGCATGTCGACCTCGTAGGTGACCGTCAAGGTGTCGCCGGCCAGGAATGCATTGCGCGTATTCGACGGATCGTCGCTGATGAATCTCATAAACGGGTTCAGAAGCCCGTTCGGAGCGGTTTTCGTCGCGAATTTTCCCTTCATGTAGCCCTCGAGTCCGGCGGGTCCGGATCCGAGTGTGGTGCTGTTGTAGAGCGTTGTGTAGCCGTCCGGCGCCACTACCGCCCCATCGCCGAGATCCCTGTCGGACCAGCTCAATCCAGCGGTCGGAAAAATGCCCGTGGCGTTGAACATGGCAATGCCGCGGACATCGAAACCGGTGAGATTCGGCGACGGGAAAGGGTGCTCCAACTAGACATCCACGTAGAGCGTGCCCACTCCCGACGGCGTGATTCCGGTGACCGCGAAACAGTCGGAGCACGGGGCATTTTCGAGGAAGGTCAGGATGTTCCAGTGCGCGGCTGCATCGCGGACAGGCACGACTTCCCAGGAAATGCCTCCCGGATCGGAAGCGTTAACGGAAACATAGCCGAAAGACAGAATGTAGTGCGAGTCGGCGGCCGATGCCTGAACGAGGATGTGGCCCTTGTCGTCCGACCGGGGCATCAGAGGAGTCGCGCTCCTCGAACAGCCGAGCGCGGCCACTATGCAGACGCATACAACAGACAAGAAGACTGATTTGATCGCCATTGCAGGCCCCTTTACATTCGGTTTGACAGATTATAGCACAAATGGTAAAGATATGTAAGACTGTCAATAGAAGGGATGACCCGGCCGCCTCACTCGATTCGCCTGCACATGGCGATGTCGGCGTTGGCGCCCCCGGACTCCAGGCGGACGTACACGAAGCAGAACCATTTCCCGTCGTACGAAATCGACGGCCGTCCGACCGCCAGCGCCCCACCCGCGACCTTCTCCGGAGTGCCTGTGTAAGACCCGATCACGGACGCGCGCCAGATCGAGAGGACAAACTCCTCGTCCCACCGATCGCTGGCAAAATAGAGCATGCCGGAAGGTTCATGCATAAACGGCTGGGTTTCCACGTTGAAAGTGTTGAGGTCGGTCAGCGGCACCGGATCGTCGAACTGCCCTCCTCCCACAGACTGCGCGGTCCACAGGTTCTGTTTCGACAGCGGATCGCCGAGATCGTACGTGTCGAAATACAGCCAGCCGTTCGTGGCGTCGAAGTACGGGTTGTCCTCGCCGAGACCGGTCATGTCCACAGGCGCGCCGACCTCCACGGGCGCCTGCACGAAGTCGGCATCGGTCTTGCAGATTTTCGTCGGCCCGAACGATGCGCCGTCGAACTCCTGGACCGTGAAGAAGCCGGTCATACCGTCGCTGGAAACGCTTGGCGCCGACACGTTCATCGGGAGCGCCTGGAAGAGATTCACTGCCGCGTTCTCGACGGTCCAGCCGGTCCACCACGACTGGCTGTTCGGCCTCTCGGCGATGTAGATGTTGAGCATTTGCGGAGTTGCCTGTCCGGGACGCTCCTCGCCAATCGGACGGGTGATTCCTGCGGCGCGCGCGAGCAGGTCGAGCGTGATGTACCCGAAGGCGAGCCGGTCGCCGCCGGGATACAGGAACGCCGCGGTGTCCCAGCCGTCCGTGGAGATCGGCGACATCAGCTTCACCGGCACGTCCCACTCGGGCAGCAGAAAATCCAGGGCCAGAAAAGTGATCCCGGTATGAATCTGCGGATCGCTATCCATGTCCTTCGCCGTGACGACGACCTCGCCTTCCGCGCTGCCGGTCCAGATCGCCTCGTATGCCCCGTCGCCGCGATCCGTCACCAGCCCCACGCTGCCCCGGCTCGCGGTCACCTCGATCGTGCGTCCGGGCAGCCCGACTTTCCCATCCTCCAGGCGCTGCATTTTCAGAACGACCGCGTCGACGGCGGGGTTGTTCGGATTCAGGCGGGAAACCGATATGCGGAAATCGGGGTTGTCGTCCGGCGGAATGATCGGGGTGTTCGTCCCGCTGCATCCCGACAGCACGATGATCAGAATGGAGATTGTGAGTGAGGCGAGAGTGGATCGTAGCATGCCGTAATTGTAGGATAGAAGTCGCGCTCTGGCAAAGCCCGAATTCAAGCGCGAGCGCCTGCTCACACCGCAAACGTGCAAATGTCCCTGTAGTCGCACCACCGGCAGTTATCGACGCTTGGGTCCGCGGGGAATTTGTTTTCTCGCGAGGCGGCCTCGAGCCTTCTCACCTGCTCGATCGCACTGTTGAGAGTGTCCGCGCTCAGCGCGACCTCCTGGTCGTGAGCGGGATCGAGGAAGACGATGTGCGCCTCGACATCACGGGCTTCCATGAGCTTCCGTCCCGCGACCAGATGAGCGTAGATCGCAAGCTGCGTCGCGTATCCCGCTGCTCTCTTTGCGAGCAGATCGGGCCCGGGATTCTCGATCTTCCCGGACTTGTAATCGACGACCATCGCCTGATCCTTGAATTCGCAATACAGATCGATGGTGCCCAGAACGGAGACTCCGGTGTCGCCGATCGTGCCCAGAACGCGGAACTCGCGTCTCATGTTTCGTTTGTCGCACTTTCTGATCCTGTCGAAAATCGGAAGCTGAAGATTTTTGTGCACGAGGTTGGAAAGCGCCTTTGCGGTCGCCGCATTTTCCAGGCTCTTCTCCTTCAGAAGAGATGCAGCGGCGCTCGCGACACGCGTCGCGTCCGCATCGAGATCTACTTTCTCCATCAACTCGTGCGCGAGAGTGCCCCATTCGCTCGCAGGGAGCTCGAAGGTTTCGTGCGACTCGGTCTCCTGTTCGCTTGCGGGCTCGTCCTCCGATCGCGGAGGCGAGAGCTCTCTTGCCGGAGATTTATCAATCCTCGACCGCTGGGGAACGCGCCACAGCGCCCGATACGCGTACATCCTCGGGCATTTCTCGAACATGGTCACTTCGGTCGCGGTCACCATGTACCTGTTGGCGGTGGGAAGCGGGAGTGCCGGAAGCGAATCGAGCTTTTCGCGAAGCCTGATCGCAAGGGCGGAATCGACTTCATGTGTGAACGAAACCGATTTCGGATCGAGGGCGCCCTCGTGGTAGATCCGTCTCACCTGGACGGTTCCCGGCGTTCGACCGGATGCTGTCGGCGGCGCGACCGCAAGTGTGAAAATCTCCGCGTTGGCTCTGAGGTCGGACGGGTTACCAAGAAACCGGGGACCGTCGCTCGATATGACGCCGTCGAGTTGATCGAGCCAACTGGATTTTGCGCAGCCCCACTTGACCCCGTCCTTGGGCGTTTCCGCGATCCTGATGCAGCTCGAGAGGATCAGGTACTCGCGCGCTCGTGTGAGGGCGACATAAAGCACACGCCGGTCTTCGGAATCGCCTTTCGTTTTCTCGGCGTCCGCTGCTCGAAGGTAACCCGCGGGCGATTCGGTCTCTCCCGTCTCGCGATTCAGCCACTTGAACGCAAGGCCTTCGGTCTCATTCCAGGTGAGGCTCTGCGGGCCGCCTCCGCGAGGTTTGGCGCCGAGGTCGGCAAGGACCACTAGCGGCCACTCCAGACCTTTCGCGGCGTGCACCGTCGCGAGCGTCACGGTCCCCTCTATGCCGGCCGGTGCGATGCCGGCCTGCGATTCAGGAACGTCCCTCGATCTCAACCACCTCATCCGTTCCGCGGCGGACATCGGATCGAACTCCCTCGCGCTCGACCTTAGAAATCCGAGAAGCTTCTCCACGTTACCGCGCACGCTTCTGCCGCGATCAAGCGCGAAGACCCTCTCGGAATATCCCGATGACGTCAGCGCTTCCTCGACAAGACGATGCACCGGTACGCGACCGGACATCGCGCACAACGGTGCGAACCATTCCCGGAAATGTTTCAATCTGGAACTGTCGGTGTCCTTACTGAATTCGATCTCATCGAGAGCCTTTCTCCAGTCCCCGCCCCTCGCTGACGCAGCCATCTCCGCGAGCGCATCGTCCGAAAGCCCCACCCACGGACTTCTCAGCAAAACGGCCCAATCCAGATTCTCCGGAGCCCGGGACAGACAATAGAGGAGCGACGCGATGTCGGCGACTTCCGGCGCATCCCAGAACCCGCCTCCCGACTCCGTGACATAGGGGATGCCAAGCGCTGCGAAAGCCTCCTCGTACAGGGTGAACGGGGATCTCTTTCTCATCAACACCGCGCAATCGCCCCACCTGATCGGCCTCACAACGTGCCGCCCGGATTCCTTTGCGTTGACCTGCAGCATTCCGCCTCGGACTATCTCGGAAATACGTCGCGCGAGAATTGTCGCTTCCCTGTGACGTCCGGAGTGAACATCGGGCGCGATCACGAGGTTGAGCTCGATCCTTGGAGCCGAGGTCCCGTCATCGGCGAGATACGGCCCGAACGAGGCCTTCAGATCGGTGTGCTCGACGTCGCTGGATCCGACCTGCCAGATCCGGCGAAAAACCAGGTTCGCGAAATCGAGCAGCTCGGGACGCGACCGGAAGTTCTCGTTGAGAATTCTGTAGCCCGCTCCCTCGCGGTCGACTGCTTTCATCTTCTCGCGCAGGTTTGCGAGCAGCCTGAAGTCGGCGTCACGGAACCCGTAGATGCTCTGACGCTCGTCGCCGACCACATAAAGGTTGGCCGGGAGACCCGAATCATCGTCTGATTCCCTGCATAATTGATATATCAATCGCTGCTGGAGCGGATTGATGTCCTGGTATTCATCGACGACCACGTACTGGTATCTCTCGTTGCAGCGCTCGCGGACACGCGCGTTCTCGCTGAGAAGTCGAAGGGCCTCGGTCTCGCAGTCGGCGAAAGAGAGAGCGTTCGCGTCGCGCCTCGCGAGCCGAAACGACTTATGGAAGTCCGCAAACGCCATGGCGACAGCTTCCCTGTATCTCAGCAACCGCAGCTCGAGATCAATGCTCCGGAGCATCTCACACTTGTCGGAGTTTTCGTCAACCTTGTCGGTGAGATTGCTCTGGATGAGCCTGACGAGCTCGTTCGCCTCGCCCTGGACTCCCTTCTTTGTCCCGAACAACTGCCAGCCTCGCACGGAATCGGTGATGGGGTCGGACCAATCGAGCGGATCGCTCCTGAGCCATTTCAGAAGCTCGGGAAGGTCGTCAAGTACCCGAGCGGCCTTCTCTCCGAACTTCTGCCCCCCGGTCTTGGCGATTTGTACGGACTCTCGCAACAGCCGGTCGAACGGCTCAATTTCGCGCAGCAGGCCATTAAGGGTCTCGCGATAGTTTTCCTGCGCGCGGGTTTCGAGGTCGGAGATGATGTCGCGGGCGCTGGAGGTCCGATCGGACGCGCGCCCGGCCAGAAGGAAGGGCAGATCAACCTCGCCGCGAGTCATCAGGTGCCCGTCGAGCCGAACGAGCAGGGCGGTCCAGTCGTTTATGGGTAAACCCTTGACGGTTTCAAGCCACAGGTTGTGAGGCGGATCGCAGAGCCATCGCTCGAGACATGCCTTGGCGACCCTCTCGCCGAGCTCAAGGTTATTCTCCGGGCTCAGCACCTCGAAATCCGGATCGATTCCGCTCTCGTTCGGATGATCTCTCAACAGCCTCTGCGCGAACGCGTCGATGGTCTCGATCGGGGCGTCCGGGACGCGGCCCGCGGATTGAAGAAGCCACTCGCGCTCGTACCGATCGCTCGATTCGGCGGCAAGCTCCTTGAGACGTTTCTCGATGCGCTCGGCCATCTCGGACGCGGCCTTTCGCGTGAACGTCAGGACGAGAAGGTCGCGCACGTCGACGCGCCTTTCGCCGACCATTTTCAGCGCGACCGTCTCGCTCAGCACGGTGGTCTTGCCGGTCCCCGCGCCTGCGGCGACGACGATGACGCCGATGGGAATCTCGATCGCGCGACTCTGTGTCGGGGTGAGATCAATCGCCATCGCTCTCACCGTCCTCCGTCAAGCCTTCCTCGCCGCTGAATTCATAGCGGCAGAGGTCGCGGTACGGGCACTTGTCGCCGCACTCGGTTTTGTCCGAGGGACGCGGGGTTATGTCTCCCGACGAGATCGCGCGCACAAGCTCTCCGATGCGCTTCTTCGCGAGATCGAGATGCTTGTCGATTTCGAGGCCGTCACTCCTCTTGAAGAATTTATTGTCGAGCGCAGACACGCGGTCGGGATCGTAGATCACTTTCCCGGCGCCCTCGGTCCGGACCCTGATGAGCGGGATGAAGGCCGCCGCGGCGACATCGAGAGCAAGCCCCTGCGCTACGAGAGCGATGTAGCACGCAAGCTGCAGATCCCGCGCATCCTTCAGCTTCTTCTCTCCGACGCCGCGTGACCGTTTGTAGTCCAGGATCAGAGCCGCGTCGTCTTTGTTTACATCAATACGATCGATTCTTCCGCCGAGTGTGAGCATCAGCCCATTTCCGACATCGAAAGCGACCGGATCGCGACTCTCCCTTTGATCCCGTTTCCGTTTGGGACCGAAAATCAGCTCCGACCATTTCTGCTCGAAACTTGCGTTGCGGATGAAGTCGGTCTCGAATCGCTCGAAACGCCTGAGCGCGTCGACGATCTGGCTGATACGCGCCTCGCTCACCGATCCCCGCAGAATCTCCCTTCGCTTCGCGGCCGCAGACCGGACAAGCGAATCGAAATCGTCTACCTTTCCTCCGCGAAACCACTGCGAAAGGGCTTCGTGCGCGATGATGCCCCACTGCATTTCGGAGAACCCCTCTCCGACAAGATCGCGCTGGGATTCACTCAGCCTGAGAATCCGGCGGGCGAAAAATTTGTAGGGGCACTGCGCGAGAGCGTTCAGGTCGGTGGGTGTTATCGGTGTCTCGACTGAGCCGCACGCCGCGCGGACCAGCTCATCCCCGTCGCTCATCACGACCGATTCGTAATGTTCCGATCCGACGACATCGCCAAGGAAACGCCCGGCACGCTCCGACAGAGTTTTTCTGATAGCCGCATCATCGATCTTTTCTTCGAGAGCGATCGCGGCGATGTCCGACGCAAAGACCGCGTCCCCGACATCGGACGGAGGGTCGATTTCGACCTCGGCAGGACGAACGGTATCGCACAGCCATTCCATGCATCTCTCGAGGGGTCCGGACGGCAGGAGGGGAGAGCCCTGCGAATCCGTCTCGGGCCATGTGAGGATCAGGCGATCGCTCGCGCGGGTCACCGCCATTCGAAACAGGGCTTCCTCGCGCTTCTGAAGCTCCTCGTATGTGGGCAGGGGGGGATCGAGAATCTTTCGAAGGTCGTCGGGCAAAAACGGGTTCACCTTGCGACGGGGCGGAAAATACGCTCTCGACAGACCCGACACCATCGCGACCGGCACACCCCATGTTCTCGCGCCAAGGAGCGTGACCGCGTTCACACAGTCGCGCCTGCGGTCGAGCGGCCTCGCAAGGGCATCCCGTAACTCCGATCCCAGAAATCGAGCGATGTCCGGGACTGTGGCGGCCACCTGCGTCTCGTCGAGAATCCGCGACGACTCCAGCAGGGTCGATCTCACGCGGTCCCACGACCAGCCCTCTTCGGCGACAAGCTCGTCCGGAATCGCGGACCATCCGGGTCGGATTCTTTCTTCCGCAAGCTTCGCAAGGTTTTCAGCAAATTCTGTCGCGTTGACGGGCGGCTTGTCCTGGAGATTTGCGATTCCGAGGAGGATATCCTTCGTGACGCCGTCCGACCGGTCGAGCCACGCGACCCTGCTCCCGAGGCGATATCTGGTTTGTGTATCAATTAAAGCCCTTCGAGATTCCTCGGACGGAATTCCCATTGCGGGATGCGTCAGAAGCCGAACGACGGCCTCATCGCTGAAGTCGCCGGACAACACCGCAAGAAGGGCATCGATGAGAGCGCCCGGACCCGTCTCGATGAGCGGCTCGTCGACATAAAACCTGAGAGGGATTCCGGCCCGGCGGAACTCGGAGGCGAGTGTCTTGCGGAACTGTCGCAGGTTGGGGGAGATTATCACGACGTCGCTGTAGCGCAGGCCCTCCCGCACACATCGGGCGACCTCACGCGCAAGAATCGCGGCCTCGATTCGATCGTCCGCCGCCCTGACGATCCTGAGCCGGTCCGGCGGGATCGATGCGGGGCAGCTTGAGGGTCGCGACCCGTGTATGTCCCATGAATCGACGTCCGCAAGCCATCCGAGCTCATCGCGCTCGGGCCACCTGCCGCTCGAAAGAGTCTTTCTCTCCTCGAAGCCGAGCGACCGGAACCAGTCGAGAAGCTCCCGCGCGGGATACTGATCCGGGTCGATCGCCACCGCGCATTGCGTCGCGCCTGCGGCAAGCGTCTCGACGATCGACCGGTGCAGAGCGCGAATCTCGGTGAAGCCGTCGACAAGGACCATGCGCGGTTTTCGATTCGCAGCAGCTTCGCTCGCGGACCTGAAGACGTCCTGCACATCGCGCTTCCCGGACCTGCGAAGCCACTCCTCCCAAAGCCGCATAGCGGTTCTCAGCGGCGATAGAATCGGGATGGTCTGTTCATTGAGCGAGGAAAGCGACTCAAAGGTGTGACCCTCGCCCCTCAGGCTCAGGACGGCTTGTGCGAGGGCGGCCTGTCCGCCTGACGTGCCGAGCGACCTGAACCTGGCGGCGTCGATTTTCCCTTCCCCGGCCCATCGGGAAATAAGAGCGCGGCAATGGGCGACATCCGCGGAAGGAATCCCTCCCAGTTTTGTCACGAGCGACTGCAGGGAGTGCACGCCGCGGTCGGAGAATGCCGTCGGAAGCCCCGGCGTTTCGCGACAGGTTCGCGCGATGAGGTCGCGCATGTGCTCCATCGCGCCGGAGTCGGGCACGACGAAGAATGAGTCCGCCTCGCGACCGTCATGAATCGCCTGCCGGAAGAGGTCCACCAGCGCGCGGGTCTTCCCGGAGCCCGGGGGACCGGTCACTACACTGCTTTCCTGCGAGCGTCTCTCCATGCTGTATTCAAGAACAAGTCCACTCTTTGGGGGGACTACAGGGGGGGTGCCAAGCGAAGGGTCGAATCCCTGTCAACTCTCCCAGCGCCCGTCGGACCACTCGTCATCCAGCTCCCCTCGCGCCTCCTCGTATTCTTCCATCTCCTCCTCCTCCATCCATTCCTCGAACTCGGCGTCGGTAAGCGGACGGGCCA
>Ga0315294_10006627_pt1 | contig 12700 bp, 17 predicted proteins | sample YL17G13_40_MG_FD_203626 | JGI IMG/M metagenome (GOLD analysis project Ga0315294, IMG submission 203626) | Sediment microbial communities from Yellowstone Lake, YNP, Wyoming, USA - YL17G13_40 | ecosystem: Environmental > Aquatic > Freshwater > Lake > Sediment | place: USA: Wyoming | collected...
CAACGGCTGCTTGTTTGTGCTAGTCGACGACATTGCTTTACGTTTATCTTTTGTTTATTATAGGAGGCTTTAACCACCCATGTATTGACCTAAATTCCCAAAGGGGGTATTAGGCATCCTGGCAGTATCCGTAAACAAAGCATCTGGATTTGACTGAAGAGCAAGGAAACGTTGAAACAAGTCACCCGTTTCTTTTGGTTTGAATTTAAACTTCTTGCCCATCATGTAATCCACTTTACCCTGTGGATTAAATAACATATCCTCTCCAAACTTTGCCGCATATACCTCGCTAGGCAACACGTCCGAATCAGCGTACTCAGCGTAGTACTTCATTGGAAACCACCAAAAGGATTAAAAACATTCTGGAGAATGTTTTGTGTAATAGAGGCCCTAGCTTCGTCCAACAAAGTGTTGGCAATACTTTTCCTTTCTTCCACAGCAGAAGCATTTGCTGCCCCACCAAGAATAGGAGCAAGGATCTCAGAAACCGTTAAGTTAGTTTCTGGTTTTTGTACTCCTTGTGCAATGGGAACTTGCCCTGGTTGGTCCAGGAAACCAAGCTTTCCATATATTGCACGAGCCGCTTCTTGACGTTGTTTTGTTTTAGGAATACCAGCGCGTTCAAAATCCGTTAGGAACCTACGTGCTGATTCCTCAGGGGAAACTGCTTCTTTTAAATAAGCTGCAGCTTTCTTTTCAGTCCCGCCTAATTCATACAGGAGGAATTTAGCTTGTAGGTTTGGATCACCTGGATCCATCTTTTGCTGCTTAGCAAAATTAACCAATCCTGTTTGGCGCTCACCCGTCCACTGTCCAAAGCCATAGCCACCCACTCCCATAGGAGCGCCGACTTTACCACCCTCATTTACCCGAGGGTTGAAGCCAGACTCAAGTTCAAAGTTACCAAGTACGCCAGCAATGTGTGCCTTACTATAACCTGCTCCCTTTAGCTTGTTGGCAACAATAACAGCGTTGGGATTAAGCGACATTTTAGCTGTTGTTTTATTCTCCTACCCAGTTTGACTCTGCCTTGAGACCGGGGACAAATACTGCTTGTAGAGCTACGACTAGACTCAGTTTGGCAGTGAGGCGACGGACGAAATTACGGCAGAGAATCATTGGTTTTTAGCAAGGACACTGGTCTCCGTAGATCTTGTGATCTGTTACCCAGTAGGTGGACTTACACACCGGGGTGCTGCCAAGTGACTCTAGTTTAACAAAGGGTTATTTAAACCTTTGATTATAAGCTTGCCTCAAAAGAGCAAGCTTGGTTTGATCTACTTTTTCAGTTGGTGCGTACGCTTTGACAGGATCTGTTAAGTACTTTGTAATGTCCGTAGATAATGGCTGGTTGAATGCCCCAGGTGCAACTGCTGTGGTCATGGCAGATGCATCCATTCCAGGGATGTTGAATTGTGGAGCGTTTGTACCAAAGGCTTGTTCTACTGTTGGTATTGTATTTGAATCAACGGCGGGCATGGTGAAATTACTTGGCGCCATACTACCGGCAAGGTTGCCAACAGGACTTAGTTTTTGAAATGCAGTTGCAACGTCAGAGTAACCTGTAGCACCAGGACGTAACTTAGCTGCTAACTCAGGGTTTGTTTGCGCCCAGATCTGCATACCAATTTTTTCTCTTTCGTCACCTTTGGCTGCGTTGTATTGCTTGCTTAGTTCAGCAACTTGATATTTTTTAAACATAGGATCTTGCTCTGTCATTTGAGTGACACGAGCTTTTTCCTGTTGATAAGAACGATCTGCAGCGCCGCCAGAAGACACCGAAGCTGTTGGATTAGCACTAGGGTTCCAATCAGTGGGGCCATACTTGCCGGTTTGAATGCCATTCAAAGGAGTACCATAAGGATTGCGTCCTTGCAATAGTTCATTTGTTGTATAACGCATTTCGTTGCCAAGATATGGAAGGCTTCCTTTCTGCAACTGACGGCCCATGTATTGCAGTTCATTTCCTAAGGTATTACCTAATGCACGACCCGCATCCGTTTTACTAGTAGAAGGAACAGAACGAAGAGATTTGTCAAGTAGTGACCCTGGCTTTCCTTCATTAAAAATATGTGGCATTGCAAGGGCACCAGTACCTCTGACTAGCAATCCCCTTAAACCAGCAAGCTCGCGTCCTATTGAAAAGCTAGGCATTTTTATCTCCAATTAAGGTTTAAGTAAATACTAGAACCAGTACTTACGTCAGCAGGGCCAGGTAATGCTTGGATGAATTCAGCACCGGAGCGTTCGTAGCGATACCTAGCTTGGAACGGATCTTTGTAGTTAGGAACGTAAAGAATATTGGCAAGTCGATTTGTCTCGTAGAGATAAATCTCATCCCATACCTTTAATGCTTCCTTGGCATTGCTAGATCTAATTGTACGATCAACGTCACCAGCAATGTTCTCGATCCGAGTAGAAGGCGAAGTAGCTACTTCGGTTTTCTTTTCGGCAGTATCACAGCGACCGACTTGAATGACGATCTTGTCGTAGAAGTAAGAGTCAGGTACTGTGTTTAAGGATTCTTCCAAGCGAGAGTAATCACCCGCTGGAACAGAAACCACATAGTAACCAAGGTGGTATCTAACTCTACTTTTGTCGAAGTCAGACAGCCGCACTGCTTTTACTCACTGTGTTTTAATTATACGTTCAGCAAATCAACCGAACATACCTGAAAGGATATCTTGATTTGCCAGGGCACTACCTTGCATGAACGGATCATTTGTTCTGTAAGTATCCAGGAAGGACATTGGATTAAGAGCTTGGCCTAACACTTGACCAACCAATTGTTTCTTTATGCTTGAAGCTAAAGTTTCCTTTGGTGCCGCTTGTTCCCTGGGGTCTATCTTATATTGCGTTCCGTGCAAGAAAGCTTCTAGAACATCTTGCGTACGTTGATCTACATTCGGTGGTAACTGAGGCGCTGAGGGTACGGTAGAGCTGCCGACTGAAGCTGCTTTACCAGGGGCAGTGTGAAGAAAGCGTAACTCATATGGATTACCCTGCGCGTCGGCAACGTTTAAAGCCCCAAAACCATTATCCGGTCTGTAGGATCCATACCCTTTATAGGCTAGCGGAGTACCCGCACCCAAGCCTATGTCAATGCCCTCATGGTAAGTAGATGCACCAGCAGTAGGCGCAGTACGCTTTCCAAACTCTGAAGTAACTGGAAAATTAAATTTCCAATCTTTTCCAACCTGTTGCACCAAGGGGCGCTTGTCGGCTCCCACCAAAACATGCTGTAAAAGAGTTTTGGCCGTTCTTGGATCAATCTTTTTTCCTTTCTGTGCACCAAACTGAGGTATAACTCTTACGTCAAGATGTGCTCCAGTTGTAGCAAAAACATCCTTGCTTGGATCTATAACTGAACCTAGTGGTATTAAACCTGCCATTATCTTTTTATTTTTAATTCTAAAACAACAAAACCCCTGGTTTCCCAGAGGTCTTGCGTTTGGAGATGAGAATCAAACCCTAATTAAATCAGCAGCGATCACAGATTCCCAATCGACCCGCTTGATTTGTTTCAACTGATCGAGACTTGTAAATCTTTCACCCGACAAAGAGAGTTGAAGATCCTTTATTTCTCTAGCAGTCTTCAGACCAATTCCTTTAATGTGGTCTGCAATCATCTGGGCGGTTGCGCCGTTGATGTTAAGCCTAGTATCAGGAGGAAACACACGTGGCTCCTCCTTTGCTGCTTTGTCTTTTACCTGAAGAGTTTTGACCTTTTGTGTGGCCTGTTCATCGGGCAGTAACTCAGTCTTGTAAGCGGTGTAAAGGCGACCGTCCTGATCTTCGACCATGAACCAATCGCCTTCATCCCACTCACTAACAATACGTACCCGTGCTCCAGTCTTTTTGTGACGATGGAGAATTTCTTCAGTGCTGGTAGACATAAAACCAGATCATTAATTAATCTGGTTTTAGTTTAGCTTAATTAGCTGACAACGCGACCAGTCAGGTAGCCATCAATGTCTTCGTAGCCAGGGGCATCGTCAGGAACGATGTAACAGACTTCGACACAAAGGTAGCCAGTGCGGCCAGCGGTGGAGTCGCCACTGGAGATGTAGAAACCACCAGCAGTCGACGTAGAGTTAGCAGTGGCCTTGGAGTAGACCTTGAAGGTAGTGGCGGCGGTATACGCAGGGTAGAGGCCGGTAACGGTCACAGCCTGACCGGTAGCGGTCAGAAGGGGCACGTTACCAAAGGCTTGTACGCCACCAGCGAACAGGATCTCACCAACTTGCGTACCAGAGACAGTAGAAGCGAGGTTGGCTTGGGCCGTAGGCTCACCGGAGTAAGCAACAGGGCTACCTGCGTTATCACGACCAAAGGAGATGACGTTACCAGTGGCGTTATAGACACCAGATGCAACGCGACCATCGCCCCAGCCAGATGCAACCGAGATAGCTGTACGGTAAACGTAAGCAGACTGGGTGGCAGAACCAGAGATTACCAGACCAGTAATGTCGGTACGGGTATCATCCTGGCGGTAAGGCGAAGGGACGATTACGGAAGCAGACGCGACAGGGCCGCTACCGGAAGTTGCCGTCACAGGGACGTAACCACGGGATTGGAAGTAGCGATAACCAGGGATGGCCAGCACCGAAGTGGGGCCACCCTTGGAGGCGTCGATTGTGCCGGTACCGTTGTCATCAATGTTTTTATACCAGCTGTTTAGGGGTGAAGACCAGTTGCCGGGATAAATTTTCTTAGCTGAAAGATAGGACATTTATTCCTCCTTAATGTAATTTATTCTTTATCAGATGTTGCCGTCGTCTTGCAGGAAGCTGAATGCAGTGGTGATGAAGTCCTTGTTCAGGATGTCAAAACCGGCATACAGTTGCCAGATCAGAATGATGAAGCGGCTGAAATCGTCGTTGTTGTTGATCAGGACCTGAGCATTCGGGCCGCCGATACCAACGCCAACAGCTTGAGGACCGAAGAAGTAGCCTTGAGCAACTTCGTAGGTACCAGCACCAGGGGAAGAGCCCAGCGTAGCAGCTTGTGTCTTGTTGGGGAAGTTGGTCGACTCGAAGAACTTCACGCCTTCAAACTGAACGCCAGTAGGCATTACAGGTTCACCAGCAAGGAAGTAACCTTGACCAGCTTGAGGACCCTGGAAGAAGCTAGCGTTGTTAGGCATCATGGGGTTGCCCATGTACATGCCTTGGCCAGGATTGCCAGAGTAACGAGCGATCTCGCGGAAGTCAGGGTCACGACGCAGGTGCATCATGAACGTGGGATCGCAGATGCAACGATACAGGCCATCAGCGAAGGTGGGGACGTTGCGCTTGCGCAGGTCCTTGACAACGGTCAGAAGGTCGGTACGCACTTGGAACTGCTGAACTTGAGCAGTGTACTCATCTGCAGAGTACACAGGGTTCTTAACCTTGTTGCCAGGGAAGTAGTAACCACCTTGGCTAGAAGATGCAGGACCGTTGGCTTCAGCTTTGGACAGTTCGTCAAGGAAGACGCGGTCACGCCACCGGCGATAGTCGTCGAGCAAGGTCAGTGAACCGATGCTCTGGTGGAACATGTTCAGGTTACCGGTGTCCAGCAGCATGCGCTGGGCGGTAATCAGGGTTTCACGAGCAATCTTAAAGGTGCTGGGCTGAGTGGGATCGCCGGGATCCGCAGGGCCGGTGTATTCCTTAAGCACCACCAGGACTTTCTCCTTGGTGATGTTACGGCTGTTGGCGGTACCAATGGTCTGGTCGGAAATGCGCTCGCGGCTATCCTTAGTGCCGGGGTTGCCCCAGAACTTGTAGCGGTCGAGCTGAACGGTTTGACCGGGTTGGCGAGTAAAGTCGTGGACGACCACGGGCTCTACTGCCATCTCGCAGATGTAAGCAGGATGGGGACGGTAGAGTTCCGCGCCCAAAATCTTAGGAAAGTCGGTATCAATGAACACTTGTGTTTATCCTCCAGTGTCGCAGGACAGGGATGTCAGGTGAAAGATTTAGACAAGATTGTCTTATCTAAACAAATTTTAGCAGTTGATAATTTATCAACCGAATATTACACTTAAACAGCGTAATTAATGTTGCTCGAACCATACGATTCGGGATTGATTACCATACCAGGTTGCATGCCTTGTTGGAAACCGGGAACGGCAATTGCGTTGGCTACGTTAGAAAGACCGCCTCCGATGAGGCCGCCAATTCCTGCTGAAATAGGAAGAGCAGCAGTGAGCTGTAAAGCCGCTATTTCAGCTTTTTCATTTAACTGTTGTCTTGCCTGCTGCCTACGGCCCATCTGTGAGATCTGAGGAATTTCAACACCAATGGTTGACGCCTTAGGTATTTCAGTGACAATACGCTTTTGAGAAGAACGTATTGCTTGTGGTATAGAGCCTAAAACAAAGCCAGCAGGTATTGCGTTAACACCTGCCATTAAGGCTTCGGTTGCAATACGTGCAGGGCCTTCACCTTGCTCTTTATCTTGTAGGTTGCCAAGGATAGAACCCCCAGCTCCCAACAAGCCTGCTGCACCTGCTCCTAAAAGAGGAGCATACTTACCAGCAAGAAGGCCCATTACGTCACTCCATCACAAACAATTTGTTTGCTAGAACTTGAGGTTGGGCTTGGTTAATGACGCGCCAGGCATTCTGGGGATCACGATCCATCATGTCCTTGAAGCTACCCCAGAAGTTTTCAGGCTGTTGGGCAGCAACAGCAGAAGGAGGAGCGGGGAATTGACCTTGCTCGTAAGCAACAGGTTGGGTGCGGTAACCAGGGGTTTCCAGTTGCTGCTCATTTTCGTACACAGGGTACGGACCTTCAGGACCAAAGAACTTCAGCGTGTAATCGCTTAGTACGTCTGGGTTGGTAAGGATCTCGTTATAAGCAAGGTTCTCCTGATGCTCATTGACAGAGAACTGTGCATAACCCTGGATGGTATTAGCAGCTTGGTTGCCCCAGGCCACTGCACTATCCAGCATCCCTTCCAGGTTAAGGGCGTAGTTATTTAGGACGGCGGGTGCTTCGATTCCGAACGCGTCCATTACCTGGCGGCTTTCCTGGCTCATCCCCACGAAGTCCGCGATTTGCTCCAAGGATGGAGTCGAGGAGGTTTGGGAAGAGCTGGGCGAGTAGTCCGGGTTGGCTTGCCAAGTCTGCGGAGCCGATTGTTGCGTAGCTGGGCTGCTGACTTGTCCGTAGTTCGCCGGGGCGTACTGAGGAGTCGGTGCTGAGGGTTGCCCCTGGAACGGGGATTGGACTGGTGCGCTCAGAAGGTTCACTACCTTGTTGAACGCCGACTCCCAAGGATTGCCCGCCGAGGAGCTCTGCGATTGGTCCGCTTGTTGGTACTGGGGGGCGTACTGAGTAGGGGCTGATTGGTAGCTGGGGGCTGCCTGAGGTACCGCCTGGGGGTAGCTCATACCCACTTGATACGGCACCGGTGCTGTTTGGTAGCTGGGCGCCGGTGCTGACTGAGCCGGTACCACGTAGCTGCTTGGAGCTACTGCGGGTGCTTGGCTCATCTGTGGGATCGATTGGACGGTAGCGTCCTGCATAACTCATCTCCTTTTGTAATGCTTCAAGAGTTCGATACAGATACGGAGTAAGATCCAATCTGGGATCCGCAGCCATCGGTAAGTCCGGTGATTGCGGGTGGGGGGTCTGCATCATGCCACCCACTAAGCGAGAGAAAGAAGAATATGCATTCTGTAGTTCTCCTACCATCCTGAACGGGAACCCAGATAACATCTCGGCCCGTTCCTCATCCGTTTTTGACGGGAAGAGGTATTTCAGTGCTTCAATGCTATCAACACCTAATTCTTGTAAGTTGCGCACCACGATGGAATTGTTAAGGATATCTTGTGTTGAGTCTTCGTATACAGGTCCTAACCAACGCCACTGCACAGTTAAATCACCATCAGGAATAAGACCTAATACACCGGGTGGCACTTGTTGTGTCTTAACACAAGCCATCATTAGTTGCTTGACACGTTCATCAAAACCAGTCATGGCATCGGCATACATATCCAATTGTTCTGGTGGCGCATCTTCTTTTGGTTCAACGGGTTTCTCAAGACCAGCAGCAGCAGCTAGTGTCTCACGGAATAAACGCTCCTCCTGGTAGATGATTAATTCAAGACAACGAGAGATGCCATACGTATAAATTGCATTTGCTTTCTTCTTGGATGTGGCAGATACACGTCCAAATAGTGACTTGTATTCTGTTGCGGTAACACCTGCTGAAATCGATAGTTCATCTACACCACCAAGGGCGGTGCGGATTTCTTCCCGATACTGACGTGCAAATGAATTTTGATCTCCTGTAATTGCATCAGGAACAATGTAGCCAACTCGGTCATTTGGCTCCAGGTTTGCAATAATTCTTGGAACACGAATCTGTCCGTCTACACCACGACTGACGGGATCTGATTTAAACGTAGAACGACTAAGGGCTGCTTGACTGGTAAAACCTGAGTTGGCTGCAATAGATGGACGCTGTACAACAGAGTCACCACCAGCTTCAATTAGGTCTGTCTTGGGGCGAGAAGATAGAAGGGTTGGGCTACCAAAGAACTGAATGTTCTTACGCATGGTACGAACCAACTCATCGTGCGTGACAATGTGATTGGCTAAGCTATCAAACTCACCTACACCTTCAGTTGAAAACCCCTTGGGATTGTTAAAGATTTCTACACAAGGAATAAAGCCAAGCGTATTTTTAAACGTTTTAGTTTGACCTGATGCAACAGAGTGTGGCTGATCAAATGAAAGTTCACCCTCTGAGTGAGTCTCTTCGATTGTCTTGCGCTTGATGGATAGCTTAATGAAGCGCTTGGTGCCTTGACCACCAAGTGTTGCAGGCCCCATTAAGTTACTTTGATTTACATCTTGTGTGTAACCAAAACCATTGCGTACACGATAGCTGTAGATGATGACAACTTCGTCTAGCTCACCGTCAATGTTGTAGTAAGTGCGGTATTCGTGTTTACGGAAAAAGTAAAGACGATAGTTGGCTTGTGTTGGACGTATGTAGAACAGGCCTTGCCCGTCACACATGTAATAGTCCCAGATAGAATCTAAGCGTGTATCAAGTTGATTGTATTTAACGACGCGATCAATAAAGTCTTTGCGTTGATTGCCAAAGTTATCTTGCGCTGGAAAAAACTCAACACCCTGACGGATGCCGAACATTTTCATTTGCGAAAGGTGAGAGGCTACGACACCAGTATCTACGCCAGCTCCTCCGTCCTTGTCGAGGTAGGAATCAACAATTTCTTTGAGGCGACCCTTGACATCGACAGCCATTAACTATTCTCAACTCTACTTGTTTTTAGTTTAACAGATTTTTAGGAAACAGTTTTATTTACGTAGCCAGGGGGGATACCTTGACCCATCTGTGGTCCCATAAAGAAACCAGCGTTACCCATTGGCATCATGCCTGACATACCCATTGCTTGACGGTACTTTACATCAATTGCAGGGCCGTACTCACTTGGAAGCATGGGGCGAGTCGGCATTGTTTCAGTTTGACCACCGGGGCGATTTTGATTACGTAGATCACCACCTCGATTCAATCTTCCACCAGGAATAGGCAGATCCAATCCTGCAAACATATTTTGATATGCACCCACATTTCCTGGAGCGCCTGGTACATTTTTCTCGCCGTAAAACATGTGACTAGTTCCTGGTGATTTTATTTTACTCTTCCTCTACTTGGTAACCAGAGGCATCGTGTACCTTACTCAACACAATCCCGGCGCCTTTCAAGTCCCAGTTCAAGACATCGCCTTCTTGCCAACCTAGCTCGTCAATCAGTTCATCCGGAAATTCAATAAACAAATCCCCCTGATCGTTTTCTTGAACCTCTACGATGTAGCCAGTCATTTCGCTAAAAGCTTTTCTATTAGCTTATCAAGCTTAGTATTGATTTGCTTGAAGTTATCATGCATTTCTTGAATTTCTCTTAAGAAGTCAACCTTGAGAACATACTCCAGGGGAAGGCGGTTTACTTGATTTTCCAACGCACTTAACCGGCTCTCTTGTGTATGTAACATATCATGCAGGGTACGCACTCTTTCGTGTGCGCGGGCAAGAATTTTATTGGCAACCCAGCTACCACCTCCTATCGAAGAGATAAAAGCCGTTAGGCCAAGTGCAATATATTCCGGACCCACAGCTTGAATGCTTTTTTACTATTTTACTATCTAAAAATCAATCTGAAGATTACCCTTGCGCATTAACCCTGTGATGAGCCAAACGAGTGCGTCAACTGTATCGTCGTGGCTGCTAACACCAAAGTTAGTAAGCTCTTCAAACATGGTTGTAAAATTTCGATAGCGATTAAATACCACTTTACGATCTTCAAACATACCCATGATTCCTCTAAAGCGAGCCAATTTATCAGCCCTGAACGCTTTAACAGGATGCCAAATTAAATTGTACAAACCTTCGTTATTCAGGCAAACACGTTTAAAGTCTGATTCCAGAGACGCTTGATACGCAACTGATTCTGACCAGATATCACATGTCGAATAAGTGGGGAAGTAAAGGCCGTTTTCCTCTTTACCAATGATGGACCAGTCATTGAGAAGTTCTTTTAGCTCGTCTAGCTTTTCTAAATTACCCATGACGCGAAGGCGTCTGTAATCAATAATATGAATCTGATCACCAATGCGTCCACCAAGAATCATTACCGTGTAATCATTTTTCTCTTTGACTCCAGCAGATAGATCAACCCCAATACCTAACGCATCAAACTCAGTTGCGATTTCAGCTTTAACCAGTAGTTCAGGCGAAAGAGAAAGTTCGTTCTGTCTAACGATTTGATTCATGTACTGGAAAGAAAAAGCAATAGGTGCCTGCCGCTTCTTTTCTTTTAGGTACTCAAGAGACCACATTTCTGGCCAATAGGATTCCTCTTCTCCCGTTATGGGATCTGTGTTGATAGCAGAAAGAATAATCTGCCGCCAATTGTTTTGTTCGTTAAAAGTAGTAGCGTGAATATCGTCATGCCTAAATCTGGTACCTAGGCAAATTGCGCGTCCCCCTTCAAACATGGTGGGAGCAATAACTGCGTTCCAGTTATCTTGCATGGTGCGCCGGATATCTGGGTTGGATATGTCAGCACTACTCTTGATAGGGTCATCGATACAAACTAGATGACTACGCTTGGAGGTAACGGAACCCTTTAGGCCCGCAGCACATAAAGTAAATTGCTCGTCACCTGTGTTTTCAATACCTGCAAAGCGGTAATCAATTGACCAGTACTCGTTACTGGTTACGTTTTTAAGAAGACGTACCGAAGGGAAAACATCTTGATATCGCTTGCTTTCAATAATACGTTTGATGGTTGCTGATTTAGAACGTGCGATATCAACCGTATAAGACAGATATAGAATCTGTAGAGGTTTTTTGGCAGTGGTGTGAACTCCAATAGCCCATGCCGCAAGTAAACCCAAGACCGTAGATTTGGCTGAACCCCTGCTGGCAAGTAGATCTAGGTTAGGTCCAGCAATCTTAAGGAGGCAGTCACTGTCTTGGTTGGGAACTAGATGATGGTGCCACTCAAGGTGATGCTTGGCTGGCTTCTTCTTTTCATCAATGTACTCACAAAAGAAAGCAAAATCCTCTCGTGCTTTCAGAAGAAGATCTTCGTCATCACGTTTACGCACCTTGTGATTCTGCGCAGCAGCTTGTGCGTTACGCCGATAAGCAAGGTGTGTATGTGCAGGCATCTTCAGTAATTAACTGTTACTGAATACTAACCTAATCTTCTTTCTTTTTACGTTTTGACTCTTGGTATTTACGCGCCTTGTCTAATGCAGCTTTACGCTTTTCTTTATCATTCATCTCTGAGCCATCTTCTTTCTTAGCATCTTTCTTTTTTAGATACTCAAGAAACTGGGGTGGCATTTTCTTCTTACTCATTTCTGCATCTGTCCTGGTGAAAGTCTATTGGCACGACCAGGGCCAAAGTCAATACCTGAACGCATCTCTTGTCCACGATCCATTGAGGATTGTTCCAAAGCACGACGACGCATTGCCTGGCCCTCCATAGCTTGCTGCTCTTGAGCGGCACCCATTTTATTCAAGTTACCAGTGCCAGCACCCATGTCAGTTGCGTTTATTCACTTAACTGCATCTTAGCCCATATACTCATTGACGCCTCATGTAGCGGACCCTCAATAGGATCATCTTTAAAAATAGTAAGTAACTCACGAATCGCCTGGTCAGCACCAGCCATTAGTAGTCCCTTGCGATCCTTGTTGGAAGTATATGATTCCACCTGGCCGATTGTTGAACGTAGCTCTTTTTGCATTGCAGCAATACGTGCTACTCCTGCGTCACGTTTGACGGCATAGTTTTCAATGTCTTCACGCAACTTACGAAGATCTTCTTGCATCTCCAAGATTTCATCTAGGAGTACTTTGCGATGATCTGGTTTTGGATAACGGTTATTCAACCAAGCTTCACATGAGGCTATGGAGCCTGAGTAACCAGAAAATCTTGCATAAAGATAAGACTCAATTAATGAGTAACAGTCTTTTGCAAAGGCATGAAATGATTCTTGAGTTGGTGTGTCTTGATTGTCGACCCAGCGGTCAAACAACTCAATATCGATAAGCTCGTTGAGATTGGTCGTAGTCCCTTTCTTCGTCGCGCTGTTTGAACTCCTGGCCTTGCTGGGCCGAAGTCCTCTGCTCGGTTGCTCCTTTTCCGATTGTTTCACGTTCTTG
>Ga0315294_10006632_pt1 | contig 12695 bp, 11 predicted proteins | sample YL17G13_40_MG_FD_203626 | JGI IMG/M metagenome (GOLD analysis project Ga0315294, IMG submission 203626) | Sediment microbial communities from Yellowstone Lake, YNP, Wyoming, USA - YL17G13_40 | ecosystem: Environmental > Aquatic > Freshwater > Lake > Sediment | place: USA: Wyoming | collected...
CATGCGCGCCATCAAGGCGGTCCAGCCCGGCCGCGCGCTGTCCGTGGTGGGCAGGGTCATCGAGTCCTATGCAAACCGGTTCGGCTACAACGTGGTTCGCGACTTCACCGGCCACGGAATCGGAACCACCTTCCACAACGGCCTGGTCGTTCTGCACTATGACCAGCCGAGTGTGGACACCGTGCTCGAGCCCGGTATGACGTTCACCATCGAACCGATGATCAACCTCGGGTCGCTGGACTACGAGATCTGGGACGACGGCTGGACAGTGGCCACCACGGACCGCAGGTGGACGGCCCAGTTCGAGCACACCATCGTCGTGACCGACAACGGCGCCGAGATCCTCACGCTGGCGTGACGCTTCTCCCGCGAGCAGACGCAAACTTGCGCTTTTGCGATGCTGGCGGTGCGAGTTTGCGTCTGCTCGCCGGAGAAAGATGAAGGGCGCACTGCTGGTCGCCGGAACCACCTCCGACGCCGGCAAGTCGATGGTGGTCGCGGGACTCTGTCGGCTGCTGGCACGCAAGGGGATTCGGGTCGCGCCGTTCAAGGCGCAGAACATGAGCAACAACTCTTCTGTCACCGTCGACGGCGGTGAGATCGGCCGCGCTCAGGCGATGCAGGCGCAGGCGGCAGGCCTGGCGCCCAGTGTCCGGTTCAACCCGATCCTGCTCAAGCCCGGCAGTGACCGGACCTCTCAACTGGTCGTGCGGGGCCAGCCGGTCGGCACTGTCGGCGCCAGCGACTACATCACCCACCGCGACCGGCTGGCCGGGGTGGTGGCAGAGGACCTGGCCGGACTGAGAGCCGAGTTCGACGTCGTGCTCTGCGAGGGGGCCGGCTCGCCAGCCGAAATCAATCTGCGCACAACCGATCTGGCCAACATGGGGCTGGCCCGCTCGGCCAACCTGCCCGTGGTGGTGGTCGGCGACATCGACCGCGGCGGTGTGCTGGCCCACCTCTTCGGCACCGTGGCGGTGCTCGAACCGGAGGATCAGGCCCTGATAGCAGGGTTCATCGTCAACAAGTTTCGCGGCGATCCGGCGCTGCTGGCACCAGGACTCGACCGGCTGGCCGCCCTGACCGGACGGCCCACGTTCGGTGTGCTGCCCTACAGCGACGACCTGTGGCTCGACGCCGAGGATTCGCTGTCGGTGACCGCCGGCGACGTGGTCGGCAGGCCGATCCCCCCGCGCGGCAGCCAATGGCTGCGGATCGCCGCGGTGCGGCTGCCGCGGATCTCCAACTCCACCGACGTGGAGGCGCTTGCCTGCGAGCCCGGGGTAGCGGTGCGCTGGATCACCGAAGCCGCACAGGTCGCCGACACCGATGTCGTCGTCATTCCGGGCAGCAAGGCCACCGTCACAGACCTGCAGTGGCTGCGCGACCGCGGTCTGGCCGAGGCGATCGTGGCGCACGCCCGCGGCGGCCGGCTGGTGCTCGGTATCTGCGGCGGCATGCAGATGCTGTGCCGGCGCATCGACGACACGGTGGAGAGCGGGCAGGGGAGCGTGGCCGGTCTGGGTCTGATCGACGCCGACATCGCATTCGCCGCGGACAAGGTTCTGCAGCGCTGGGACGGACCATTGCACGGCTATGAGATCCACCACGGACGCGTGGTCCGATGCTCGGAGAACACCTGGTTCGAGGCCGACGGCGCCGCGCAGGGCTACGTTCGCGGCGGCGTGTTCGGGACCCACTGGCACGGGCTGATGGACAACGACGATTTCCGGCGGGCCTGGCTGCTGCAGGCCGCCGAGGCGGCCGGTCTGGCCGGGTTCCGGGTGGCACCGGACGTCAGCGTGGCGGCCCGGCGCGACGGCCAACTCGATCTCATGGCAGACCTGTTGGCCGACCACCTCGACCTCGACGCGGTCCTGGCGTTGCTGACCTCACCGCCCCAGGCCTCGCCGGTGATCACCAGTACGCGCAGTGGCCTAACCTGATAGCCGTGGTGCGTCGTGTGGTGTGGTTGCGGCCGATCGCCGGGGCGTTGGCCTCGACCGCCGTACTGCTGTCCGGGTGCACCGGCACTGTGGCGGGAACCGGCACGTGGCCGGGGGCCGTCCTGCAGCGGGCGTTGCTGGACACCGCGGATTTCCCGCCCGGGGCGGAGTATGGCCGCATCACCGAGCAACCCGGTCAGCCCGACGGCGCCGACGGACCCGGTTCGATGCTCTCCCGCCCCGAGGGGTGCGCCAACGCGCTGACCAACGTCATCAAAGAATCCGCTGAACGGGGGCCGGGAAGCGCCGCCAAGTACGCCGTCTCCTACGATGGGGCCCGCATCGTGATGACCCTGCTGTCGTGGAACCTCGATCTGGACAAACTCAAAGCGGCGGCCGAACGCTGCGCCCAGTTCGAGGCGCTATTCGACCCCGATTCCGAGGGCATCCCGATGACCACGACCGCGTTGCCGGGGCTGGGCGAAGGCGCCCTGGCCTACCAGCAGACGATGACTCTGAAAAGCGCGCAGAGCAGCGTCTACATGGCCTTCCAGAACGTCGGCAGCCGGGCTGTGTTCGGGGTCGCCTTTCCGGCCAGTAATCCGACGATCGCAGCGAAAGCGTCACTGCCGCAGACCTTCCTGGACGTTTTCGACAAACAGGTCGGCAAGCTTCGAGCTTCCTGAGTAGTCACTGAGAGGCGGCCCAAAGCCCTGCTGCACACATCAGAGGGCATTAGCGTGGGCAGATGCCAGCGACGACGATGACCGTCGACGGGTTCGGTGTGCCGGTGTGGTCGAGCGGGCCGGACAGGGGGCACTACGTGGTGCTGCTGGCCGCTGCCCAGCACGCCCCGCACGCCTACGAGATGCTATGCCGACGTTTGCACACCGCGGCGGTGCACACCGTCGTCATCGGAGCCGATCCGCGTATGCACACCAAAGCCGTCGTGGCGATCCTCGACACCCTCGAGGTGCCGTCGGGAGTGCTTGTCGGGGACCGGATAGGGGCGGAACTGGCTTGGCAGGTGGCTGCCGCCCGGCCCGATCGGTTCACCGGGCTGGTGGTCATCGATCGTGGACATCCCCAGGTTACCGACCCGCTCGGCGCGGTCCGCGACCCCGACTGCCCGCCGGTAGAGATCAACACCACCGTATTGGTCAACACCCCGGCCGCCCGCGCGGTGGCCAAGGCCAGCCAGCGCTTCGTCTACAGCGATTTCCGGCTGGTGGAGTTCGGCGGCCGCCGCAATGTGGAGGTGGCCACCGCTCAACTGGCCGCGGAGATCGTGCTGCGCAGTAGCACCTGGTAGCGACGACTGAAGCCAGGCGGTATGCCGAGCGGATGGCGCCGTTGTCCGAGTCGGCTCCCGCTCAATCGCCCAGGCCTAGCGGACTCCGCCCAGTTGCGCGCCGGTCTCGTCCACCTGTCGTACCGGACCGGTGAACCACTTCTTCACCGAGAGGTGCCAGTAAAGCCACAGCAGGATCAGCGTGCCGCCGACGAGCAGTGGGGTGTAGTTGACGAACTTCCACTCGAAGCTGGCGTCCCAGGGCACGCCGCCCAGCGAGGTCGGGAACATGGCGACGATCGAAGTCACGAGGATTTCGGCAAGTGCCAATGGGGCCATCCACTTATAGCGACTTCCCAGATTCCAGCTGCCCACCGGGAACGAATCGCCGGCTTTCCACCGGTAGTAAATCGGCACCGCGAAGGCCAGATAGAGCCCGACCACGCCGATCGAGACGACGGCGAAGAAGGCCACCGGCACCGGCGCACCGTTGATATCGACCGGCACCAGCGCCGGCAGCGTGATGATCACCGCGATCACCGCTGTCACGATGACGGCGTTGGCCGGCACCCGCCTGGAGTTCACCGCCGACCACAGCTTGTGGCCGGGAACCGCACGGTCGCGGCTGAACGCGAACAGCATGCGCGAGGCGCTGGTCTGGCAGGCGGTGGTGCAGAACAGCTGCCCGGCGGTGGAGATGAACAGCACCGCCGCCGCCCACTTCGACGTCAGCGCCTGGCTGAAGATCGCTGCGACCGCGCCGCCGGCCTTGGACACTCCGTCGGCGTCCTGAACTGCGAACAGGAACGCCAGCAACAGGATCCAGCCGCCGATCGCGGAGTAGAAGATCGACCGCCAGATACCCTTGGCCGCGCCATCGGCCGCGCTCCTGGTCTCCTCGGAAAGATGCGCCGAGGCGTCGTAGCCGGTGATCGTGTACTGGGTGAGGATCGCGGAAATGGGCAGTACGAACAGCAACCAGCCAAAGCCTGAGGTGGACCCACCGAACATCCCGCTGTTGTTGATGGTTCTGGCGAACACGTCACCCACGCTGGCGTGGTGTTCGGGGATCAGGAACAGGATCGCGATCACCGCGGCCGCGCCGGCCACATGCCACCACACCGAGATGTTGTTGATGACGGCCAGCAGGTGGCTGGAGAAGATGTTGATGACGGCCACCACCACCAGGATGATCAGGAACATCGCGAACACCCGCTGCAGGCTGTAGCCGGCCAGCCAGCTTTCGCTGAGGGTGCCCAGGGTCAGGTCCAGGAATGTGGCGCTGCCGTAGGCCACCGATGCCAGGATGGCGATCAGCCCGACGAGGTTCAGCCAGCCGGTGTAGTAGCCGGCCTTCGGTCCGCCGAGTTTGGCTGCCCACCAATAGATTCCACCCGAGGTGGGATATGCCGACACCAGTTCTGACAAGCAGAAGCCGATCAGCAGGATGAACGCTGCCAGGATCGGCCAGCCCCACGCGATCGCGGCCGGACCGCCGTTGTTCCAGCCCAGGCCGAACGAGGTAAAGCAGCCGGCGAGGATCGAGATGATCGAGAACGAGATCGCGAAGTTATTGAATCCCGACCAGGAGCGCTGCAGTTCCTGCGCGTAGCCCAGCCTCGCCAGATGCAGTTCGTCCTCGTCGAGCAGTTCGTGACCTTCAGGCACGGCTCGGTCTCCTTCGAATTCGGGCAGGCAGTTGTGGGGGACGATAGGCGTTTATTGGTCTGGTGTCCTACCTTTTCGGTGTCGTTCGTGTAAACCTTGGTGAGCCCGCGGGGGTGAGCACCCACTGAGTTGAGGAGCGCATGTGACGTCTGACAGCACCGCCCGGCGCCGCGGCCTGCTGACGCCCGGCGAACTGGACCGGCTGATGGCCGCCGGTGAGGTCGATACCGTGATCGTGGCGTTCGCCGACATGCAGGGCCGGCTGACCGGCAAGCGGGTGGCGGCCCGGCTCTTCGTCGAGGAGGTCGCCGCGCACGGCGCGGAGTGCTGCAACTACCTGCTCGCCGTCGACGTGGAGATGAACACCGTCGACGGCTACCCGATGTCGAGCTGGGAGTCTGGTTACGGCGACATGGTGATGCGCCCCGACATGGGCACCCTGCGACTGCTTCCCTGGCAGCCCGGCACCGCGCTGGTGATGGCCGATCTGCTCTGGGGCCACGGCGATGCCGCCGCGGCGGGTGGAGACCTGGTGGTCGCCGCGCCGCGCAGCATCCTGCGCGCCCAGACCGACCGGCTCGCGCAGCGGGGACTGGACGCCTTCGTCGGCACCGAACTGGAATTCATGGTGTTCGACGACAGCTACCGCGATGCGTGGGCGGCCGGCTATCGCGGTCTGAGCAAGGCCAGCGACTACAACGTCGACTACGCGATCCACGCCTCCACCCGGATGGAGCCGCTGCTGCGCGACATCCGGCTGGGCATGGACGGCGCGGGCATGTACTGCGAGGGCGTGAAGGGGGAGTGCAACCTCGGCCAGCAGGAGATCGCGTTCCGCTACGACGAGGCGCTGATCACCTGCGACAACCACACCATTTACAAGAACGGCGCCAAGGAGATCGCCGACCAGCACGGCCAGAGCCTGACGTTCATGGCGAAGTTCGATGAGCGGGAGGGCAACAGCTGCCACATCCACATCTCGCTGCGCGGTCAGGACGGCACCCCGGTGTTCGGCGCTGCGGGTGAACCGTTCGGCATGTCGGCGATGTTCCGCAGCTTCGTTGCGGGGCAGTTGACCACCCTGCGGGAGTTGGCTCTGTTCTATGCGCCGAATATCAACTCCTACAAGCGTTTCGCCGCGGGTAGCTTCGCGCCCACCGCGGTGGCGTGGGGCGTGGACAACCGGACCTGCGCGCTGCGAATCGTGGGCCACGGACCCTCCATGCGGATGGAGTGCCGGGCCCCGGGCGGTGACGTCAACCAGTACCTGGCGGTGGCCGCGCTGATCGCCGGCGGGCTGCACGGCATCGATTGCGGACTGGAGTTGCCCGATCCGGTCGCCGGAAACGCCTACGCCGGTGATGCCCAGCGTCTGCCGAGCACCCTGGCCGAGGCGGCCGAGTTGTTCGAGCAGTCCACGGTGGCGCGCGAGGCGTTCGGCGACGAGGTGGTGAAGCACTATCTCAACAACGCCCGCATCGAGATCGCCGCGTTCAATGCGAGCGTGACCGACTGGGAGAGGGTGCGCGGGTTTGAACGCTTCTGAGGATTCCCCGGCGAGCAGACACGAAAGCCCCCCTGAACCCTGCCCTCCGGAGCCCATTCCCGGGTCGCTGCGCTCCTGCCCTCCGGAGCCCATTCCCGGGTCGCTGCGCTCCTGCCCTCCGGAGCCCATTCCCGGGTCGCTGCGCTCCTGCCCTCCGGTGATCGGCGTCACCACCTACCGCCAGCAGGCCCGCAGCGGGGTATGGGACGTTCCCGCCAGCTTCCTGCCCGGCGTCTACATCGAGGGGGTCACCCTGGCCGGGGGGATCGCCAGCCTGCTGCCCCCGCAACCCGTCGACGCCGGCATCGCCGCGCGGGTGCTCGATGGGCTGGACGGGCTGATCCTCACCGGGGGCAAGGACATCGACCCGGCGGCCTACGGGCACGAGCCGCACCCCGCCACCGAGGAGCCCGCCCGCGACCGCGACGCCTGGGAGTTCGCGTTGCTGGACGGGGCGCTGCGCCGGCGGATGCCGGTGCTGGGCATCTGCCGCGGGGCCCAGATGCTCAACGTCGCGCTGCGTGGAACCCTGCACCAGCATCTGCCCGATGTCATCGGTCACAGCGGCCACCGGCACGGCGACGCCGTCTTCGCAACCTCGACTGTGCGTGTGGTCGAGGGCAGCCGGCTGGGCGGGCTGCTCGGGGCGAGTCTGCAGGCGAAGTGCTACCACCATCAGGCCATCGACCGGGTGGGCGAGGGGCTGGTGGTCAGCGCCACCGACGGCGACGGCGTGATCGAGGCGGTCGAGATGCCCGGGCCGGAGTTCGTGGTGGCCGTGCAGTGGCATCCCGAGGAGACTCTCGATGACCTGCGGTTGTTCTCCGGAGTGGTGGAGGCCGCCCGCGACTACATGACTGGAAGGGTGAGTTCGTGACGACCACGCAACTGGTCAATCCCGCGACCGAGGAGGTGCTGCGCACCGTCGAACTCGTCGACGCCGCCGCCGTCGATGATGCGGTGGCCCGCGCCATGATCGCCCAGAAGTCCTGGGCGGCAAAGCCACCGGCCGAACGGGCGGCCGCGCTGCGGGCCTTCGCTGCGGTGGTCGACGCCCATATCGGTGAACTGGCCGCGCTGGAGGTGGCCAACGCCGGGCACCCCGTCTCAGCCGCCGAGTGGGAGGCCGGCCATGTCCGCGACGTACTGCAGTTCTACTCCGCCTCCCCGGAGCGATTGAGCGGCAAACAGATTCCGGTCGCCGGCGGTCTCGACGTCACATTCCACGAGCCGATCGGCGTGGTGGGGTTGATCACCCCGTGGAACTTCCCGATGCCGATCGCGTCCTGGGGCTTCGCGCCCGCGCTGGCCGCCGGGAACGCGGTGCTGCTCAAGCCCGCCGAGTTGACCCCGCTGACCAGCATCCGACTCGGCGAACTTGCGTTGCAGGCGGGGCTGCCTGACGACCTCTTCCAGGTGCTGCCCGGCAAGGGCCGGGTGGTGGGGGAGCGGTTCATCAGCCACCGCGACATCCGCAAATTGGTGTTCACCGGGTCGACGGAGGTGGGCACGCGGGTGATGGCAGGGGCTGCGGCCCAGGTGAAGCGGGTCACCCTGGAGCTGGGCGGCAAGAGCGCCAATATCATCTTCGACGACTGCGATCTGGAACGCGCCGCAGCGACCGCGCCCAACGGTGTGTTCGACAACGCGGGCCAGGACTGCTGTGCGCGCAGCCGCATCCTGGTGCAGCGCAGCGTCTTCGACCGCTTCATGGAGCTATTCGAACCCGCCGTCAAGGCAGTCGCCGTCGGTGACCCGGCCCAGCGTGACACCGATATGGGGCCACTGGTGTCGCGCAGCCACTTCGAGTCGGTCGCCGCCTACGTCCCCGACGGCGCGCCCATCGCGTTCCGGGGCTCCGCACCCAGCGGTCCCGGGTATTGGTTCGCGCCAACGGTTCTCACTCCCGCGCGCACCGACCGGACCGTGAGCGAGGAGATCTTCGGACCGGTGGTCGTCGTCCTGCCCTTCGAGGACGAAGCCGACGCCATCGCACTGGCCAACGCCACCGATTACGGCCTGTCCGGCTCGATCTGGACCGACAACCTGTCCCGGGCCATGCGGGTGTCGCGGGCTGTCGAGGCGGGCAATCTCAGCGTCAACTCGCACTCCTCGGTGCGCTACAACACCCCGTTCGGCGGTTTCAAACAGTCCGGGCTGGGCCGCGAGCTCGGACCGGATGCGCCGCTGCAGTTCACCGAAACCAAGAACGTCTTCTTCGCGATTGGAGATCCCTGATGACCGTCGATCTGACCCAGCGGCTGGCCGGCAAGGTCGCCGTGATCACCGGCGCGGCAAGCGGAATCGGGCTGGCGTCCGCCCGACGGATGCGCGCCGAGGGGGCCACCATCGTGGTCGGCGACATCGACCCGAAGACCGGGCAACCGGTTGCGGAGGAGCTCGACGGGCTGTTCGTCGCGGTCGACGTCGCCGACGAGGCCGCCGTCGACAACCTGTTCGACACCGCCGCGGCCACCTACGGGTCGGTGGATATCGCGTTCAACAACGCCGGTGTCTCCCCGCCCGACGACGACCTCATCGAGAACACCGAACTGCCGGCCTGGCAGCGGGTGCAGGACGTCAACCTCAAGGGCGTCTACCTGTGCTGCCGGGCGGCGCTGCGGCACATGGTCCCGGCGGGGAAGGGATCCATCATCAACACCGCCTCGTTCGTCGCGGTGATGGGCTCGGCCACCTCCCAGATCTCCTACACCGCCTCCAAGGGTGGGGTGTTGGCGATATCGCGCGAACTCGGGGTGCAGTTCGCCCGCCAGGGCATCCGGGTCAACGCGCTGTGCCCCGGCCCGGTCAACACGCCACTGTTGCAGGAGCTGTTCGCCAAGGATCCCGAGCGGGCGGCGCGGCGGCTGGTGCACATCCCGGTGGGCCGTTTCGCCGAGGCCGACGAGCTGGCCGCCGCGGTGGCGTTCCTGGCCAGTGACGACGCCTCCTTCGTCACCGCCTCGACGTTCCTGGTCGACGGCGGGATCAGCTCGGCCTACGTGACGCCGCTATAGGGGTGTGCGGTGGCTGCCCATCCGGACCGCGCACCGGCCAGTGCTGCGTTGCTGCGCCCGGTCCGGCTCGGCAATGCCTTCGAGGAGACGGTTGAGCGGCTGCTGGCCACCATCCGGCTCGGGATGCTGGCCCCCGGCGACAGCCTGCCGCCGGAGCGCGAACTGGCCGTCCGCCTCGGAGTCAGCCGCGACACCGTGCGCGAGGCCATCAAGTCCCTGGCCGAGACCGGATACCTGGTGTCTCGGCGCGGTCGCTACGGCGGGACGTTTCTCGCCGAGCGGCTTCCGGTTCCGAGCGGAGACTGCGACGGTGTCAGCCGCGCGGTGATCGACGACCTGCTGCGGCTACGGGAAATCCTCGAGGTCGGGGCGGTCAGGATGGCGGCCGCCCGTGATCTGAGCCCGGCCGAGTGCGACGAGCTGAGGTCGAGATCGGCCGATGTCGGGGCTGCGACCGCCGAGGACTACCGGCGGCTGGACTCGCGGCTGCACCTGGCGATCGCCGAGGCGGCGGGCTGCCCGTCGCTGGTGCCACTGGTGGCCGAGAACCGGATGCGGGTCAACGGGCTGCTGGACCGGATTCCCCTGCTGGCGCGAAACATCGTCCACTCCGACGAACAACACGAGGCGATCGTCGCTGCCATACTCGCCGGCGGCCCCGACCAGGCCGCCGCGGCGATGCTGATCCATTTGGGCGGCTCGGCAGCGCTGCTGCACGGCTTCCTGGACTGAGGTTTCGCCCCGTGCGGCATCCGCCGAGGTATGGTCATCCCGTTCAGCTCGGACGGTGCGGAAACCGGTGAGATTCCGGTGCGGTCGCGCCACTGTGTCCAACCGTGTAGCGGGTCCATCCGTGCAACAGTTGGTAGCCAGACCTCCCGCCCGATGTCACCACGACGGGGGACGCGGAATCCCCACGCGGAGGTCGCATGGCGTTACGCCGGCTTGTCGGTTCCTGGAACCGTCCGGACTCGGTCTCACCGCCTACATGCTGGGTCTGCGACATGCCTTCGACGCCGACCATATCGCCGCCATTGACAACGTCACCCGGAAATTGACCGCCGACGGCGGCAGACCCAAGTCGGTGGGATTCTGGTTCGCCCTGGGGCATTCGGCGATGGTGGTGGTGCTGGCAATGCTGGTGGTGGCCGCGGCCCGGACTGCGGGCGTGCTGCTCGACGACGATTCGCCCGCCCGCCATGCTCTGGGCATGGCCGGCACCCTGGCATCAGGTGGATTCCTGTACCTGATCGGGATCGTCAATTTGCTTGCACTGGTGGGCATCTGGCGCGTCTTTCTCGAGCTTCGCGCGGGACGGTTCGACGAGCGGAAGCTTGAGGAGCATCTGAGCAGCCGCGGGTTGCTGGCCCGCGTCCTGACCCCGGTGATGAGGTGGATATCCCGGCCTAACCAGATGTTCGCCGTGGGGGTGCTGTTCGGGCTTGGCTTCGACACCGCCACCGAGGTGGCCCTGCTGGCACTGGCGGGCACCGGCGCGGCGGCCGGAGTGCCCTGGTATGCGGTGCTGACCCTGCCGGTGTTGTTCGCGGCGGGCATGAGCCTGATGGACAGCGCCGACGGGTTGTTCATGTCCGCGGCCTACGACTGGGCATTCGCCGACCCGGTTCGCAAGATCTATTACAACCTGACCATCACCGGCCTGTCGGTGGTGGTCGCACTGCTGATCGGAACGATCGAACTGATCTCGGTTGCCCATGATGACCTCGGCTGGGCCAACCCGGTCACCGAATGGGTCAGCTCGATCGGTCTCGATCAGGTCGGATTCGTGGTCGTCGGGCTTCTCCTACTGACCTGGGCCGCGGCGGTCGCGTTCTGGCGCTTCAGCCGGGGCGGCCGACGCTGGCTTCTCACGCCGTAGCGGCGGCGCCCAAGTGATCGCTCCCGCGGCCATGGTTGGCCCGCGAAACTGCTCAGCTGTGCGGGTTCAGCTTCCGGCGCGCCGCTGGCAATCCGGGCACAACCCGTGCAGGGTCAGGCCGGCCTGTTCGGACAGGGTGAACGAACTGCCCTCGATCGCATGCTCCAGTGCGGTGGACAGCCGGCTGGCCGGCACCTCGATGATGGTCCCGCAGTCGGTGCAGACCGCGTGATGATGCGGTTTCCCGGTCAGGCCGTAGGTGGTCACGCCGCCCTCGACGGCCAGTGCGTGCAGCACTCCCTGGTCGACCAGCGTGGTGACGGTGCGGTAGACGGTCGCCAGGTCCGGGCCGCCCTCGGGTGCCGCCTCGAGGATGCGCTGATGGATGTCGGCGACCGACAGGTGGCCGGCGACCGGCTCCAATGTGGCCAACACGGCGATCCGCGACGGCATGCGACGAAGCCCCCGCGAGCGCAGCAGTTCCCCGATGCGTTCCACGGTGTCATCCACCGGGGCGGGGTCGGGGGGCTCGACTGTCACCCCCTCAGTGTCACCCCCGCCAGCCGCGGGGGCCAGCATCGCCAGCCAGCTGCGACACGTTCGCAGGAGATTCCTGCGAATCGATTGCAGAACGGCCGGACATTGATAGCGTCACCGGGTGTGACGACAGCCGCGTCGGCCTCCCCGGCGATCCGCCGGGCGCCGTGCCGGCGACGATTCCTAGCCCGGTTCTCCGCCCTGTTCTCCGGCCCGGAGTGGGTCCGGCTGGGCGCGATGTTCGCCTTCGTCGCCGCACTGCACGTCATCGGTTGGGGCACACTGGTTTTCCTGGTTGCGCCGCAGCATTTCAGCGTCGGCGACAAGGTGCTGGGCATCGGTATGGGCCTGACCGCCTACGCACTAGGCCTGCGCCACGCCTTCGACGCCGACCACATCGCCGCCATCGACAACACCACCCGAAAGTTGATGGAGGACGGGCAGCGCCCGTTGGGCGTCGGGTTCTTCTTCTCACTCGGCCACTCCACGATCGTGTTCGGACTGGCGTTGCTGATCTCACTGGGTGTGCGGGCGGTGGTCGGCCCGGTGCAGGACGACTCCTCGACCCTGCACCACTACACGGGTCTGATCGGAACCAGTGTCTCCGCTGTCTTCCTCTACCTGATCGCCGCCATGAACATCGTGATCCTGGCCGGTATCCTGAAGGTGTTCCGCGGGATGCGGTGCGGGCATTTCGACGAGCCCGCCCTGGAGCAGCAGCTCGTCAACCGGGGCTTCATGAACCGGTTCCTCGGCCGGTTCACCCGCTCGATCCGGTCGTCCTGGCAGATGTATCCGCTCGGGATGCTGT
>Ga0315294_10006635_pt1 | contig 12694 bp, 10 predicted proteins | sample YL17G13_40_MG_FD_203626 | JGI IMG/M metagenome (GOLD analysis project Ga0315294, IMG submission 203626) | Sediment microbial communities from Yellowstone Lake, YNP, Wyoming, USA - YL17G13_40 | ecosystem: Environmental > Aquatic > Freshwater > Lake > Sediment | place: USA: Wyoming | collected...
TCGCGCGGACCCTGGGGCCTTTTTTGCAAGGGGTCTATGCGTTAGCCATCCTTTTACCATCAATACTCTCCAGTTTCGGTAATCTGGGGATCGGACAGGCCTCTATTTTCTTTATCGGAAAGAAAAAATACCTCGCTAAGGAGATCTTTACCACCAATATCATTCTTGCTTTTTTTCTCGGGATATTAGGATTTCTGATTGGCCTCGTAATCGTCCTGTTTTATGGAGAAACGCTATTCCCTCACGTCGATAAGGCCTACCTTATGCTGGGACTCTTCTTAGTACCCATACAAATCTGCTTTAGCTTTCTCAACCGTTTTCTCCTGGGTCTTCGAAAGATCAAGGAATTCAATATTGCCAGCGTGCTCCAGTTATTTTCCTTTTTAATCTTAGTGGGTATTTTTTTACTGTGGTGTAAGTGGGGAGTAAAAGCGGCGATCAGTGCCTATATTATATCGTCTGCCATAGGGATCGGAGTATCATTATATATGTCGAAAAAGGAAATTGCTCCATTGCGATTGATTTTTAACTTGGCTTACTTCAAGGATGCCTTCATATACGGATTTAAGATATATGTAGGCAATTTCCTCGGTTTGCTGCGCTACAAAATAGATATCTTTCTCGTAAATGCCTTCTTAAACCCACTCGCGGTAGGGATATATAGTATTGCCGTGGATATATCAGAAAAAATATGGCTCATATCACAATCGGCAGGGCTGGTCCTTTTTCCCAAGGTGTCCTCGGAAACAGATCCCGCTAAAATAAAATCATTCACGCCCCTCGTATGCCGCCATGTGCTGCTACTGACTCTTACGGGCGCAATCGTTTTACTGGTGCTCAGCCGTTTCCTAATACTCGTATTCTACTCCGATAAGTTCATAGATTCCATCGTTCCATTTCGCATCCTGCTCATAGGTGCGGTGACAATGAGCGGTAGCAAGGTCTTATCGAATGATTTATACGGCCAGGGCAGGCCGGAATTAAACATCTATATCAACATAGCGACGATAATAATAAACATACTCTTAATTGTTCTCCTGATACCCAGATACGGCATAATAGGGGCAGCCTGGAGCACCACGATTGCCTATAGTGCCGCCTTCTTGATTATGACTGTTGTGTACAGCAAGATTTCAGGCAACCGCATACTTGACGTTATTCTGCCTAAGAAATCTGACTTTAAAATTTACAAGAATTTGCTATTCAACCTACTAAGAAAATGAAGCTTAAAATAATAGCGCTTCTTACGGTACTTTTTTTGTGCCCTTCGCAGATTAAAGCGAGCTCTCGGCAGGTGAGCCTGCATATAGATGAAGCATCCAAAGCCCATCTTACGGAGCTCATCATAAATATTGCCGATTGGGCTTTGACTTTTGACATAGGCAGCGGTGCTTTAAAAAAGGGCGATTATTCTAATCCTTCCATATATGTTTCGGGTAATTTGACCCGTGGTCTGCTGATAGCTTACGCGTTTACTAACCGCCAGCAATATCTTAATGCCGTCTACCAGTGGTGCGATGCTTTCGTATCCCAGCAACGGACAGCCGTCTCTTCAAAAGGCAATGCGGCCGGCTATTGGCTTTCCAACGGCAGCCAGGGAGATATCTATTTCGGGGATACCGGCACTGCGGCCTGCGCACTAGCCACTGCCTGCCGCTTCGCAGCCGGGGAACGCAAGGATAAATATTTACGAGCGCTTGAACTCTACGCCAGATTCATTATTGAAGGGTGCCGGGATGAGCCCTACGGACAAAAAGAGGCAAACCTCTCAGGCTGGGTGATCACAACAGGAAGAGATGCGGGGGCGATCGGATGCGGCTATTATAAGGGGCATCTTGCAATATCTGCCTATACCACTGCCACGGCAACGACAGGAGGGGCTTTCTTTTCTGCGCTCTATGGCCTGACAAACAATGAGGAGTATGGAAAAATAGCAATGAATGCGGTGAGTTGGCTTCTTAAACAAAGAAGGCCGAGCGGACGGATACCGTATATCCTGGAAGGCAAAGTCAGCAATAAGTGGCCGTATACTACCATGACCTATGCCAGCGAGGCTATTCTAGGCGTGTATTGGCGTATAGAAAATGAGGCAATGCGCAAAACGATCCGGCAAGAGGCGCTTCCTTGCGTCAGGTGGCTTCTTGATTCTCAAAACAAAGACGGGACCTGGGGCAAAGATAAGGCGGATAAAAAACGCAGCCCAGAAGTAATAAACCTGCTAGTGTGGTACTACAACGAAGCGGAAAGGGACAAAAAGGTATTATCCGCGATCAAAAAATTCCAGGATAATATACTTGATCCCGCCAGGTCATACGGCTTAGAAATAATGGAATCTACCAGGACAACCGGATTTATCCTTTTGGGAGCGGAGGAATTGCTTGCGCCCGGCGAAACATTCCTGGTAAAGGAGTAGCGTGAAATTCCTCTACATGACAGAAGCAGATATCTCTCTTGATAACGGACCCGGTATAAATGAAAGGGAATTTATCTCTGTATTATTAAAAGATTACGGCGATGAGGTAGTATGCGTGGCGCCATACCCTCAGGATCCTAAGAATTATTATAATGTAAGAATAGCCTATGTCTTTAGCCATCGCGGATATAACCCTGTGCGTTATTTCATATTTCTTATTGCGTCATTTGCAAAAATAGTATCACTGCATTTGCGGCACCGGTTCAATGGAGTAGTATTCCGTTTGGGCGAAATCCCTATAATCCCGATATTAACATCAGCTTTATTAAGAGTGCCGGTTATTTTAAAAACACTGGCCGGCTATACGCTATTTGAACGCCAGGACCGTAAATGGCGGCATCGCCTTTTATCCGCCTTAGTACTTTCATTCTACAGGCGGAGTGTGCGCTGTGCGGCTGCAGCCGATACCGTAAGCTGCGCCTATATTGAGTGGTTATCTTTTAAGTTTGGCCTGGCAAGAGAAAAGATGCGCCTTATTCCTAACGGCGCTAATACTGAGCATTTCTCGCCTCGTAAGTGTCAAGATTTACGCGCATTAACCCATGGAAGCTTTGATACGATAGTGGGATACGTAGGCGCTCTGGATTCGTTACGGCATATTGATATGCTGCTCCGCGCGGCAGGAGAAATACGCAAAAAGAGAAACGCGGCTTTCCTGATCGTCGGGGGCGGCGCACAGGAAGAAGAATTGAAGGCATTTGCCAAAAAAGAGGGGGTACTGGAGAATGTCGTATTTACCGGACCGGTGCCCTATGCCTCTGTTCCGGAATATATATCCACATTTGATATTGCGGTAGACCTATCCCTGGTACCGATGCGCTTGGACAAAAATACTGTTTATGCTTCCTATTCGCAGAAGATCCCACAATATTTATCCTGTGCAGTGCCGGTAATCGCCTGGGATATCCCGGATAACCAATTTTTGCTTGCGAATAACCTGGGAGGATTGGTAAAATTGGGTCACCCTGAAAGCCTTATCTCGGAGATAGAAAGAATACTGGATATGGCCCAGGCGCAAAGAGAGGAATTAAAAGTGCGTGCCATAGAATATGCCCGGGAGCATCTTTCAGTAGGCGCGCTCACTGCACAGCGTATAGATTTTTGGCGTTCGGTGGCAAAGAGCAATACAAAGAGGGAATAATGATATTTCTTAGCTTTATGCTTTTGTTTTTCTGCTTCATATTTTTCTTATTCGTCTGGCGCCTGAACAATAAAAGCTCCCTTATTATGACGCCATTTTTGCTTTTTGCATCCTGTGAAATAGTGTTTGTCTGGCCTTCTGCGATATACGCTCAAATCACGGAGCTATCCCCCGATGCCTATCCGGCTTTAGTCATTACGCTTGCCTTTATTGCTTTTTTATTGGGATACCTTATTTTTAACAGGGTCTTGGGGTACCACAGCGCAATGCCCGGCATATTTTTGAACAATGGCCTAACCCTAACCTATCCGCGCAAGGTGTATTTCTTCACTATTGCTGCCTTTGCCCTGTTTTTATGCGCAGCTGGCTTATACCTTTATCAGGGAATTCCTCCTTTCATTAAAGCTGTCACCGGCCTGATAAGAGGAAAAAATCCGCAAGATATGATATCCCTGATGAGCGAGGCAAGAAAATATATCACTAAAGCGCATTATTTCGGAGGGGCATATAGAGGGCAGGGCCTTATCCGCGAGGTTATGTCCATAGGATGGCCTTACCTGTTCGCATTGAGCGCCTTGATTTGTTGCAAGACCAAAAAGCTAAATTGGGCGGCGCTATCTTGTATTCTATTTGCGGGCCTCTTTATCTTTATCGCAGGAGACGGCACTCGCGCTCCATTTCTATGGAGCCTTATCTATCTTGTAATAGTCGCCTCGCTCGTAATAAAATTGAACTGGCGTTCGATGACAGGTGTCATCGCGGCCTTATTTGTATGCCTTACCCTGATAAGTGTAGCATCCCCTAAATTATATAGCGTCTTAGGGAAAAAGGGAGCCGTTGCCACGGCAGGGAAGAACCTTGCAGACAGGATATTTTTAGGTAACGGGCTGGATAATATCTACGTAATGGAATTTATCCGCTCAGGCAAGCTGCAATACCGCGGGGGAAATGTGCACCTTCAAAAAGCACTCAATTCCATTCCCGGTATACAGTCCGGCACGCCTTTCTCGCGTGAGCTTAATCAACTGATACACCCGGGCAAAAAAAGCACCTCTTACTCAAGCATGACTTATATCGGGACTATATATGTGGATTTCGGGCTACTCGGTGTCATCATCGTATACTTTTTGCTCGGGGTAATGATAGCCTTTAGCGAATTGATCATCTTTACCAGAAAAAAGAGCCTCACCGAGCTGCCACTACTGGCATTCGCGGTCATATACCTGGGAAGGATGTCTTTCAGCGGCCCCATCGGCTTTGGCTCCTCTTTCATCGCGGTATACGCCTGTTATCTCATGATAAAATTTCTTCTTGAAGTACAATACGCCGCTTTATCGCCTATTAAAAAAGAGGCCCTGGAATGTTGATAGAAATAACCGGCTGCACCTGTACCGGAAAAACTAAATTTTCCGCCCAATTACGGGAAGCGTTAGGACGCGCACAGGTAGAGGCTACCTCTTCAGTTGAGCTTGCGATGCGGTCTATGGGTTTTAAATGGGTAAGTAATCCTACAATGCAGAATATTATCTCGGATATCCTGGCGCTGGGGAGCTTTATTTTTTGCATAAAGAAATATGCGCCATTTTACAGATTTGCCTGCGCCATACTGTTTCGCCACCCCGATTCATACCTGGGCGCGCTCAACCGTTTGCGCAGTTTAAACAGAAAAATAGGGATACATGAATTTTTATTATCACGCAGGAGTAAGGGGGTAATCATTGTTGATGAGGGAACGGTTCATTCAGCGCACAACATCTTTGCCTATGCTGGCTTTCCCATTAGAAATGAAGATATCCGTAAATTCGCGCAATTGGTACCATTGCCCGATATCGTAGTGTGCCTTGATGCGGCGCCAGATGTTATCCTAAGCCGCTCAGGGTCAAGAAGGGAGCTGCCGACCAGATTCGAGCCTGCCGCTAATATGCCCAGATATATCGCGCGCGCGCTCCAGGTATTCCAGGGGATCTGCGGAGAAGAAAGGATTAAAAACAGGCTCATATCCTTTAATAATGACGGCTCAACTCCCAATGCCGCAGACAATATAATAGCAGGGATGATAACGCAAATAAAAAATGCTAAAAACTAACCGCGCCTTATTTGAGGAGCTCAACAAAAACGCGATACCCTATTGTCACTGGAAGAGTAATAAGGGGCTGGATGCGTCCTTGAACGGACAGGGGGATCTGGACATCCTCGTATTGAAGCCAGAGAAGGAAAGATTCGAAAGGTTATTAAATACACTCTCATTTAAAAAGATGGGCCGTGACGATGCAATATCGCATCCTTCTATAGCGCATTTTTACGGATTTGACCAGGATTCGGGCTTGATCGTTCATTTGCATATTTACTATGAAATAATCACGGGAGGGAGTCTCCTTAAGAATTACCGCCTGCCCTTTGAAGAGATGGTCTTTAAGAATAACAGCCAGCACGACATTGTACAGATTCCCTCAAAGGCAGCGGAGCTGGTATTATTTGTTTTAAGGATGGCCATAAAGCACGGCTTCATTCCCGAAGCCATTCTTATCGCGAGAGGCTATCGGCAGTTAAGAGAGGAGCTATCCTGGCTAAGCGAGCCTGGGGTTCAAGAAGAGGCTGTAAGCCTTCTTAAGCAATATCTGCCCACGCTATCCCCGATGCTCTTTAGACAATACCTAGAAGCCCTGGGTTCTCGTTGGCATCTGCTGCGCTGCGGAATACTCGCTTTAAGAATACAAGCATCTTTAAAAGATTATACGCGCTACAGTACGGTGCGAGCTTTAACGATTACCTATGGCGTGTTTTTCCAAAAAATAATAAGACGGGCGGTATTGGCGAGGCGGGGAAAAGCCTTAGCCGCACGCGCCCCTATCATCGCATTGGTCGGTCCGGAGGCAAGCGGAAAATCCACCCTGGCAGAGGAGATTAAAAAATGGCTGGGAGAGTATTTTGCGGTATACGCTGTCCATGCGGGAATACCGCCATATACCTGGCTCACCTTTTTGGGGCACCTATTTATTGCCGCAGGCAAGGCGCTTTTTCCCCAATACCGCACAAGCAATATTGAATCTAAAGGGTATGAAAATGGGCAAGAAAAACGTTTAAAGGGCCTGACCCTCTTTATCTATGCCTTACGCTCACTAATGATTGCCTGGGATAGATCCCAGTTGCTTGAAAAGATAAACCGGTTATCGCGTAAGGGTAGATTGATAATTTGTGATCGATACCCTACTACCGTGGTCGGCGCGATGGATAGTCCGCGCCTGGACCCGGAGCGCTACGCGGGTTTTATAGGCGCGCTTGCATCACTGGAAAATAGGCTCTATGAAAAAATGCCTGCCGCGGATTTAGTAATCAAACTCAACGTTCCTGTAGAAATAGCCCTGCGGCGCAATATTACACGCAATAAAAAAGGCGCGGAAGGAGAAGATTATATCCGCAGGCGTCATGCCCAAGTGGAGAAAAACGGCTATCCCCAAGCCTGCGTGGTCACTATTGATACCGAACATTCGTTACGTGAGACGGTGCCGCATATAAAAAAAGTGTTATGGCATAGGTTATCACTCTTATAAAATGTTAAAAATGAGCAAACAAGATTTACAGCAGAGATTCTGGGAATCACAGCATGATTTCAGGGATTATCACCATCCGATCGTGCGTTTTTTCGCGCGCCAGAGATGGCAATACCTTTCGCAGTTCGTGCCTTTTGAGAAGATCAAATTAGGATTAGACGTCGGCTGCGGAGGGGGATTTTCAAATATCTACGCTCAGGAACATTTCCCCTGCATTGGCTGCGATTACTCCGCTTATATGCTCACGCAGAATCAAAAAAGCAATATATTGCGGGCAAACGCAGAAAAACTGCCCTTTAAGGATAAGAGTTTCGACTTGGTATTCTGCTGGGAGTTGCTGCACCATATAGACAAACCCATGCTAGTAATAAATGAGATGGCCAGGGTTTCCCGTAACTGGGTCATCGTTTTCGAGCCCAATCCTTTTAATCCCGCGCAGCTGATCTTTGCACTTTTTCATCCCGAACACCGGGGAGCGCTAAAAACTAGCAAAACAAGGCTGCGGCAGTTGACAGCAGAGGCGCTCTTGCGCCCATTGGTAGTGGACACCGTAGGTTTTATATTTCCCAATAAGACTCCAAATTGGCTCTTTAGGATACTAAAGATACTTCCTTTTAGAATATTATGTTTTGGTATTTCCAATGTCCTGGTGGCGCAGAAAGAAACGGAACGCTCAATTTAAATTAGGAGCTTATTTTTAATATGATACTAAACGGCCATGGATCAGCTATCATGAATAGCGATTTTTTCCACGCCGTAAATATATAAAGATATTCTATGCATATAGATATACTGCCATTATTGTGCGATCCTTTAGACGGATCGCAACTTATGCTTCAGAACGAGACCATTAAGAACGGAGAGGTGGAATCCGGGATGCTTATATCGGACAGCGGCAGGGAGTATCCTATCATAAACGGAATACCCCGTTTTACCGGTAAAAATGAGACGGCTAAAGAAGCAATGACCAGGGCGTCTTTTGAAAAGGAATGGGCTCATTTCCATAGATTCGACGGATTTATGGGATCTTCGGAGCTTTTAAGAAGCTTTATCCATCCTTTAGGGGAAAATGATTTTCAGGGTAAAAACGTAGTCGAGTGCGGCTGCGGCGCCGGACGCTGGCTTAAGGTAGCCGCACAATGGAAGGCAAAATACGTCATAGGAGTAGACTTCTCATCCAGCGTAGAGATAAGTAAAAGGTTATGCGAGGGCATCCCTAACATTGATATACTGCAGGCAAGCATATTTAACCTGCCGCTTAAAAAAAACGTATTTGACGTGGTATACAGTATCGGGGTCTTGCATCATTTACGAGACCCTCAAGAAGGCTTGAAAAATATCTGCGGTTTAGCAAGGCCCGGAGGAAAAATCGCCGCATGGGTCTATTCTCTGGAAGGATCCCGGCTATACCTGGCCCTTACCTGGCCGCTTAGAAAGCTGGGCCCGCTCCTGGGACACACCCCAATGCTTATGCTAAGTTATGGCCTGGGTATTGTGCTGCGCATTTTTATCCTGGCGGTAAACCCTTTATTGAGAAAAATGAGAATAAAGATACCTTTATCGGATTATATGGATAATATCCTGAAAAAACTTACCTACCAGAGCCTCTGCAGCGTTATCTATGACCAATTGACGCCTGCTATAGCCCATTACTATAGCCTAGAAGAATTAAAGCGAATGATCGCCTCCTTAAGCCCCGCTTTAAAAGAATGCGGACTTTCACTTAGAGAGGGGAACGGCTGGAGGATAGCATTAGAGAAAACATGTTAAGAGTAAACCGCCAAAAATACGGCATTCACTATTTTACTGAGCAGAGAATACAAAATGTGCTTCCTTATTGTAAGGGGTCATTATTGGATATCGGGTGCGGCACAAATGAATTAGTAAAAAGATACGGTAATGGCATAGGAGTGGATATCGTGGATTGGGGAGGGGGAGCCACCATTGTTACGGATACCTCTCAATTACCCTACCCAGCCGGTACTTTCGATACCGTCACTTTCCTGGCTTCTTTAAACCATATACCCAACCGTAAAGAAGTATTAAAAGAAGCCGCCAGGCTCATAAAGCCGGATGGGGCCTTGATCGTAACGATGATCAATCCTCTGCTCGGCATCATCGCGCATAAATTTTTCTTTTGGGTAGGAGAGGAAAAAGTCCGGGGCAGGCAAGAGGGTGAAAAAGACGGCATGTGGACAAAAGAGATCTTCTCCTTGGCGCGAGAAGCCGGCTTTAGGTTAAAGACGCATAAAAAATTTCTTTTTCTGATGAATAATCTATATATTTTTGTCCCGAATAAAAAGGGGGTTGCCCATGGCCGCTAAATCAGATCTCGAAAGATTGACTATCATTATTCCTGCCTATAACGAAGAGCTGGTTATCCGTTCGGTAATCAGCGAATTAAAAGTTGCATTTCCTGATGCCAGGATCATCCTGGTTGATGACGGCTCCCGTGATGACACCGTAAATGAGGCCATGAGTATCCCGGAAATTACTATTATTAGCCATGATGTCAACAGGGGAATGGGCGCGGCCTTAAAGACAGGGATGCGCGCGGCAAACAGCGAATTCCTGGCCTGGTATGATGCCGACGGCCAACATTCTCCCGAAGACCTATTAAAAGTAGCCCTGCCGGTCATCAAGGGCGAACGCGATGTTGTCATAGGAGCGCGGCAAAAAGGCTCTCATAATAAACCGGAGAGAATACCCGGAAAATTTATTCTTAAAATCATTGCGCAAGCAGTAACCGGAAGCCCTATCCCGGATTTAAATTCGGGTTTAAGGTGTTTTCGTACTCAGGTCATCAAAAGATACCTCCACCTTCTTCCTGATAGCTTTTCCGCTTCCTCTACTTCTACCCTGATAATGATAAAGAGGGGATATCGCATCGGATACGTTCCTATTTTAAGCCGGCCCAGAAAAGGCCGATCTTCGGTAAATATAGTCAGGGATGGATTCTTGACGATGCACCTTATCTTGCGCATGCTTATCTTATTTGAAACCTTTAGATTCTTCACCACCTTAAGCTTACTGCAGGTAATTCCCGGCTTGGCGTACGGGCTATACTTGACTTTTCGCAACAAGGCCGGGTTTCCGACGTTTGCGGTCATCATAGTAATATCAGGGATACTCACTTTCTTTATGGGTATTATTTCCGACCAGATATCGGAATTGCGCAAGGAAAGGTTTGAAGAGGACTAAACTATGTGCGGTATCGCGGGTATTTTCCATTATAAGGATAACGAAAAGATCCCCCCGGCAAGTTTGCTGGAATCAATGTCGGAGGCCCTCGCCCATAGAGGCCCGGACGGAAAGGGGATCTTCCAGGACCAGGGCATAGGATTTGCCCATCGCAGGCTCGCGGTCATTGATACCTCAACGGCAGGGCAGCAGCCCATGAGCACGCAGGACAAATCCCTGTGGATAACCTATAACGGCGAGATCTATAACTTCAAAGAATTACGCCGTGAATTAGAAGCGCATGGGCACGCTTTCTACTCAGGCAGCGACACAGAGGTCATCTTAGCTGCCTACAGAGAGTGGGGAACAGAGTGTATAGGAAGATTTTCCGGCATTTTCGCCTTTGCCTTATGGGATAAGCCTAAGAAGTCATTGTGGTTAGCCAGAGACCCCTTAGGGGTCAAGCCCCTCTTTTACTCTGACGACGGTAAAAAAGTGGTATTTGCTTCCGAAATAAAGGCTATACTTCGGGATAGCAGCATATCCCGCCAGGTAAATCCTGAGGGCATTGACGCATTTTTTACCTTCAGCTACATCCCTTGCCCTATGACGGGCTTAGCGCAGATCACGCAGCTGGCCCCGGGAGAATGGATTACTTTCACGCGTCATGGCCCCAGCCGCAGGCAATACTGGCAGATACGCTTTCCGCAGCAGCCCAGCGCGCTTTCCCTGCCGCAGGCAACGGAAAGATTTGAATCGCTCCTGACTCGGGTGATCTCGCGTCAAATGGTCAGTGATGTGCCATTGGGCATATTCCTTTCGGGAGGATTAGATTCTATCTCTATCGCGAAAACCATACGGAAAAACCTGCAAAAGGAAATCACGGCTTTTACCGTAGGCATTTGCGGCGAGAAGTCCTTTGACGAGATACCGGATGCAAAAAAAGCGGCGGAGATATTCGGGATCAAGCTCTTTGCGGAATATATACAGATGGATAAATTGTCGTTATTGAAAGATGTTGCCCGGCATAGCGAAGAGCCGTTTTCCGATTCATCCATGCTTGCGGAGTATATCCTCTGCAAGATGGCGAGAAAGAATGTCACTGTAGCCCTTTCCGGGGACGGAGCAGATGAGCTCCTTGCCGGCTATGATACCTACCGCGCTGCCGCTCTGGCGCGCCAGTACCGTAAGATCCCGTCCTTTATAAGACGGCATCTCATCATGCCTCTTGCAAAAATGATGCCGATAGGAGATTCCAAATATAACCTGCACCAGATAGCCAATCGCTTCGTGAATGCGGCTGAGGAGGGAGAATTTCGGGACCACTGTTGCTGGCGGATCATAGCCAGCAATCAGATGAAAAAAACGCTCTACGCTAGGGGCTTTCATAACAAAACAGCCGGCTTGGACCCTATCGGGATGTATGAAAAGCATCTCCGTGTTCTCTCCGGCAAACATACCCTTAATCGCCTTCTCTACGCCGACTTATCATTCTATCTGCCCAACGATATGCTCTTAAAAGTAGACAGGATGAGTATGGCCAGCGGCTTAGAGGTAAGGGTCCCTTTTCTGGATACCGAACTGGTGGAATTCTGCGCGCAATTACCCGAGGAATATAAGCTGAAAAACGGTAAGTTCCGTAAATACATCTTGAGAAAAATGCTAGAAAAGGATGTGCCGCCGGATATACTCAAGAGGCCTAAGTCGGGATTTAATATTCCCGTGGAATCCTGGTTCAGGGAAAAACCGGTAACGGATTTCTTTCAGGAATCCCTGCGAGAGTGCGCGGATGATGCCGCAGAATATCTTGATCTAGCTAGCATCAATATTATCCTCGATGACCACAGAAAAAAGAAAGAGGATAACGCCCATCTGCTATTTACAATTTTGATGTTTTTCCTCTGGCTAAGGAACATAAAAGAGTTTTGATCTGCTTAAGAAGGGCATTACAAATAGGGGTTATACCGGGTGAAAAAGAACTTAAAAGTAAAACTGGTGACATTTGAGGACGGGATCGTCTGCATAGGCTTTAGACGAATAAGTTCCTTTCTAAAAAGCCAATTTCCCGATGTGTCTACATATATCTACAATGTATCCGGGATCGGCGTGCACCTCAAGAATATCTTTTATGCCGCCAAATATGATGATGTACGGATAAACGATGAACTCATTGAAGCGCTTGGCGATGCCGATGTCGTAGGGCTATCAGGCATGTCTAAATTTGCAAGGCATATTTCCGTGGCAATAGAAAAATTACGCATCCTCGCCAGAGAGAAAAACATCAATATGCCTTTCATCATATGGGGCGGTATCCATGCCACGGTCTTTCCGCAGGACGCCATCCAATAT
>Ga0315294_10006638_pt1 | contig 12693 bp, 13 predicted proteins | sample YL17G13_40_MG_FD_203626 | JGI IMG/M metagenome (GOLD analysis project Ga0315294, IMG submission 203626) | Sediment microbial communities from Yellowstone Lake, YNP, Wyoming, USA - YL17G13_40 | ecosystem: Environmental > Aquatic > Freshwater > Lake > Sediment | place: USA: Wyoming | collected...
ACCGAGGCGGTGGGCATGTACCGTTCTTCCTCGATCTCCCTGTAGCCTCTCAAAGTCAATCCGGCGTGTCTCGCGAGACTCTCCTCCGAAAGCCTGCCTTTCTCCCTGAGTCGCCTGAGATTGGCGGCGAGAACCGATTCGATGGGCATTTTCATCCCATGCATGGGGTGAGATTACCACCCTTGTCGGGAGGGTTACAAGTGGACGGGCCGTGAGGTTGTGAGCGGCCCGTCCGCAAGGTAGAATGGACCCATCATCGTATTAGGAGAGACGATATGTTTCGCAAGGCAGTTCTACTTCCAGTTGCCATAACTTTTGTGTTCTCGGCGCTTCTGCTCGGGCTGATGCCGTCGTGCACGACGCCGGTGATGGGGCGGATCGGGCTGATATATATTGAAGGAGTCATCACGTCGGGCAAACAGTACGAGAGCCTGTTTGTCACGGGCGGAGTAACGAGCGACCACATCGTGGAGGTCGTCAGGCAGGCGATCGACGATCCGGGCATCAAGGCGCTCGTGGTGAGGATCAACTCGCCCGGCGGATCGGCTGCGGCGAGCCAGGAGATATACGCGGCGTTCAAGAAATTCTCGGATACGGGACGTCCCGTGATCGTCTCGATGGCCGACGTGGCTGCGTCCGGCGGATACTACATCTCGTCGCCGGCCGACGAGATTTTCGCCGATCCCGCGACCCTGACCGGGTCGATCGGCGTGGTCATGCAGCTCGTCAACTACGAGGGGCTTTACGATATCGTGGGTCTGAGCGACACGACGATCAAGGCCGGGAAGTTCAAGGACATCGGCAGCCCCACGCGTCCCATGACCGACGAGGAGAAGAAGCTTCTGCAGGGGATGCTCGACCAGGTGCACAAGCAGTTCAAGGACGCGGTCATGGAGGGGAGGGGATTCACGCAGGAGCAGATCGATGAGATTGCGACCGGAATGATTTTCAACGGCGAGGAAGCGGTGGCTAACGGCCTCGTCGACAAGCTCGGCGGGCTGCAGGACGCGATCGATCGCGCCGCGGAGCTCACTAAGCTTGGTCCCAGGCCCGTGATCGACGAGCTCGGCAAGACCGGACTTCTGGATCAGCTCATGGAGGACATGAGCACCGCGAAGGGTCCGAGCGGAGGCATCGATTCGGCGGTGGGTGAGACCCTGAACGCCATCTCCGGCGGGAATCCGTTCTATCGGTTGTGGTCCATGGCGCTCCTTGACCCGCGTTTTGTCGGCAAGGGCGCGGGGATACAGTACTGACGTAACATGCGCCTCCGGCGCATGGTTCTTCGATAATCGCGCCGTCTTGCGGGAATCGTTTCAACGGGGCTGACAAATGTACTGCCGTGGATGCGGGGCTTTCAACGACGACAACAACTACCAATGCACGCAGTGCGGACGGGTCCTTCATGATCCGATGTACGCGCCTGTGAGACCGTCGGATGACGATCTGACGCAAAAGCTCATTCCTTACCGGAACGGCGCTGCGCTCGCGGCCTACTACCTGGGGGTCTTCTCGCTGATACCGTGCCTCGGCATGCCCCTTGGTATCGCTGCTTTCTTCCTCGGGCTGAGCGGGCTGAGATTCGCGCGAGAGCACCCGGAGTCGCACGGCACGGTGCATGCATGGATCGGAATTATCCTGGGAGGCCTTTGCGGCTTCGGTCAGCTTCTTACTATTGTACTGATGATATTCATGCCCGCGCTGACTCGGTAGGAGCCGAGCATCGGCATTTTTGCCGGATCAATCCGGGATTGCTACAATACTCCCATGACACTCGACACCCTTTTCGACCGCGTGCTTGAAATCCAGTCCACGTATCCGGGCGCGAGCGGGAAGCTCTCGACGATAATCGACCGGATCGGGGTGGCCGCGAAGATCACGGCGAACGACCTCAATCGGTCCCGCATGGCCGACACGATGAGCGTCGCCGAAGGCGTCAATGCCTCCGGGGAGATCGCGAAGGCGCTCGACAACAAGGCCAGCCTGAATTTCCAGAAGGCGCTTTCGTCGACCGGCCTTTGCTGCGTTCTGATATCGGAGGAGATGGGCGGTCCGCATATAGTGCCCGGGAACGAGGACGGGGAGTACGTGGTGGCGTTCGATCCGCTCGATGGGAGCGCGAATATAGATGTTAACGTTACGGTGGGGTCGATTTTCGCGGTCTGGCGGCGTGAGACGAAATCCGGGAAGCCGAGCGATGAGGACATTCTGCGTCGCGGTCGCGACCTCGTGGCCGCGGGCTACATAATGTACGGCCCGTCGACCGTGCTCGTGTACGCCAGCGAGGGAACGATCGATGCATTCACGCTGGACCCGGCTATCGGAGTCTGGTTCCTGTCGCAGCCCGACATCCGCATCCCCGGTCGCGGCAAAACCTTCAGCGTGAACGACGCGAGACGTCACCTGTGGAAGCCGTACGTGCGCGAATTTCTCGACTGGCTCCATTCAGAAGAATATTCGGGCATCGGAAAACTCGCCAGCGCCAGGCACGTAGGGTCGCTCATTGCCGACGTGCATCGCACCATGGTCCGCGGCGGGGTGCACATGTACCCGGCCGGGGACGATCTTCCGCACGGCAAAATCCGGCTCATGTACGAGGCTGCCCCGCTTGCGTGGATGCTCGAGCGGGCAGGAGGCAAGGCGGTCACCGGTACGGGCGAGAATATCCTCGATAAGGTCCCCGAGAACGTGCATCAGCGGTCGCCGATAATTCTTGGGAGCCATTACGAGGTGGACAAATTCGAGGAATTGCGTCTGAAATGGGAGCAGGCGCACGACGCGTACAACTGACGTGCCGCTGATGTGCCGCTGTGCCGAACACGTCCCGTGTTTCGGATTTTTCAGCTCTGAACTACGCTGGAAGCTCGAGGCGTGCGGGGAGGTCCAGAACGATGTAAAGCGGATTGTTGTACTGCGAATCCAGGGTGATCACTCTGATAGGTCTGCCGTTTACGTCGATGATCGCCTCCATCCCTGCGTGGGAATGTCCGCAAACGGCATGGGTCACCTTGCTGAACTCGGAAACGATCTTCCCGAAAGTCAGGTTCCCGTAGTAGGCGTTGGAAAAGCCCCATTTGAAATTGCCGGGCTTGCGCCTGATCTGCTGCTCGAAAAGCGCGCAGTGGGTGACGACAACTATTTCGCTCACAAGTGGATTTTCCTGGGCGACCATGAGCCTTTTGCCGAATCCGGGCTCGATCTTCGCGCAGAACTCGACATCGCTCCATGGCCAGTCGACCATCCACGCGTCCGCGTCGAATTCCCCCTTGCGTCGCCTGCATTCTTCCTCCGACGCCTTGAACGCCGGGTCCTGGGCGGAGTAATCGTACCAGGCTGTCGAACCGACGATCGCGATCCCCTTGACGATCAGGTTTTCATTGTCCAGCCAAACGGTGCCCGACGATTTGGCGATGCAGGGGAGAATCTGTTCCCAAAGAAGTTCGCTGGGACGGCGTTTGTCGTGGTTCCAGAGGTCATGGTTGCCTGCGGTCGCCGCGACGGGGACTCCGATCCGGGCGAAATCCTCCAGAACGATCCGAATATTCTCGGGGCCCTCGCCAATGTCGCCCGCGATCGCGATTGCGTCCGGCTTCTGCTGCCGGATGTCCGCGATGAGTTTCATCACGCGGGGCAGGTCGGTGATGCCGAGATGGATGTCGGATGTAATGACAATGCGGGGCATTGAAGAAAGGAAATCAGCTTTCCGATTCAGCGTTATATATCTCTTCAAGCTTGCGGAAAAGGCGATTGCAGTGAGGAGCAGCTTTGCGGATCGTGTCCCTGTTCAACCGTTCGAGGATTTCGGAAGCATGCTTTATCTCGTGGTATTTGCCTTTCGTTGTCGACTTGGTGGCCTCCCTGAGACTCGGCTTGAGGTCCTCTTTCGGGATTTCTTCTACTTCTTGTCGTTTCGGGAGCGCATTCACGTTGAACTCGTTGCCGTAATACTCCTGGAGAGCAGCTTTGTCGGCAATAAACCATGCTTCCATCGCCTGAACCATGAGATGAACCATCTCCGGATCAATACTCTCGAACTGCCACTTGTCTGTGATTCTCAGATGTTCCGCAGGAAGTGACTGCACCGGTCCTTCGGAGTCGACGAGAAGCAGGCAACAAGATTCGGGGCTTCCGGAATTCAGTCTGAACTGATCGAAGGCGTTTCTTCTCGTGCCGCACAAGACTATTCTGGGCCTGCGGCTGTTGTTCACACCTGACGGGAAACTACCTACAAACGCGCGGAACCCGAGACGCAGTGGCTGCCTGCTTCTCTTGCTGTCGCCGCCCCCTTCGATGAACAGGACTACCTCCTTCATAAGGTGCCCCCGATACCTCCGCTGAGCCAGAGGTCACCAAGATACTCGTCCTTCAGCCAGCTTTCGAGCTTATCACGCTCCAGCCTTTTCATGTGCGTGCCGTTCTCATCACGTTCGCACACTACTACGGACTCAGGGGTGTCGGTGAATTGAGAAACAAGTATGTCGGAGTGGGTGGTAACAATGACCTGCGTTCGCGTTGCAGCGTCCTTGAGCACCTTCGCGAGTTCCACGATGGCATCAGGATGAAGGCCGATTTCGGGTTCTTCGATACAAACAATCAAAGGAGGACTCGGGTGACATAGGACCACGAGAAGGCAGAGAAACCTCATTAAGCCGTCAGAGCTTCTTATGGCCGGGACCGGTGCCCGGAGCCCTCGCTCGTGTACAAAGATGGTGGCTTTTCCTTGGTAGAACTCGGGCGTGACTCGGGAGAACAGCGGGAATATCGCTCTCAGGTGCCCTGAAATGGTCTCCATGACCGACGAGTGGTGAACGTCAAGATCATGCAAGACCAGCGCAAGATTGGACGCATCACTTTGGAGTACCTTATTCTGAAGGTACGCGGCCTGAGGCTGGCAAGGCGGGAAATTGGGACCCACGCTCCAGTCTCGGTACAGACCAACCGAGGTGTACGCGAAGGAGAGCGCGAACAACTCCGGATCAGATGGAGAGCCAGACTTCAAGGAGAGGAAGGATTGCGATAAAGGATCCCTCGTAATCGGGGTGCTGGCGTTAGTCAATTGAGATGTCCACTCTATAGCCTTGCCCTTGTAGATCGGCTTTCCCTTGTTGAATTGATAGACGTCTATCCATGGAGAATTGCCATAGGGGTCTTTGTCGCTGCGAAGAGAGATAGTCTCGTCGGTGAGTTTGAACCTGCTTTGCCAGTCAAAGTTGAAGGACAGGCTGTGAGATATCAGTTGTCCGAACCAGCTGACCTCCAACTTGATTCTGGCATCCCCCTTCTTCTTCTCGCCTTTCCACAGCCACTCAGACGTATCGCCGCCTTCTACTATAGGTTTTTGGATATCTGTCGGGGCTGAATGGAGGATGGAGAAAGCTTCGATCAGGTTCGACTTGCCGGTTGCGTTGGTGCCGATGATTATGTTGAGGGGATTGAGTGCGAGATCGATCCCGGGGCTGCCAAACGACAAAAGGTTCTGGAGAGCTATTCTTTGGAAAGAAACGGAGGGTGACATGGTGAGTTCCTCACAGTGTCTCGCGGCTTGGGGTTTGCCTGCGGGAATCGACAGTACCCGGGACATGCGAGTCCTTCTGCGCCAGGGCTATGAGCTTCCTTGCATACTTAAGGTCTCTCATACAGGACCTTACCCTCCCGCAGGGCCCGCGCAATCACATGGTTGATCGAGTCTCGCCACTCCTCAACTTCATCGCGACTATAAAGAAGAATATCCACCGGCACTGCAAACCTCGAAAGCAGCCCCCGGATTCTCGTCATTTCCTCGAACCGGTCTCTTCCGCCGTCGAAAGGTCTCGAGTCGACAATGAGCAAATCGATATCAGAGCAGGATTTCGGATTCCCTGTTGCCCTCGATCCAAAGAGGATAATCTGCTCCGGGTCACAAGCGCCCACAATCACCTCGACCATTCTGCTGACGAGCGTGTCGGTGACTTCTATCGCACGGTATTGAGGCATCGGACCGGTAACACAACGGTAGTCGGAGCTACGCCGACATATTACCACAACGGGTCTGTTGCGCTCGCCTGTGACGCGCCCCCGCTCATTGCCGCACGTCGGCAGCCCGTTTCTCTTTCTTGTCTCTCGGAACTCCCGGCGCCAGTCCTTCCACCCTCCGCTGATACTCCAGCGACGCTTTTATGAAATCCCTGAACAGCGGATGAGCTCGCTGCGGCCTCGACTGGAACTCAGGATGAAACTGTGTCCCGACGAACCACGGATGGTCCTTGATCTCGATCATCTCGACCAGCAGATCGTCGGGGGAAACACCGCACATGACCATCCCCGCTTTCTCGAGAGCCGGACGGTACTTGTTATTGATTTCGAGACGATGCCGGTGGCGCTCGAGCACCGTGTCGACACCGTACGCCTCGTGCGCTTTTGTGCCGGGCTTGATTCGGCAGATGTAGTGGCCGAGACGCATGGTTCCGCCCTTGTGGGTGATTTTCTTCTGGTCGGGCATAAGGTCGATTATCGGCTCGTGCGTGAGCTCATCGAACTCGGTCGAGTTGGCGTCCGCGATCCCGAGAACGTTTCTCGCGAACTCCACTGTGGCTATCTGCAGACCGAGGCAGAGCCCCAGAAACGGCACTTTCTCCTCGCGCGCGAATTGGCATGCGAGGAGCTTCCCCTTGGTGCCCCTGTCTCCGAAGCCTCCGGGCACCACGATCCCCGCGTACCCGGTCAGAAGGTCGCGCCAGTCGCTCGTTTTCTCCAGGTTCTCGGACAGAATGCAGTGCACGTCGACGCCGATTCCGTTGGCGATCCCGCCGTGCGCCAGCGCTTCGAGAACGGAGATATAGGCGTCGCGTAAAATGGCGTACTTCCCGACAAGCGCGATCTTCAGCATGCCCCCCTGCGACTTGATGGCCTCGACCATGTCCCGCCACTCTTTCAGGTCGGGAGGGCCGCACTTCAGGCTCAGAAGCTCGACCAGTCTCTCGCCGACACCCATCTCCTCGAAAACAAGCGGGATGAAATAAATATTCGGGACATCCACGTTGGAAAAGATGCAGTTGACCGGCACGTTGCAGAACATCGCGATTTTTTTCCTGAGCTCATCGTCCATCGGCTGCGTGGATCTGCAGAGGAGGATGTCGGGCTGGATGCCGATGGCTCTCAGCTCTTTCACCGCGTGCTGGGTAAGCTTGGTTTTGAGCTCGCCGGTTGTGGAAAGGACGGGAAGGAAGGTCAGGTGCACGTTCAAGACATGCCCCCTGGGCTGCTCCATGCGGTACTGACGTATGGCTTCGAGGAAGGGCAGGCTCTCGATGTCGCCGACCGTGCCGCCGATCTCGACGATCACTACGTCGGGCGGTCCGTCATCTTCGACGCTCAGGCGGCGGATGCGGTCTTTTATCTCGTTTGTGATGTGCGGGATGACCTGCACCGTCGCGCCCAGGTAGGAGCCCTTGCGCTCCTTCTCGATGACGGCCTGGTAGACCTGGCCCGTGGTGACGTTCGAGCGCTCGGTGAGGTCGATGTCGACGATTCTCTCGTAGTGGCCGAGGTCGAGATCGGTCTCGGAGCCGTCTTTCGTAACGTACACTTCCCCGTGCTGGTACGGGCTCATCGTGCCGGCGTCGACATTGATGTACGGGTCGATTTTGAGGATGTTGACTTTGAGGCCCCGGCTCTTGAGGAGCCTCCCCATACTGGCGGCGGCGATGCCTTTCCCCAGCCCTGAAAGATTGCCCCCCGTCACGAACACATACTTTGTGTCAGACACATCCCTAGCCCCTCTCAAGGTAATACGGGATTATAGCACATAGTCAGTTCGTCGGTCCCCGGTCGCATTGGCTGTGTGCCTGTCCCCGCCGCTCCCGCTATCTCGGCCTTTCCTCTTCCATTGCCGGCACGTAAGATGTATCCTGTCCGATGCATGGGTTGGTGATCGAGAGATATGTCGTCAACAAAAATCCTCCGCATTGCATTGCTTTTCGTACTCCCTGTCATCCTGATTCCCCTTACCGGGGCAGGCACTGTGGCGCCCGACGCCCCCCAGTGGGCCGATCAGACCGCCGACTTCCCCTGCGACAAGGTCGGCGAGACGATCAAGGGTCGGCTCGGGGGCGGGGAAGAGATATCGCAGGAATACACTCTGGAGCCGGGGAAATACACGATCGCCGCATGGGCGGACTGGGAGCTCGTGTCGCTCCGGTTGACGGTTCTCAACGCAGACGGCGAAGAGATGGCCCGCGACGAAGGGCGCTTCAATACCCCGGTGTGCCAGATCGACATAGAGACGGCGGGGACGGTCGATGTGACGCTCACCGCGGGGATGTCCAGGCTGCCCGGCGTCAAGGCGGACTACGAGCTCGTGATAGCGAAAGGCGAAGGCTGCTACGAGAGGGACTGGTCGCGCGCGAAGACCCTCCTTGATGAATGGACCCTGATCGCCATATCGGAGGGCAGCACCATCGTGCATTGGGAAGTGCTCCGGATGACCGGCGCAGATGCGCTGAAGCTGGATTATGAACTGACTCCCGGGTCGTATACGCTGGTCGCCGAGACCATCAATCGCGGCGATGACATCGATATGTACATAAAGCGCGACGGTGAAGTGATCCGTCAGGATGAGCGACCCGACAATTACCCCTCCGGCAGTTTCGAGGTGACCTCGCGTGGGACGGTCGTTATCGAGATCTACCCGTGGGAGTACCAGGACGGGAAAAGCACCGAAGTTGTGGTTGTTCTGGCTCGCGATTCCGAAGAGGGCTGACCGGGACCCAGGTGGAAGGGAAGGGCATGCAAAGAAGGAGCGAGAATATGCGACGAATCTGGCTGTTTGCCGGTCTGCTGATGCTCGGAATCCTTATCGCGCCGCCCGCCTTGGCGGGGAGCAAAGAGTATGCGGAAGGACGGATGGATCACTGGGTGGAGTTCGTGCAGCAGGAGGGCTACGAGGTGTTCTGCAACGATGTCGATGTCATCACGAAGGACAAGTCGATCAGCTACACTTTCGACCTGCAGGCCGGCTATTACTATTTGGTGGCCGAAGGTGGTGAGGATATCGAAGACCTCGACATGTTCGTGTACACGGAAGGCGGACGGGAGCTTGAGTCGGACACGATGTCGGACAACTACCCCGTGTGTGAAATCGAGCTTGCTTACGCGACGAAAATCGAGGTCGAGGTGGCCGTGTACGCTTTCGCAGGCGGTGTGACCGAGGACTACTTCTGTTTCGTGGCCGGAGGGGAGAGAAGCGATGCGTCCGCCGATTCCGATGAGCCCGCTCCGGAGGATGTCAGGGATTACTGGGTCAAGTGGGCGGAGGACTCCGGGTACAAGGTGCTCTTCACGGACACCGGCGTGTTGCGCAAAAACAACAGCGACTCCTATGAGCTCGACCTCGAAAGGGGGAGCTATCACGTGTTCGCGGAGTCGGTCGACGAACAGGACGACATCGATCTGATTGTCATGAGCCAGGAGGATGAGGAATTAGCCGGAGACTACGCCCCCGACAATTACCCGATATGCTCGTTCGAGCTGACGGAACCTCAGACCGTGAAAGTGGAGGTCTTTCAAAGTTACTCGGCGGACTTCGCCGGCAAATACGCGATAGTCGTAGCGGCGGAAGGTTCCGGGGGACTGAGAAGCCAGGGATCGATAACCGGTCCCGACAGCGATCAGCCGATCACCGATGAAAGCGACAACGAGTACGTACGCGAGGTCCTCGACGACTACATGACCATGGTCATAGACAACAGCTACACGAACATGTTCGACAAGATCGACGAGTCCGGTCTGGATGCCGAGAATCCGTGCAGGTACCGTCTTGCGCTGGGCCGTGGGGACTACATAGTCTACGCCGAGGGCGGCCTGAGGATCGCGGACCTTGATCTGAGGGTCTACAACGAAGACGGCTACATCGTTGCCGAGGATACGCTGAGCAACAATGCCCCGATGTGCGAGTTCTCCGTGCTGGAAGCCGCGAGCTTTGAGATAGAAGTGCAGCCGTACGAGATGGTGCCGGGCCGGCAGAAGGGATACTTCGTCGTCGTGGTGGTAAGGAAATAGTATAGAATGTCGCATTGCGTCGACCTGTCTGCCCGCCCGGGTTTACACCGGGCGGGCTTTTTGTTGGACATGAATCCGTCCGGGCCTAATGTTCCTATTAGCTCTCTTTGAGAGACCGGGGCCGCATTCAGCCGATACTATTTCTGGAAAGCAGGCTTGAGAAGTGAAGCGACTACGTATTCTGATGTTGGGGGACATAATCGGGCGGCCCGGGCGACGCGCATGCCGCGACCGCGTGCATGTCTGGCGCAAGGAGCTCGAACTTGACGCGGTCATGGCAAATGGGGAGAACGCATCGGGCGGGAACGGCCTCACCGTCAAAAACGCCGGCGACCTCTTCGATGCCGGCCTGGACCTCATCACCAGCGGAAACCATATCTGGCAACAGAAGGACTTTGCGGAGCTTTTCGAGAAATTCCCTCGCGTCATTCGGCCTGCGAACTATCCCCCCGAGGTCCCGGGCTCGGGATGGGGTCTGATCGACCTCGGTGGCGGCACGAAGGTTGCCGTTCTTAACCTGCAGGGGCAGGTTTTCATGGACCCGATCGACTCGCCGTTCAAGGCCGCCGAGAGAGATCTCGCCGTTCTGAAAGGGATCACGCCGCTGATAATCGTCGATTTCCATGCGGAGGCCACAAGCGAGCGAGTGGCCATGGGCATTTTTCTGGAAGGCAGGGTCAGCGCCGTTCTGGGTACGCACACTCATGTCCCCACTGCGGATGACAGGATTCTTCCCGGAGGGACGGCGTACCAGACCGATGTCGGCATGGTCGGACCGATCGGTGGCGTGATCGGTGTTGAAAGCGAAGCCATACTTCAGAAATTCACCACCGGCCTGCCGTCCAGATTCGAAGTGGCGAAGGGCCCGGTGATCTGCAACGGGACCGTTCTGACCATCGACAGCGTAACGGGGAAGGCGCTGGAGATCGAGCGATTCCAGGAAATGTATGACCCGTCAGAGGAGGTCTCACGAGATGAAGGAAACGATAAATGAGATCGAACCGGAGAATGCTCTGGTTGGACCTGACGATAGTGAGGAGCCCGGTGATGTGGACGAAGGAGAAGTGTCGGCGAAAGGCGACGAGAACAGGGTGACCCTGGGGCCCATTCCTCCCCAGCTTATAACGGCGCCAACAAGACCGACATCCCCTTCAGATGTGTATATTGCGTAGGTGACCTATTATGACAACAGGACCATGTGAATTGGCTTTGGAGCATCTTGAACGCCTGAAGGCCGAGCTCCGAAATGACCTGGAGTCGGTCAATGCGAACATCGCGGAGCTGGAAGCCGGGGGTGCGGTCAAGAGGAATCGGGTGGAGGAACTCGCGTCGGTCCTCTTTGCGCTTGCGAGCCAGGAGCAGTACCTCGCCATCAGCGATCCTGAGAAGGCGAGTGAGCGACATGAGGAGAACGAGATGCGAAAGGCCCAGGACAAGCTGCGGGAGATACTTGTCGATGTCGAGAGGGAATCCCGGGCCCCGAGTCACGAAGGGAAGCTGGCGGACATATACAACTCGTTCCGTTCGCGCCTCATGATGACAATCAACGCGATGGACCTGGTGGCTGTCGCCCTTCGCAAGAACGCCGAGCTTCTGCAGCGCAGATCGACTTCCTCCTCGAAAACCCAGGCCGCGGAAGGGGGAACGGGGACGCGGGTCCAGCCCGGCTCGTCGGCGATCATCAGATCGCAGGAGCTTGAGCGGCATCGGATTGCCAGAGAGATTCACGACGGCCCCGCCCAGGCCATCGCCAACGTAGTGCTCCGGATGGACATCCTCGCGAAAATCTCCGAGAAAGACCCGAGCCGCATCCGCGAAGAGCTCGCCCGCATGAAAGAAATCGCCCAGGGCGCGCTCGACGAAATCCGGGGATTCATTTTCGACCTCAGGCCCATGACCCTGCAGGACCTCGGGCTGGTCGCGACAATCAAGCGCGTCACCTCGTCGCTCAAGGAGCTGTCCGGCCTGAACGTGCGTTTTGTCGTCGACGGCGACGAACGTCCCCTCGGCCAGCTTGTCACCCTTACCGTCTTCCGCATCGCCCAGGAATCTATCACCAATCTGCGGAAATACTCCAAATGCTCCACAGCCTGGGTGCATCTCAAATACCTTGAGGGAAAGGTGATTCTCATTGTCGAGGATGACGGCGCCGGGTTCGATCTGAGCGAGGTTGCGAACGGCCAGAAGAGGTTCGCGACGTTTGGTCTCCTCGGGATGCGGGAGCGAGCCGACGATATCAACGCGGATCTGGAGATAACCTCGGCTCCGGGCAGGGGCACCAAAGTGGTCCTCGTCGTCCCCACCAAGGACAATCCTGCGCTCGACGCCAAACTCGATTGAGTGATCGAGACCGCTCCATAACCGTCGCGGGTCGGAAGACCGCTCCATGACTGTCGCGGGTCGGAAGACCGCTCCGTAACCGTCGCGGCTCGGTGGACCGCTCCGTAACCGTCGCGGCTCGGAAGACCGCTCCGTAACCGTCGCGGCTCGGAAGACCGCTCCATGACCGTCGCGGGTCGGAAGACCGCTCCGTAACCGTCGCGGGTCGGAAGACCGCTCCGTAACCGTCGCGGGTCGGTAGACCGCTCCATGACTGTCGCGGGTCGGAAGACCGCACATTAACATGCCAGGGACCGGATAGCACTAGGTAAGAGTCGG
>Ga0315294_10006639_pt1 | contig 12692 bp, 9 predicted proteins | sample YL17G13_40_MG_FD_203626 | JGI IMG/M metagenome (GOLD analysis project Ga0315294, IMG submission 203626) | Sediment microbial communities from Yellowstone Lake, YNP, Wyoming, USA - YL17G13_40 | ecosystem: Environmental > Aquatic > Freshwater > Lake > Sediment | place: USA: Wyoming | collected...
GTCTGCGGGGGGGGGGACTACAGGGGGGGCAGAGGGTAGCCTCATCCCCGACATACCCGGACTTATGCTATACTTGTGCAATCGAGCATGGGAGGTCCCGGATGGAACTGATTTACATTGCGATTGGATTGGTCGTCGGACTCGTCATCGGCTACGTCATCGCTGCATTCGCGGGCAAGGCCAAAGTCGCCGAAACCCTCGGACGTCTCAACGTAAGAGAGCAGGAGGTCGATCAGTACAAGGATCGGATCGATCAGATGAACAAGCGCATCGACGATGCGACCTCCTCTCTCAATCTGGAAGGGCAAAAGCGCGCAGCCGCAGAGTCACAGGCGGCGAGAGTCGGCGAGATCGAGACGCAGAACAAGAAGCTCCAGGAGGAGCTCACGCAGCTCAAAGCGGACCATGCAAGCCTGCAGAAACAGCGGGAGAAAGAGCTGGAAAACCTGACGGAGCAGCTCAGGTTTATCGAGGAAGCCAAGTCGAAGCTCGAGAACACGTTCAAGGCTCTGTCGGCGGAGGCTCTGAAAAGCAACAACCAGGCGTTCATCGATCTTGCGAAGCAGACACTCAAGACATACCAGACCGAGGCGAAGGGCGATCTCACCGAGCGGCAGAAGGCTATCGAAGCGCTCGTGCAGCCGATGAGGGAGAACCTCGACAAGTATCAGAAACTGATCGCCGAGATGGGCGAAAAGCAGACCGGCCAGTACACCAGTCTCGCGGACCAGTTAAGAGCTTTGCTCGACAGTGAGAGATCTCTCAGAGACGAGACAGGGAAACTTGTCCACGCGCTGAAGGCCCCGCAGGTGCGAGGGCATTGGGGCGAGATCACGTTAAGGCGCGTGGTGGAGCTCGCGGGAATGGTCGAGCACTGCGATTTCGTCGAGCAGGAGACCGCCGACACGCCGACAGGAAGAATGCGTCCGGACATGATCGTGAATCTGCCGAATCAGCGACGCATCGTGGTCGACGCGAAGTCGCCCCTGAAGGCGTACGTGGAAGCCATAGAGGCCTCGGATGAGGAAGAATGCAAGGCGAAGCTCACCGCCCACGCCCGCCAGGTGAAAGCTCGTATCCAGGAGCTCAGCCGGAAGGAATACTGGGACCAGTTCGACGAAGCGCCGGAGTTTGTCGTTCTTTTCCTCCCCGGCGAACAGTTCCTGGGAGCCGCCCTGCAGGAAGATCCGAATCTTCTCGAGGATGGGTTCCGTCAGAAGGTCATCCTCGCAACCCCGACCACTCTGATCGCTCTGCTGAAAGCCGTCGCGTACGGGTGGCGCCAGGAAGCTCTGGCGGAAAACGCCCAGATGATAAGCGACCTCGGTAAGCAGCTCTATGAAAGGCTTGCGACGCTTGTCGGACATTTCGAGGACCTGGGAAAGAACCTCGACCGAAGCATCGCCGCGTACAACAAGGCGATCGGATCCTTCGAAAGCCGTGTCATCGTAACAGCCCGCAAATTCAAGGAGCTCGGCGCCACCGCCGCGGATGACATCCCTTACCTGGAGCCGATAGAGCAGACGTCGCGCGCGATGCTCCCGGTCGGATACGAGATCAAAGACGACGGCACCCAGCCCGCCAAACCCGCATGATACTACCGATCCCGGTCGACCCCGGTAGCTGCTAGCTTTTTCGTCTTCGAAAAAGTAGCTGCTACCGGGGTTACATGCGCGGATAGCAGCTACCTTGCCGCTCGCTTCGCTCGCGCCAAGGATAGCAGCTACCGCCCGGGCGGTTCGCCGGGATCGTTCGGCGGTGGCTCCGGCATTGGATATTGGTAATCCGGATCGTGAGCGCTTATCGGACTCCCCGAGATTCTCGGCGGCCTGTAACTGAGCATCGCCGCACCGAGCCCCATGAATCCGATCCCCGCGAGCAGAATTACGCCGAGAATGGGAACCAGCAAGAGAGCGTAGAGCGACGCGGCTCCCAGGATCGCCCTGCGGATTCCGGATGCGGAGGGATCGACCATCTCGCCCGCCCATTCGATCACCGCAGCCTTCCCGAAACCTGCAAACATCACCGCGAAAGCCAGCAAGATCAGGACTATAAGCGGTCCCCCCACATCTCCGGCTCTGGAAAGCAGCGCCACGAGAAACAGAAGGACCAGCGACACAACGAGCCCCAGAAAGAAGCTTCCCCATGGCATGCGCCTTGCTATCTCACCGGTCCATTCCACCTTCTCCGGGAAAAACCCGTGCAGAAGCAGCGTGAATCCTGAGAACGCAATGATGACCGGGACCGCAAGCACTATGACCACGAGTATGAAGGCCGCGAGACCTTCTCCGCCCTTGTTATGCCCTATCGCCTGGGCATGTGCAGGAAGCGCGAGAAACCCGACTGCAAAGATCATCGACACGATTACGGGAAGAATTCTCGACACCCACGACATGCGCCCGCAACGCTTATTCCGTTGTCCGCTATTTTTTGCCATTTCTACACCTCGCCGGTTCTCTCTCCCTGCACTCCGACCGAAAGATCACAGATCTGCTACTTCCTCCACTCCCCTTCGGGTGCGGACGGAAGTCTTGATCTCAACCATCTGAAATTCACAACCGCAAGCACGAGTAACAGGACCAGAGCCGCCCAGAGCCATCCGGTCCAGTCCGCAAGGGACGATCCCAGGTTGCCCATGAACTCGAACAGCTTCGCCTGCCAGAGCCGAAAGTAGATGCCGACCTCCGATAGAGTGGGAAGGGTGAACGATATTTCGAGACCCTTACCGTACTCCGCCGGAAGCCGATCCACCGCTCCCTCAAGGTTTTTCGCCGCGGCGAACAGCGACTCTCTCGCCATCGGCAGGAGAAGAAGCACAACCAAAATCGCGCCCAACAGAATCTGCAATCGCTTCACCGTGGCGACGGGGAAAGTCTGAGTCACCATGTCGCGTCTCAAACGCCATGCTCTCAAGACCCGGTCGCGGAAGTCGGCGGGCGCTTCAATCGCCGGGACCCTCGACATCAGCCACCGCACCCTCTCCTCTTCGACAATGGCCTTGCGGCAACGGGGGCACTCGATCCTGTGCTTCTCGAATTCGATCTGAACGTCCTCCGGAAGGGTCCCGGCGAGGAAGTTCTCAATCCTGTCCAGGAATTCGGCGCACATGTTTTCAGGTTCATGAAACAGACCGCTCATAGTCGTTTCTCAACTCCATCAGAAATCAAGTCCCGCCGACTCGGCCTGGCTCAGAAAAGCTTTCTTCGCCCTGTGAATCCATGTCTTCACTGTGCCGACAGGAAGCTCGAGCGCTGCCGCGATGGCGTCATACTCCAGACCTTCCATATAGCGAAGATGCAGCACCTCCCGAAAATGCGCCGGAAGGATACCGAGCACCTTCTCCACTCCTCTGCGACGTTCGCTCGATTCAAGAGCGGTCTCGGGGCCGCCGACAGTCCCGATCTCGAGACGGTCCCCGACGGCCTCGGTCTCCCTGCGCTCTTTCCCCATACGACTCGACAGGTAGTTGAGCGCAAGGTTTCTTCCGATCTTGAAAAGCCAGGGACGGAAAGGCCGGTGCTGGTCGAATTTGTCCAGATGCTCGAACGCACGGATGAAGGTCTCCTGGGCGATGTCCTCGGCCTGATGCATGTCATTGACCAGACGAGCGATATAGCCAATCAACGCGGGAGCATGCGTATCGACCAGCGCGCCCAATGCGTACTCATCTCCGAGCCGCGCTCGTCGGATCATATCGATCTCGCGCTGACCGGTTCCGGCATCCATAACATGCTTCGTCTTCTACCCGGATGTACAAGGGAAAAACGTAAAATGTTTCAGTTGAGGTCCCGGAAATAATACCAGAGTCGCGAGTGTCAGCGAGCGGACCATCTGGTATAATGCGTCCGACCTACAGTCCCGGGAAGAGAGGAATTAAAATGAGGAATATCACGCTGATAGTCGTCGTTCTTGTATCCTTCGTCTGTCTCCTGCTGACAGCATGCCCGTCCTCGACTCCGAAAAATCCCAAGGAGCTTGAGCCGCGCGTCGAGCAGGGAAATCCCCCCGAGCAGGGAAGCCCGGTGGTAACCGAGCCTGTGGTGACATCCCCCGTTGAAGGGGAGCCCGCCGTATTGCCGGTTTCCCCCGAGGGAACTGTCGGATCGACCGGTGAAGGAGAGAATCCAATGACCAAGAGCATAGGAATTCCCGAAGATATTTTCGGGCACTACACTACATGGCCTCCGGCGAAGATCACGACCGAAGAGCTCGAGTTGCTGAAGCACGCGGTGGTCGTTTTCGAGACCACGAAAGGGATCATCAAGATTCGAGTTTTCCCGGATGAGGCGCCCATTCACAGCGCCAACTTCGTGAAGCTTACCCAGGAGGGCTTCTATGACGGGTTGACATTCCACCGGGTGGTCAGGGATTTCATGAGCCAGGGCGGAGATCCTCTGGGCACAGGTGAGGGCGGACCCGAACCCGAGTACACCCTTCCCGCTGAGATCAAGCTTCCTCACAAGGCCGGCAGTGTCGCCGCCGCAAGGCAGGGCGACCAGGCCAATCCCGAACGCCGCTCATCCGGCAGCCAGTTCTACATGGTCCATACTGACATGAGCTGCAAAAGACTCGACGGTCAGTACACTGTGTTCGGCCAGATCATCGAGGGTCTCGACGTGAATCTGTCACTATCGGTCAACAGCACCGGTCCTGCATCAATCCCCGGTGCCCCGACCGACAAGATTATCCGCGCGTGGGTGGAAGCGGGTTAATCCTGCTGAGCCTTTTCCTTTTTCGGTGACAAGGGGGATGCAAGCCCACGATTGAAGCGGTGAGGTTTTTTCATGGGTTCACAGGTGCGTTTCAAGCTGGCTGAGACCCTTCGCGCCGGGCTCGACGAGTTCGCGGAGCGATGGGTCAGGTTTCTCAGGGCTAACGACCTGGTTCCCGACACCGACGAGCCTCAGGATGAAGAGGTCAACCGCGCAAGGCTGGGTTTCGAAGTACTGGCGAACCTTCTTCAGGGCGCCGACTACACAAAATTCGAGAACGTGGTCCGGCGCCTTCTTTACGACTGGATAAGCTCCGCAGCCTGCTATGAAGACCTCCTGGCGATCGAGGAAGCGTTCCCGCAGTTTATTTTGCCGCATCTTGAGATGGAGGAGGACTGTCCCGAGTCCAACGAAATCCTGTCCGCCATCAACGAGTTCTTCAATTCCCCTCTCAGGGCGCAGATTCTATCGCTCTACCTGCAGGTATACGACGAAATAATCGGGGCTGAAAGCCGTCACACCGCTTATGTGCTGGGACATTTCGATGCGATCCTGTCCCTCACCGCTCACCTTAACGGGGCTGAAACGCGAGCCGAGGTGATCGAGGGGCTTCCCGGTGTCCTCAAGGGCCTTTTCGAGAATGTGCTCGCGGTAGGCGTATGGATCGAGACACCGGACGGGCTTGCCGTCAAATCGGTCGAGATCCTCGACGAGGACGTCCCGGCGTCGGTGCTCGATGAGCCCCTTCCCGAGAAACTGGAGGAGGTGTTCAACATCGGCGACGCCGCGTGGGTTCGCGATAACGAGCTTCCTTCGGGATTCAGGTCGCTTATCGGGATCGAGGTCAAGTCGACTCTCTCCGGATGCGCTATCCCGGTGCGACCCAGGGAGGCGGACGGGCTTCTGGTCCTGCTCCTCGTGAGCGCGGACCATCCCGGGCTCCTGGAGCTTTCCCTGAGCCGTGTGGCCTCAGCCGAATGCGCGCTGGCCCTGGACCGGGTCAGCGGCGCCGAGCGAATCGGCAACGTCAACAGGTGCATCAAGGACATCCTCGCGCTCAGCCGCGAGACATCCTGGGGATCGAGCTATCGCGACACGGGCGAACTGGTACTGGAAACGCTTCTGGATGTCACGGGCGGAAAACGGGCCATCCTTCTTGCGAGCCCGGCTTCAGCGACCGGAAGCGCTACATGGACCCCGCTTGCGTGGCTCGACCTCACCGACGATGAGATCGAGCATTATCGCAGAGGGGCAAGGTTGCCCGCGATCGTGACGATACCCTTGAAAAGCAGAAAAGCGGTACTCCTGTCCGCGCACGAACTTGAGTCGGTCCTTGCGGGTCGACTCCCTCCGCCGGGCTTCGAGCCCGCTGAAAACCAGGCTCTGGGAGTCCTGCCCCTCGAAATGTCGGGGAGGCTCCAGGGGATCTGCCTGTTCCTTTGCCCGGCACGGTTTGCATCGTCGCCCGAGTCCGCCGATGTTCTGGCGATTTTCGCCAGGACCGCGGCCGATTGCCTCTCAACAGCCCGAGAATACGAAAGAAGTCTCAAGATGGCGTCGATCGCCGAGGCCGAATCCGCTCGAGCGAGAATGCTCCAGCAGAAATTAACCCCCCGCTACAAGCGCTCGGGAAACCTGGTCTACTGGGCACACCTGCAGCCGGCCGGCGAGCTCGCGGGCGATGTCCTGATGGTGAGAAGCCCGTCCGACGGTCGCCTCAACGTCTGGGCGGCGGACGTTGCAGGACGCGGCCCCTCGATCGCATGGTCCATGATTTTCATCCGACAGCTCCTCGCCGAGCTCCCCCACGACATCGAGAATACGTCCCGGGCACTCGCAGAGATCAATGAGAAGCTGCACGAGATCGAGACGAAGACTTCTCCCGGTATCTTCACCACCCTGGTCGGGCTGCATCTGGATGAGAAAGCGCAGTTGGGTCGATTCTCCCGCGCAGGCGCTCCCTGGCTCATAAGAATCGGACGGGACGGCGAGATCGAGAAACTTGATCCCGAGGGCCTTCCGCTGGGACTGTTCCCGGACGCTGGGCTCGAGGAGATCGAGTTCGCCTTCAAACCCGGCGACAAACTCGTCTGGGTCTCGGATGGTCTTCTCGGCATTCGCAATGAGGCTGGCAAGGTGTGGGGAGAATCGGGACTGCTCGACTGCGTAAGGGATAACCAGTATCTTCCGGCCCGGGCACTCTATGAGTGCATCCTGAGCTCGGTCGGCGAGTTCGCCTCCGACGATCTTGCGCGGGACGACTGGAGCCTGGTTGTCGCGGCGCACGATCCCGACCCCGACTGGTCGCTCAGTCTGCCCGGCGACGAGCGCGAGAAGCTCCTGAAAAAATCGCTGTCCTGGCTGAAGAAGGGCGATTACGCGGTCGACGATTTCAACGCGGTGCGGGTGCTTCTGGACGAGGCGGTCAAGAACGCTCACGAACACGGCAACCGTCTCGACGAACGCGCATTAATCGAGATCAGGCTCAATCGTTCCCCCCGGCATATCCATATACGGGTCCGCGACGAGGGCGGCAGACTTAACGAGCGCGTGACCACCCCTCATCTCAGGCCCGAGAAGATTCTCGAGGACAAAGGTCGAGGCTTCCTCCTCATGCGACACCAGTCGAGTCACTTGTGGGTCGATGAGGACCGCGGCGAACTAAACGCAGTGCGCATCCTGGAGGAGAACGAATGACTCCATCCGCGAATCCGGACAGCTCCGCTCCTCTCGTCGAGCACATCGGCACCGTTGTCAGGCTCTCGATCTCAGACGAGACCTTGAGCGAACTGGTCGAGACCGCGCTGAGGCTCGACGGTGTTCCGATTGAAGACGAACCTACGGACCGTGCAGGGCTTCTGATCGCCGACGCCACGGGGCTGCCGGACAGCGAAGAGGATGCGCAGAACAGAACACTTCTGCTCGTCGCGGACGAGGTCGATATTCCCGAGGGCATCGAGTATCTCGTCGTTCCCCGGCACGGCGATGAGTACGATCTTGACCCGGAGCTTCTCGTCCGGAAGGTCAGGGCAATACTGTCAGGGCACCGTCCATCGGCGGAGCGAAACCCCGTAACCAGCCTTCCCGGCACCGCAGCCTTCGAGAGCGAATTGAGGGCACGGATAAACACCGGCGAGCGTTTCGGCCTCGTTTTCGCCGACCTCAACCGCTTCAAATGCTACAATAAGGCCTACTCGTACTCGAAGGGCGACCGCATGCTCGCGGCGGTCGGCGACCTCATGAAACGGGTCCTCGACGAGAATCCGCATCCCCAGAATTTCCTGGCGCACCTCGGCAACGACGATTTCGCCCTCATCACAAGCGAGAAACTGGCTGCCGCCATCGCAGAAAAAATCGTCGATTCGTTCGACGAGATGGCGGCGGGGTTCTACGAAGTGTCCGACCTCTCGCGAGGAAGCGTCATCGTCACCGATCGCAAGGGACGGGAGACGGAGACGCCGATCGTGACAATCGCGCTCGCCGTGCTGCTGTCGTCAAGAAGGGTGCTTTCGCACGCTGCAGAGGCCATCGACATTGCGGACGAGCTTCTCCAATACCTCAAGTCGCGCGATGTCACCGAGTCGTGCTGCATCGTCGAGCGCAAGGACGCCAGGTAAACGCCCAAAGCCGTTTCTTTGTTGATATAATCGAGCGGCAATGTCGAAATGCGCTGCAGTCAGATGCTTCATGGTCCTCCTGCCGTGGCTTCTTCTGGTGTCCGCGGCGGGTCCGCAGAATGTCGAGGAAGAGGCGGAGAAGGGATGGAACATTTCTGCGACCGCGGCCTCGATTGTCGATTGGGCCGATGATCTCGTGCTCGCGAATCGTCTCGACATAAGCGCTCGGGTGCTTTCGGTGCGCGAGGACGGGTGTTTCATAGACGCAGGCAGCCAGGACGGCGTGGCGGTCGGCCAGATTTTCGAAATCTACCGAACGCCGCATGGCGGTGGGAGCGACGAGATCGCGGGGAACGTGCAGGTCGCCTGGACCAGGGAGGATTACAGTTTCGCTCAGCCTTTGGGCGGTCTTGACATCTCGAAGATCACGGAGCTGCATTTCACCAGGCTCGTTCATGTCCCCCCGACCCTCGCCCTGATCTCCGACACCGCGGAGGCCGGCGACGCCGAGCTCGATCAACTTCTGCAAGCGCTGTCCAACCTGCTCAGCCTCCGAAGGAACATCCGACCCGTGCTCGGAGGGGTCTCCGAGCCCGCCTGGAGACTTGAGATCGCTCCGGATGCCGAGGGAAAGACGCTCCGGGTGACGCTGAGCGATCCCGGCGGCGAGATAAGCGGAAGCACGCTGGTGAATCCGCTCACGGGCGAGCGTCCGCCCGCACAGTACTACCTCGACCCCTCTTATCTCGACGGGACCGCGACGCCTTTCGCTCACTACATAGCGCCGCCGGGACGAAGGGGCGTGTGTATTGCATCCGGGAACATCGTGCCCGGCTCAGCCGACGAGCTTGCGATCCTGGACGGATCGGACTTATGGGTATACGATCTTGCGGGCGCCGAGCCGCGTCTCCTAAGCTCCCTCAGGATTTCAACGCCGCCGGGGCAGGTGCATCACCGCGAAGACACGGGCTCACTCGAGCTTATCGATCTCAACGGCGACGGGCAGGTCGAGGTCTGCCTCGCTCCGCCCGGTGCCGCCCGCGGAGAGGTCTGGCAGCTCCACGGCGACAGCTGGCTCCTTCTCGAATTCCTGCCCTGGCCGGCACGAGCCGTCGACCCCCGCACCGGCGGGGTTGTCGTGGCCCCCTACCTGTCCGACGCCCCGGCCCTCGATCCGTCCGCGATCCAGTGGGTTTTCCCCACAACCGAAACCGAGCCCGCTTCGCTCGTCACAGGATTCCCCGTCCTTGATATCGCCCCAGTGACCCAGACAAACTCAAGGCCCCAGCAGTTCCTCGCCGTCGATACCGCCGGAACGCTTCATCTCCTCGGAGGACACGGCGAATCGCAGGTTCTTCCCGGCAAGTGGGGCAACCGCCTTCGGGTGGCGATATACGGGGAAGGTCCGGTCGCGATCCTGACATCTCCCGGCGTCGCAGGCGACAAAATCTCGCTGCTCAATCCCCTCACCCAGGCGCTTCTTGCCCAGTTCCCGGTTCCCCAGGGACCGATCATCGACCTCGCGCTCGGCGACATCGACCGGGACGGTCGCGCGGAGATTCTGTCCGCCGTCCTCGAAAAAGAGGGGGTGAGAATCTACTACTGATGTCCACCCGACCCTTGAATTCGCGCCCGCGACTGAACAGATGCTCCATCGCTCCGATGGTTTTTGCGGCATTGGCTCTGCTGTGTACGGGCTCCGCCGTCCAGGGGATGGGAATAATCCCCACCGGCGGGTCTCCGACCGTGGGACTCAGCGCCCGCGAGCTCAGCGGCGCCGTCTCGCGCCCTCTTCCGCCCCTCAACTCGACACTTCTGGACGAGGTGTATCAGACTCTCTTCCCGATCGGCGACGGCATCCCTCCGGCACAGTGGGAGCAGGTCCGTCCCGACAGACTGCGTCTCACCATCTCGGCGAACATCGTCCTTGCCGGCAATCCCTCGAGAATCCTGACCTCATACCATATCGCGACATGCTGGAACGCCCGCGCCCGCGAGCGATGGGACGCACTCTGGGCGCTGAGGGGCATCGAAGGAATCGACATTCTGTCCGGCGACATCTCCGGTCTTGTCCCCGTGGACGACAGGACCCTCGACCTCTACCTGAGACCGGACGTTGACCCGGAGAAAGTCCGGCGGGCACTGCGGACCTCCGCGCTTCGACTCGCCGTCCCTTCCACCGCACAAATCCCCGACGGGACGGGGCCTTTCCTGCTCGACCGACCTTCGCCCGACAGAAGCCTCCTGACACCTTCCCTCTCCCATATCTGGGGACGTGCGTATCTTGACCAGGTCAGCGTTGTCGCCTACCCCTCCGCAGATGAAAGCGTTCTCGATTTCGGTCGCGGAAGCCTGGACGCGCTCATCATTGCGTCGAATGAAAGGGACAAGTTCACTGAGTCGTCGCGTGCCGCGACGGGAAGGGTCGAGACGATCGGGCAGGCCCTGATTGTGCTGATTTTCAACCCCGCGAAACTGCCCGACACCAACGAAAGGATTGCGCTTGGCCTGGCCGTCGACCGTCAGAGCCTCGCGCAGGTGGTCCTGGGCGAAGGGGCGGTTGTCTCCGCAGATTTTTCCGGCACCTCGGCCCAGGGGACCGATTGGTCGAGCTCGCTTGACCAGGCCCGCAGACTCTATTCGGCATTGCCGCAGCCCCGCGAAAGTCTTACCCTGCTCGTGCCCGACGATCCGGCCGCGGAAGCTGTGGCGGGAAGGCTGAGGGCGAATTGGGAGAGCTTCGGCGTTCCCGTCCAAATCGCCCGCGAGAAGGGTCCGCTTGCGCTGTCGATGGACGCCGACGCGATTCTCCTTGCGTTGAGACTGCCCAGCGGAGGAGAGGGCGTCCTGCCTCAATGTCTCGCCTTGTACGACAGGTCGGGATGGTGGGACCTTGTCGCCCTCGGTCTCAGCCCGACAAGCGCGACAGCGTTTCGGTCGGTCCGGTCTCTCGACCCGACCGCGGACCTCGAAGCGGTCGGCTCGGAGCTGGCATCAGCAGGTCTTGCGATCCCGCTGGTCCGGTACGATATCCTGTTTGCGCCGGGTCCCGACATCTCTCTCGTCCCGAACGAGGTATTTCCGGGAACGATTTTCTGGAGGGCATTCATGGGGCGTCTGCCCGAGGAGCCGGGTGACTGAACGATGCGGATGAGCATCTTTGCAAAACTGGCCCTGACATTCCTCCTGGTCATCGCAGGACTTGTCGTTTTCCTCGGCATCAGCGCCGCACGTGAGCTCGACCAGAGTTTCGCCGAGCTTGTGGAGGCCCGCGAGACGACCGTGGCAAGCGGTATCGGGCTCGAGGTCGACCTGCTGCTCGACGAGCTCGAAAGTCGACTCAGCGGCATGCGCGACAATTTCGATTTCCGCAACAGCCTGGTCGACCGTCTCGCGGGGACCGGCCCCAAAGGCGAGCTCATCGACCGTGCGGCCGAGCTTCGAAACATCGCGGTCATCGATTACCTCTGGATCGTGTCGCCCGATGGAATTCTGCTGGCGGCGGGACACGATGAGAATGCATTCGACAACAATTTGCTCGACCCGTCCGGAACATACTCCGAGCACCTGTCGCGCGCGCTGGCAAGGGAGACGGTGCGGGCCGTGGGAGTCGAGACAATCGCCGCGAAATCGGAATTCGTCGCCGAGGTCTACCTGCCCATCACGTCGCCCGACCCCTTCCTCGGTCGAGACCGGGTGGACGGGGTATTGTGGGGCGCCGAGAGAATCGACTCCGATTTCGTGGCGCGCACAGCCGACCTCGCAGGCGCAAAGATCGTGGTCGTGGCCGACGACCCGGACGTGGCCCCGATCGCAAGCTGGCAGGCAGAGGGGGAGCCCCTCGATCCCGGCCTTCTCGCCGCCCTTTCCGGCGGACAGTCCGAGATCACGCTCGAAGGAAAAATCTACCAGCTCGCGGCACTCCCATTCCCCCGTTCGGAAGCAGACAACATCCACAGCCCGGTTACCCTTCACCTCCTGATCCCGAAATCGGACCTGCTGAATCGAAGACGCGCTCTACTGGGGGCCATCCTTCTTGAGGCCGTCCTCGGCGGAATTGTGGCCATCCTCCTCGCCTTCCTTATCGCAAAATCGATCACCCTCCCCATCGAGCGTCTGAAGAAAGCGGTCACCGCGCTCTCTTCCGGCGACCTGAGCAGGCGGGTCGATGTGCACTCCGGCGATGAAGTGGAGGACCTTGTCAAGTCGTTCAACACGATGGCGGACGAGCTGGACGCGAACACCCGGAGGCTGGTGGAAGCTGAGAAGATATCCGCCTGGAGGGAGGTCGCGCGACGGCTCGCGCACGAGATCAAGAACCCACTCTCACCGATAAAGCTCTCGATACAGAACCTGATGCGAG
>Ga0315294_10006640_pt1 | contig 12691 bp, 10 predicted proteins | sample YL17G13_40_MG_FD_203626 | JGI IMG/M metagenome (GOLD analysis project Ga0315294, IMG submission 203626) | Sediment microbial communities from Yellowstone Lake, YNP, Wyoming, USA - YL17G13_40 | ecosystem: Environmental > Aquatic > Freshwater > Lake > Sediment | place: USA: Wyoming | collected...
TCCATTGCGCCCCAACTGGCAGGCTATTGATGCATGGAAATACAAGGAGCAGATTGCACCACTGGTCGCAGAGCTTCAACTGATCGGTGGTTTCGATGGACCGTTTTTTTCCTTTGGAGCGTCCCAGGATTTTGCTGATGCAGAGCGAGTGATTGCTGGGGCCGATGCGGGTGGTTTGGGGCTGCCTGACCGCGACTATTATTTGAACACGGACGTGTCGTCAAAGGCTATGCTGCAGGCTTATAAGCAGCACATCGTAAAATCCCTACAAATTGCGGGTCTACAACCTAAGCGAGCAGCGCAGGCGGCGACAGATGTTGTTGTGATCGAAACGGCCTTAGCAAAGGCGTCGCTTACGCAAGTGGAGCGACGCGACTTCCATAATCTCGATCACAAATTTGACTTAAATGGGTTGCAGGGTCTCACTCCGGAATTTTCCTGGCCCAAATATTTTAAGGCATTGAATCTTGCCGCTCCAGCAGTAATCAATGTTAGTGAACCAGAGTTTTATAAGGCTTTTTCGCAGCAGATTCGTGTGCGGTCTTTGGCTGAGATTAAATCCTATTTATACTGGCACCTTGTCCGCGCGCAGTCACCGTACCTAAATCAGGTATTGGTCGATGAGCACTTTTCTTTTTACGGCAAGAAGCTTCAGGGTGCGCAAGAACTGGCGCCTCGTTGGCAGCGGTGCGTTGAGCTAGTCAATGGGCAGCTTGGCGAGGCCCTCGGCCAAGAATTTGTGCGGCGCAATTTTGCCCCGGAGCTAAAAGAGCAGACACTGCGGATCACGTTCCAAATTGAGAAGGCGATGCGCGAGGACATCCAAAGTCTAAGTTGGATGAGTGCTGAGACGAAAAAACAAGCTCTGGCGAAGTTGGCGACTGTAGCAAATAAAGTTGGCTATCCAGACCGTTGGCGTGACTATTCAAACTACAGTGTCGATCCAGTCGATTTCTTCGGCAATGTTAAGCGAGGAAATATTTTTGAGGTTCAGCGTCGCTTTGCTAAAATTGGTCGCCCGATTGACCGTGGTGAGTGGGCTATGACACCGCAGACGGTCAATGCATATTACGACCCGCAGCTTAATGACATTAACTTTCCCGCTGCCGTGCTGCAGCCGCCGTTATTCGACGCAAAAATGGATGCGGCACCAAATTATGGCAATACCGGTGGGACGATCGGTCATGAATTGACGCATGGTTTTGACGATTCAGGGCGGCAATTTGATGAGCGGGGTAATTTGCGCGACTGGTGGACCGATGCTGATTCAAAAGAGTTTAGTCAGCGCACACAGTGTTTGGTCGACCAATACGGCAAGTATGTACTTATTGATGATATCAAAATCAACAGCCGACTGACTCTCGGTGAAGATGTGGCCGACCTCGGTGGTATGATTCTGGCCTATGCGGCGTGGCAGGCAGAGCTTGGTGAAAACAAACCAGAAGCTCGGGATGGCTTTACTGGCGAGCAGAGGTTTTTTATCGGTTTTGCCCAATGGGCCTGTGAAAACGTCCGCCCGGAAGCGCGGCGAGTTAGAGCACTGACAGATCAGCATTCACCCGGCAAATACCGCATCAATGGCGTTGCCGTGAATTTGCCTGAGTTTGCGAAAGCTTTTTCCTGCAAAGCTAATCAAGCCATGGCCAAAGAGCAGCCCTGCCGAGTCTGGTAGGGCGACGCTAGTCAGTACGATGCAGAATGGCCGCCGCGATGTTTATCGCGGCCGCGCCCTGCTTGGCTCTTTGGGCGCATCTGGGCTTTGGCCCAGTGCGTAATCGCTCGCTCCAGGTCGCGCAGTTCTGCTCGCATCACCTGCATGTCCATGGCTAAAGCACCGGACAGGGAACGCTTGAGGTCTTGGCGTTTTGCTTGGCCTTGGCCTTTGGCTTTGGCGCTGAAACCCCATGCCGGGTGCTGTTTGGCCTCACGCAACGCTTGTCGCAGCGACCGCAGTCTGGTCTCCACCACCTTGCGCAGAGCGATGATATCGCTGATTGGAATCGCTTCTAGATCGATGGTGCGGGCTTCACCCTTAAGAATCACTCGCTGCAGACGCTCGAGTTCTGCGATGTCACCGAGTGCATAGGCTTGCTGGACCTCTTCCCATAGCTTCTCGAGGCCGCTCGCGGGATTCATGTCTGGATGTAATACTCTGACTAAGCGACGATAGAGAGATTTGGCGTAGTCTTCGGCTGCGTTAGCCGCTGATGGCCGTGGTGCCCCGGCGGGGCGCCTGGTTTCCCTTTCGGAGTATGTTTCCCTGTCGTTATATTGTTCCTCGTGATCCTCGGCAGATTTTGACGAGGCCCGGAAGGCTGCAAATGGATCTTCGCCGCAGTCGTCATCGGCCGGAGAGTCAGGGTCGTTCGACTTGAGGACCTCTTCCCAAAGTTGTTCGAGTTTACCCGCGGCCTTCGCCGTGACGATCTGGCGATAGGCTGCCGCGCGGCTGATCCCAGTGATGCCCGCATAGTGCTCGACATCGAAGACGACTCCTTGCAGTTCTTGGAGCTGTTGCTGCAACTTGCGCAGGATGCTGAGAGGCGATGCAAGTTCCCTCTCGAACCACTGCTTAAATGCCGGTAACTCACTGTTTTCGAAATTATTTAGCTGGGTCGTCGCTTGGTCTAATTGGCGGTTGCGTGAGTGATAGCGAGACCGCTCCTCATGCCGCCTCGGCCGAGCATCGATTAGGATGAGTCCTACTGATGAGGAATGTCCTAGTGACTTTCCCGAGTATCTTCGCGTCATCGCTAGGGTCTCCATGAACTGCGCGCTGGCCGCTACATTCGCTGGCGGCGTAGGGCTCAAGTTAAGCCGATCAACTTAGGCCGTCAATGTGACAAATACGCTTAGATTTGCTAGTTTGCCCGCATGGCGGACGAGCGGCGCTACATTGGTAACTTTTTCATCAGCTTAAGTCTGTACTTAGGCTTCATTTGTGGCTGTGCGCCCACCTCTGATCCGAGCCGGGTGCGCATATATGGCGGGTCACCGGTCGCACGGGGTGACTTGCCTACCGCGGTGGCCGTTGTCGAGCGGGAAAGTCAGCGACTGGCATGCTCCGGCGTGCTGATAACTCCAGATGTGGTCTTAACCGCCGGTCACTGCGTGCAAGAATACGCTGGTTTCTCAGATACATTGGCATCAACACCGGCCACTCTTGCGGATCGCTGGAAGGTTTACGTCGGTGACGGTGTCGATGGCGGTGTCCTGCCAGCTCAGTATGATGTGAAAGCGGTTTACGTTCACCCTCTGCTTAGAGCTAGTCCGCGGGGCTATGCCGATTACGGGCTCATGGTTCTTGAGCACCCGGTCGTTGGTGCGGAACCACTGCCACTCATGACTGAGCTAGCCCCGTTACGAAGTGTCTTACTGTCCGGGCGATCTGGTTTGGCTGGGCGCTCCGGGCGTTCTGGTTCACTTAGGATTGCTGGATTTGGTCGCCGCGAAGATGACGGCAAAGGGATCAAATACCAGGTCGATGTGGCGGTTCGGCAATTCAGCGCTGCCGAGGCCGTGGTCGGTGGAGCGGGCAAAGATGCCTGTATAGGTGACAGTGGCGGTCCGGCAGTGGCTATCGCCAGCGATGGCAGTGCCAGTTTGGTCGGCACCATCTCGCGCGGAGTGCATCTCGGCTGTGGCGATGGTGCGGTCGTCAGTTTGGTCAGTGATGGTGCCTGCTGGATGTCTACGTTAGTAGGGTTGCAGCTGCCGCAGCTGTCGCAGAGCTGCCCGCATGCACCTAAATTTTATTCCGATGCCGAGCTCTCGCTGAGCCATTTCTATGAAATTTGCCGCCAAGAAAAAGGCAACGCGCAGCAACTAGCGACGGTCGCTGCAATTATGCAGCAACTTGATGCTCGCTCTTGTGCCTCGGCAAATGATTTGCTGACCAGTCGCACGGAGCTGGATCTTGACGGTTTGATGCTGGAAGATCTGAGTCCGCTTGCTGGACTCACGCAACTGCGCCGTCTCTCGCTGAAAGATAATCGCCTGACCGAAGTCAGCGCGCTGCGTCATTTAAAAGAGCTGAAGACACTCGAGCTGGATGGCAATGACATTCGCCAATTTGATGTGTTGCGGCCTTTGGTTGCGGACGGGTTAGTAATCTTCGGGCGTAGGCGTCAACTTTGGAACCATCAGGACACGGCGTTCCTGCGGCAATGCAAGTTGATGCGTGAGGGACGTGCGGATGCGGCTTTGACGACGACTATTAGAGCACTTTTGTGGCATGCCGGCTCAGATGACTGCGTTACGGCAAATGGTCGGCTGTTGTCCCTAGTTAACCTTGACCTCTCAGGTCGGGGTGTTAGTAATTTGGAGCCACTTGCGGATTTCACCGGCCTACAAAGCTTGAATTTGGATGACAATCCAGTGCAAGACATCGCACCGTTGGTGCGTCTGGAAAGGTTGAGTAAGTTAGATCTTCGTCGTACTGAGGTGTCGGGGCTGAACGACTTGTCTTCGCTAGTAGAGCGTGGTCTCGTCATTCTTCGCTGAGCTGCTCTTAACTCAAAGATCTGTGCTATTGTGAAGCAAAAGACCGTTTGCATAGGGTCCCAGAAGTAGCACAGGGGATGACAGTTGAGCCTCACGCAGCGAGCGTTCTGGCGCGGATCCATAGTACTGATGGTAGCTAACGCATTAGCAGGCGTGCTGAATTATGGGTTTCAGATTCAGGCTGCACGGCGTTTGGGTTTAGTAGACTTTGGTGTGCTGAGCAATTGGCTGGCTAATGTCACGATCATGTTGATGGTTGCCTCGCTGAGTCAGATGCTGGCTAATTATTTTCCGATGACCAAGCGTCGACTAACGTGGTGCTGCATCGGAATTATTGCGCCCTCTGTTTGCGTTGCAGCCTGTTTATTGCTGATGAGTTTAAACGGGACTTTGACCCCTCAGCGAAACCAGTTGGCAGCAGTTTTTTTGGGCGTGGCAGCCAGTTGGCTTGGGGGGCAGGTGCAGGCGCGTCTTCGCTTTGGTTTGCTTGGTCTGGCGCTGTTTGTGGGCGCGGCGGTAAAGTTTGGCACCACCTTTTTAGCATTCCCTGGTCAAACGGAACTAACTTCTTATTATTTGGCAATTCCTCTTGGTCTGGCTGTTGCCGCTGTGGTTCTCGGTGGGGTAATTCTGCTCCGCCCTGCAGACGATCATCAATTGGCCTCGGTCGTCGAGCAACCGGTGGCGCGGGTTGCGAGTGCCGCGATCCTTGCTGTGGCTACGGCTTTGTTGCCACAACTTGATATTATCAATCTTAGGCTCACGCAAACTGATGCGATGATCGGTCAATATTCGCGCGTCATGCTATTTGCTAAGGGTATTTTTTTTAGTGCCGCGACTATGTTGCAAGTGGCATTACCGCTGCATTTACTCGCCCAACGTGCGCGAGGCGAAAAGCCGCAAAGCATTAGAGAAGAGCGTAGTGTGTGGCGCGCTGAAATGTCGGTCATAGGCATTTGTGCGGTCGTTGCCGCTGGAGTGACGTCGCTTGGTCCGTGGATCAGCATACATTTTCTTGGGTATCCCTTGGCTGACTTCCAAATGTGGATTTTGCTGACCTGTCTGATTGCAGCCGTACAGTTCGGGCTGCTGCAAGAAATTCAGCGTAACTGTGCAAAGCTTGATTGGCGTGGGGCAATTTTGGGACTCGCCGGTTGTGTCGGTATTTTCGGACTCAATTGGGGCTTAGGATTAAATAGAGTCGGGGATTATCTGCTACTTGCTTGCATCTACTACAGCGTATTGCTGGCTGTGTTGCTTGGCCGCACTTTTAGGTTGAGTAGAAAAAGTCTTTAATTCTAGTGATATAGTAAAAAGCGGAGACCTAATGTCACTGGACAAGTGGGGGGTGCATCTGTTACCAAAGGGAACTTACTCTGTAGAAGGCAACGCTGTTATGAGCACATTTTCTGGCGACTCCCTTGCCCAAGGTAGCGCGTTGACACCGGTCCAGCTTCTCCGTAAATCGCTAGTGATCTATGGGGTTATGGCCGTTATTGGCGTGGCGGTGATGCTGTTCGCGCACAAGAACTTAGAGTCGGCCTTGGTTTGGCCTAGCGACTGGATGGTGGCTGGTCAGCTTATTTCGATCGGGTTGCTCGGTGCGGTGGTGCTTTTAGTTGCCAGTTACTTTTTTGAAGAATGGTTGCCGTCTTTCCGTGATCTAAAAGCCGCGGTGATGCGCTTGCTAGGGCCTAGCTCGGTGGCGACGGCGTTATCCCTTTCAGTAGTTACGGCCATCGGCGAAGAGTTATTATTTCGTGGGGCGTTGCAGCCGTTTGCTGGGCTGTTTGTGACTAGTTTTCTGTTCGGGCTTTTGCACATGGGCAAAGACGGACTTTTATCGGCATGGAGTGTGTGGGCTTTTTTGGCGGGTTTACTGCTTGGGTGGATGTTCAATGCCACTGGTAGCCTGTGGCCATGCATGATTGCCCACTTTGCTGTCAACGCGGTGTCGATTCTAAAATTACGGCGTGCCTACAACGCCTGGTTGAATTTAACCGTCGGTAAGACCATTTTCGGCGAAACTGAAGTCCAAAGTGAAGTAGGCAGCGACGTGGGCAGTGACAGCAACACGCCAGACGACCGGAATAGCGACTCATGATCGTTGGTCATCCGCAAATTTGTCTGTATCAGCCCGAGATCCCGCAAAATACCGGCAGTATAGGCCGTCTTGCTGCTGGCAGCGGTTGTCGGCTGCACTTGATCCGACCCTTTGGCTTCACGACGGACGACCGCAACTTGCGCCGCGCTGGCCTCGACTATTGGCCTTACCTAGATCTTGAGATCCATGATGATCTCGAGACCTTGCTGGCTTTGTTTCCAGGGCGCTGTGCGTTTTTATCGAAGAAGGCCACCAAATCTTATTGGGGCATGCCAGCCGCCACCGAATTGTTGGTTTTTGGCAGAGAAACGTCCGGCTTGCCTGAATGGCTGCACGATCGCTATCCTGACCAATTCTTTCAGATTCCTATGTTTCATCCGGATGTGCGTAGTCAAAATCTAGCTAATGCCGTATCCGTAGTGGTCCATGATCGCATTCGGCGAATCTATGATGGCGGCAATTCACATCCTCAAGGTTAGACTAGTCGAGGTAGGCGATGGCTCTTTCACCGAAATTGATCACAACTAAATTGATCACTCCGAAGGCACCCGCAGTTGCCTGGCTGCATAGTTTCGTCACCCCTTCGTTGCCGTCTGCCCCGCCTTATAAGCTGGATACGATGGCGGCGACGATAAAGTTGGACCAAAATGAGAGTCCTTGGGATCTCCCGCCGACGATTAAGAAAAAAGTCCTCGATCGTCTCATGGCCATGGACTGGAATCGGTACCCATCGGCTTTTGCTGATGAGTTAGCTGACAAAGTTGCTGTGCATGCTGGCGTGGCTGTGGGCAGCATCCTGCTCGGTCCAGGCTCAAATTATTTGATAGCGCTCATTTTAACTACCTTGGGTAAGGCGATCAGCAATGGGGAGGGCGGTACCTTAGTGGTGGCGCGGCCATCTTTTCCGCTTTACGAGATGCACAGTCGCTACGAGGGTATCCCCTACGCGACCTGGGATTTGAACGCTGACTTAGAATACGACATGTCACTATTGCCGCCGTTGCCGCGTGGGTCCATCGTCATGTTTGCGTCGCCAAATAACCCGGTGGGAAATGTGCTGCCGAGACGCACTTTGATCGAGTTGCTGGAACGGTTTCCCGATACTTTGTTCGTGGCTGATGAAGCTTACTTTGAATACGCTAGCGAACCTTACATAGACTTAGTGGCTGAGCACGCAAATTTGATGTTGCTTAGAACCTTCTCTAAAACGATGGGCTGCGCCGGCGTGCGGCTAGGCTACATCATTGCTCATGATCATTATTTGCAACTTCTGCGCAAACCTCGCCTGCCTTTTTTGCTGAATCACTTCACCGTTGCTTGTGCTGAAGTGCTCCTTGAAGATACAGAAACGCAAGCGCATTTGCAGCGCATAAGACAAAACGCACTGACGCAGCGCGATTATGTTTATCAGGCACTGAAGGACATTGGTGCTCGCTCTGACTTTTACGTCAAGGACTCCTCAGCTAATTTTTTACTGCTGCGCTGGCCCACTAAAGAAGCGGCAGCTGCGGTTTATGCCTCACTCCTCAAAGCGGGGATACTGGTCCGTAACGTTGGTGCCGCACCCGGACTTGCTGGCTGCTTGCGGGTGACCATCGGTGACGAACAGGAAAATCAGGCGCTGATTTCGGTCATGAGTCGCGCGTAGTCGTTCATCAATATCGCGTCGATTAAAGACATTTAATTAAAGCCTGATACAAAGTGTGAGATGCTCCCGGTAGCGACACTTTTGTCAGGCCATCGTATCCGGATTCGCCACCCTGGCTAGCGGTGCGGAGGAATGTCGTTAGCTCGGAAGGGGATCCGGTGAGGGCTAGATCGCAGTGGTAATTCTGCGTGTGAGGTCTCATCGCGCCGGTGTGAGTATCAATCTCGGTGTATGTGCCGGCAAAGGTCCACAGACATCCCATGATTTTGTGATCGGCGATGCGCACTGAGCAGGTGAAATCCAGCGGCGTCAGGTTGCTTAGGTCGCCGGCACAGAAGGTATCACCGCAAATATCGGCAAATTGTTGGTTGATGGCTCGGACCCTTTCGGCATGCTCCGTGATCGGCATGATCCCGTTGCCAGCTTCGCGGGCAAAGTAGTTAAAGACGCTCTCATATTCGCGGCCGGTATGTGTGGACGTGGCGGTTGGCGGCGTTGGGGTCATCGCTTTAGCTAAATTTGTGGTTGCGGTGAAGTAACAGGAAATCATCAGAATCAAGAGTAATTTATGCAATGCAAAGTCCCTTTTGTTGCCGACCTTTAAGCGGCAAATTCGATAGAAGCACAATTAGCTACATCTTCGGCTGCAATTAAGCCAACGACATGGACTGTGTCATCGTGGCTGTGTTGCCCTGGGAAAATGGCATTTGGGTAGCCATAACCCTCTGTTTGTGTGGTTGAATTTGGTATTTCATAGGCAGCCAAAAGGTTGCCGGGTAGGCACTTTTTACCGCCTGTATCCGCTGTTGAGGCCTAAATTACAGTACTTGCGGAGAGGTGCCTTCCCCACGTAATCTTAAAAGTATCTTTACTCGGCGATGGGCTAAGGAGTGACGAAATGCGAGTAGTCTCTACATGCATCCGCGGGTTGTTATTGTGCGCGATCTTGAGCACTGGCTACGGCTGTGGGCGAGAGGGCACAAGTGGACTTGCCGGATGGCATGGAGCTAGCATCGAAGAAAAGCCGCACACTCGTTACCCCATTGTCTTGCTGCACGGATTTTTTGGGTGGCAGCAGGTGTTTCATATCGACTACTTCTACCAAGTTCCAAAGCATCTGCGTAAGCTCGGGTATCACGTGACGGCGACGCAAGTGACACCGATTAATCGCGTCACCGTGCGCGCCACTCAGTTAGCGCCGCAGATTGACAAAATTCTTGCGGAAACTGGCGCAGAGAAAGTGAATCTGATCGCGCACTCGATGGGCGGCTTGGACGGGCGTTATTTGATCTCAGCAATGGGATACGGCGACCGCGTTGCTTCGCTGACTACGATTGCGACACCGCACAGTGGATCTCTCGTAGCCGATGCGATTATTGGTGCGGTTGATGCTGGAGCTGAAGTTAAAGCAGCAGCTCGCGCGATTGTGCAGGGTACGCATCATTTGATTACGCATGAACTGACTGTTCCTGATATCGGCCCCGTCGATATGAACGGGGCCCTTAATGATTTGTCGACTAAATTTGCAACAGAAACATTCGCCGCAATGGCTCCCGATGATTCGCGCGTGTATTACCAGTCGTGGAGCGGCTCGGCTACGTTTAGGCACCGCTTCAAGCCTGACATTTTTGATCCGATTGTGGCTGTTGCGCATAAGTTCATTGAAAAGACACAAGGCGCAAACGACGGCTTGGTCAGCACCGCGAGTGCACTTCACGGTGTCGATCGCGGCGTGGTGCCTGGTGATCACTTAGATGAAATCGGCCAACTGCTTGGCCGTGCACCGGAAGGCTTCGAACACAAAGCATTCTATCAAGGGATCGTCGAAGATCTCGCGGCTCGCGGCTACTGATTAGTGTCTGCTGCGTGAACGAAGTGTGTCAGTAGGTCGCTGCCGCGCGGCAGCGACAAAGTACCGCCTACTTATTTATGTTTGCGAACCTGCGCAGCCGTATAGTGGGCAGCTCCCAGCAGAGCCACGTTCGGCTCGGTGATGACTTGCACCGGTATTTGCTCCAGCAAGTGATCAAAGCGGCCCTTGTCGCGAAATCCACTCATAAATGGACCGGTCATGAGATAGGGGAGAATTCTCGGTGCAATGCCGCCACCGATATATACGCCTCCAGTAGCCACCACCTTCAGCGCAAGATTACCGGCCTCGGCACCGTAAAGATGGCTAAACCAGTTGAGGATCTTCTCGGCGATGGGTTCGCCCTCACTGGCCGCTGTGATGATGTCAGCGCCGATGTCAGCGCGGTCGCCTAGCGACTGAAGTAAGGCCGGAGATGCGGGTTCGCCCTTCTGGCGCAGAAAGTCAAAGAGGTTGCGAAACCCACACTGACCGGAAACCACACGTTCCCAGCTGACGTGTCCGTCGTAGCGCTCTTGGAGAAAGCCGGCCAGATTCAGATCGGCTTTGGTCACTGGCCCGAAAGTCGCATGCCCACCCTCGGACGGTAGCACCTGGAGCTCGCGATGCGCCGCACTCACGGCAGCCTTGGTTCCTGAAGCGGCCTCGTCCCCATGCCATACAAGAACTGCTTCGCCCAGTCCGGTACCGGCGGCAATCAGCACGGCAGGGCCATCGCCGCGTTCGCCCTGCTGCAGGGTCACTAAGTGATCTTGGGCTAAGTGTGGGACGGCGTAGCCATGGGCAGCTAGGTCGTTAAGTAGGTAAACCGGTGCGCCAATCGCTTTGCCGATGGCGTCAGCGTCGATCTCCCAATCCACGTTGGTCAGGCGTACCTGACGCCCCCGGACCGGACCGGCGACACCAATCCCGACGCCGCGAATAGTCGGCACTTTGCCGCCAAAATGCCGCTCGATCATGTGCACTAGGCTTGCAGCGGCGGCGGTATGGAAGCGGCTCGAATGCCCAACTTTTAGACCGCTATCGGTGACGTGATAGGTCGCAATGGCGACCTTCGTGCCACCGATGTCGATTGATAAGATCAAGAGTCGTCCCTCCGTCTACGCCCATGCGCTAGGAGCTTAACTCTTGGCGCACCAGGAAAGTTAATGGGAGTTGCGTGCGGCTCGCCCCACGCTTTCGTAGTAAAAGCCCAATTTCTCTAGCGCGCCGCGGCTATATTGGTTGCGTAAATCAAAAACCGCAAGCGTTCGCATGAGTCCCTTCGCCTTTTCCCAATTGGGGCGTTTATATTCGCTCCATTCGGTGACTAAAATCACGGCATCAGCGCCGTTTAGCGCATCATAGGCGGTAGCCGCGTAGCTCAGACCTGCTAACTCACCCATTTCTAGCTTGAAGTTAGGGAGGCCTTCGGGATCGTGTCCCACCACGGTGGCTCCGTGACTGATGAGGTGGCGGGCAATCGTCTTAGCCGGAGCGTCGCGGACATCGTCGGTCCCTGGCTTGAATGCCAGGCCCCAGAGTGCAACGCGCTTACCCTCTAGATTGCCGAAGTGGTTTTTGACTTTACTGGCAACCCAGACCTTTTGTTGCTCATTAGCGGCCGTTACCGCCGACAGAACCTGCAGGTCCACCTTATGCTCCGAGGCTGTCCTGACTAGTGCTGCCACATCTTTGGGAAAGCACGAGCCGCCGTAGCCTGGGCCAGCATACAAGAATTTACGCCCAATCCGCGGATCGGCACCCATACCACGCCGTACATGGTCAATGTCTGCCCCCACCTTCTCGCAAAGGCGGGCCAGTTCGTTCATGAAGCTGATCCGTGTGGCTAGCATCGCATTAGCGCCGTACTTGGTCAGCTCGGACGAGTGCCGGTCCATCACGAACAAGCGGCCTGGATCGTCTAAGATGAATGGGCGATACATTTCGCGCAGGAGTTCGGTTGCGGACTCGTCTTCGACGCCCACAATGATGCGGTCGGGCTTCATGAAATCATCGATCGCTGTTCCTTCTTTGAGGAACTCTGGGTTTGACGCGACGGGGACGCGGAAGCTCACCTTGCGGGCGGCGAGTTCGGTTTTTAAGATGCCCTCAACAATGTCGCAGGTGCCAACAGGAACGGTAGATTTCACCACGGCAAGGAGGTCGCCTGTGGCGGTCTTGCCAATGCTCTGCGCCACGGCTTTAACGTATTGCAGATCGGCCGACCCATCTTCGCCCTGGGGAGTGCCCACGGCAATAAAAGCACAGGCGCTGCCCTTGAGGGCCGACGCCAAATCGGTCGTGAAGCTCAGGCGCTCGTGTTCGATATTCCGCTTGAGCAGTGTCGCAAGGCCTGGTTCGTAGATTGGTGGCTCGCCATTTTTTAACTTGGCGATCTTGTCTTTATTAGCATCGACACAAACCACGCTGTGCCCAACCTCGGCCAGACATACGCCTGTCACCAATCCTACGTAGCCGCTGCCGATAACGGTAATTTGCATAATCAAACCTATCTGATGGCGAGGGCCTGCCCATTGTTTGCGCTAGCCGACAAATTTAGCCATCCTGGCGCATAAGAACAAGC
>Ga0315294_10006642_pt1 | contig 12685 bp, 11 predicted proteins | sample YL17G13_40_MG_FD_203626 | JGI IMG/M metagenome (GOLD analysis project Ga0315294, IMG submission 203626) | Sediment microbial communities from Yellowstone Lake, YNP, Wyoming, USA - YL17G13_40 | ecosystem: Environmental > Aquatic > Freshwater > Lake > Sediment | place: USA: Wyoming | collected...
GCGTCCTGAAACTCGTACTCGGGCGCGGGCGGCGGCGCGAGCGTCGCGCGCGCTCCGGCCGCTGCACGAAAAGCGGCGGGCGCCGCCACCACGGACTCCGGCTCGCCGTGGTGCAGGACGGTGATGGTGTGGTCCGTTGGGTTGACCTACAGAGGAGAGAGGATACGTGAGGGAGTGGAGCTGAAAGAAAGAGAAGGGGTCGCCACCCCTCTCCCTGTCCTCCCCCCTTACATGCAACACGCGCCGCAGCGGTCCGCCGCTCAGGGTGCGAACCAGGCTGCTGCCCCAATGCGCCGGGTCGGACGCGGGAGGGTGCGCGGTGACGCTGAGGGAGGGGAAAACTGGGGGTCGCCGCCGCGCGACGCGCCCGAGGCGGCCCGCCCCAAAAAAGGGCGCTCTTCGCGCCACGCCCGAGCACCGCGCCCCGCACCCCAAGCTCCTCACCCAAACGAGTAAAAGTAGGGCTCGGTCAAGCCGTCGCCTGTGGACCGGCGCGGGGCGGCGGCGGGGGACAGCGGCGCGAGGGGCGAGGGCGGCGCCGGCGCGCCCGGCTCGAGGCCTCGAGCCGCGGGCGACGCCAGCGACGCCATGGCCGGGCGGCTCGTGCGCGCGAACCGGTCCGCGGCGGGAGGGAAGAGGGAGGGCGGGCGACTGTGGCCGCGGCAGTGAGTCGGCGCGCGGTTGCCCACACTCACCCGACACTCCCACACTCTCCCACCTCCACCCTCCCGCCTTCCGCCTATAACCCTCCCAACCACCAGTTAGCTCTGGGGAGCACCGCACGCCCGCCCGCGGGGTCGGCACCACCCCTTTCGCCCCCCCCATGGCCCCACCACACACCCCGCCCTGGCGCCACGTCGCCACCGCCATCCTCACCTCGCTGGACGACGGCGCGGTTGCGCTCGTCAAGCGTTCAGCCCGGGTCGGCACGTTTCCGGGGCACTGGGGCGGCGTGTCGGGCTTTCTGGAGCCCGGCGACGCGTCCACCCGCGCCCGCGCGGCCGCCGAGGTCGAGGAAGAGACTGGCCTGACCGGGTTGGCCCATCGCGCCGCCGGCCGCCCGTTCGCCGTCGACGGCGGCCCCGGCCGCCGCTTCGTCGTCCACCCCCACCGCTTTGACGTCGTCGGCAAACCGGACCTGGTGCTCAACTGGGAAAACGACGACGCGGCCTGGGTGCCGCGGTCGGCGCTCGCCGCCGTGGCGCCGCTCGTGCCGCGCCTGGCCGACGCGGTCGAGCGCGCCTCGCCCTCCAAACGGGTCGCGGCCGGCGTGTCCACCCTGGCCGCCGACCGGGACCATGGCGCGATGCAGCTGGCGGCGGGGGCGGTGGACGTGTTGCGCGGCGAGGCGGCCGACCGGAAGCAAGAGGCGGTCGGCGACGCCGACGCCGCGCTCGACTCGGCCACCGACGCCGCCTACACCCTGGCCGCCGCCCGCCCCGCCATGTGGCCTTTGGCATCGGCTTTGGCGCGCGTGCTGGACGCCGCCCGCCGGGAGCGGCCTGTGAGCGCGGGAGACGCGTGGCGCGCTGTCGAGGCCGCGGCGCTCGCCGAGCTCAACCGCGCGACTGCCGACGCCGCGAGCCTGGCGGGAGCGTGCGCGGCGGTCGTGGAGAGCGCGGTGGCCGCCGCGCCCGGCAAACCCATCGTCTCGCTCTCCTACTCGTCATCGGTCGTCGCCGGCTTGACGCGCGCGGCGGCCGCGGCGCTCGCCGCCTCCCGCCCCCCCCTCCCCGTCCTCGTCTGCGAATCCCGCCCCTTACTCGAAGGCACCCGCCTGGCCCGCGCCGCCGCTGACGCGGGCGCGGCCGTGGCGCTCTGCACCGACGCGGCGGGCGCCGCGCTCGTCGCGCGCGACGGCGCGGCCGCTGTCCTCGTCGGCGCCGACGCCGTGACGGCAAATGCCGTCGTCAACAAAGTTGGCACGAGTGCCCTGGTGCGCGCTGCGGCGGCTGCCGGGTGCCCGGCCTACGCCGTCGCCGGCCAACTCAAGCTCGGCGGCGGCGTCCTCGCCGCGGTCGCCGCCGGCCGCCCGCCGCCCCCCGACGCCGGCGGTGCCGACCCCGACGGGGACGAACTGCTGCCCGCTCTGCCGCCGGGAGTCGAGCTGGACGGCGTGCGCCTGGTCAACCCTTATTTTGAAGCAGTGCCCCTGACCCTCTTCGCCGGCGTCGCCGTCGAGGCCGGCTTGCTGGCCCCGGACGAGGTGGCGGCCGCGGCACGGGAAGGGAGGGTGGCTGTTGCCGCTGCGTTTGGGCTGTCGGAATGGGCGTAGGAGAGACGGAGAGGAGAGATGGGGGAGCAACAACGGGCGCCCGCCCAACCCTCTCCCTCACGCCTGTCGCCTCGCTCGCAGCAGCAGCACCATCGTCGGCGATCGAGCCACCCCTGCCGGCGTCGCGTCAAAGCCGAGGCGCCACGCCGGCTCGCCGCCGTCGCGCGCCCCCGCGAGCAACAACCGCCGCCCCGCCGCGGCCAGGTCGGACTCGCACTCGAGCCTCCACCCCAGCGTCGCCCACGCGGCATCGATGTCCAGCGGCGTGCCGTAGCACCAGGCGACTTCCAGGCCCTTGCCGCCCGTGGCGAGGCCGCGCGCGCGCAGCGCGGCGACGCCAGAGGAAGCCATGGCGTCGGCCAGAAAGGCAGAAGCCGGAGGCGTGATGGATGCGGCTTCCGTGAGCAAAGCGGAGACGCCGGAGGGGCCAATGTAGTAGAGCAGCCCCTCGGCAAGCACGAGCGACGGCGCGCGCACGTCCCACCCGGCGGCCAGGATAGCTTTCGCCCAGCCTGCTTTCGTCAAATCGGCCTCCACAATTGTGTGCGACGCCACGGTGAGCGGGTGGGCAAACGAGGCCGCGGGCGCCGCGTCCGCGGCGCCCGTCTGCGCCTCCGCCGCCGCGAGCGCGGCGCGCTTGCCGGCCGCCACGTCGGCGCCGTCGACCTCGTACCAGGTGACGCTCGGTGCAACCGTGCGCCAGGGGCGGCCGTCCAGGCCGGCGCCCAGGGCAAGCACTTGGGTTGGGGGACGGGTGGTGTGCGGGGTCAGCGAGACGGTGACCCCGCCGCCGCCATCGGCCGCCTGGATCGACGCGGCAACAGTCCCGGTCAACCCCGCTAGCGCATCGGCCAGCTCGTGGTCAAACCAGGTCGTTCGCACGCCCAAAAAGGTGACCGGCAGCCGCGCGTCGCCGGCGCGCGGGCCAAAGCCCGGCGCGAAAGGGGGCCGGCCCCGCACCTCCGCCACGACTTCTTTCCCTGCCAGGGCGGCCGCGAGGGCGTCGACGAAGACGGGGCGCACCTGTTCCGACTCGACCGCGCGGCGGCCGGCCATGAGGCGGGCCGAGTGCGAGATGCGGGAGGCGAGGGCGGGCTCGGGCGTGACAGTGGAGGGGGCGGGAGGCGCACCGCGGCGCCGAAAGGGGACCACATTGGCCAGCGCCGACGCCGCCCCTCGCGCGGCGCCCGCGACGGCGCCCAGCAGCACGCCGGGGAGGCCACGCCGCCGGGGCATATCGATGGAGGGGGGCAGGGGGGTCGGAGCGGTGGACATCGAGACAAGAAGAGTGTGGCGGCGACGGCGACAGACCCCCGCGAAAGGCACCCAAGCATCCGCTCGAGCGGCGCCGCCGACGCGCTGGAGCGCACGAGCACAGTTACAGCCCTGGAATACACGGCAATGCGTCACCCCTGCCCCCTCCCGCCCCCCAACCATCGATCAAACCAAGAAAACGCTTCCCCAGCCATCCCCGCCGTCACCTCGTGCCCCACGCCCGGCTCCAGCACGACCCGCAGCGCATCGCTCGCGTTGGCGGCGGCGTAGGCGGGCGCCGCGGCGTCGAAGGCCGCGCGCACGCCGGCCGCAGGGCAGCGCGCGTCGGCGTCGCCGTTGACGGCCAGGAAAGGGCGCGGCGCGATGGCGGCGATGGATGCAGGCGCGTCATATACCGTGCGCAACCCCGGCGCCAGCGCGTCGAGCACGCCCCGAAACGTGGCCGCGTCCGGCTCGGCCTTTCCTTCTTTCTTGGCCGCAGCCGCAAACGGCTCCCCGATCGACCCCGCCCGCGCCCGCCACGCGTCGTTCTCGGCGGCGTAGGAGAAGGATTGCACGCCGATGAGCGGGGCGGCGGCCGAGAGGCGCGGGTCGGCCGCCGCGAGGAGCCAGGCTTGCATGCCGCCGAGGGAGACGCCAGTGGCGCCGATGCGAGTGGGGTCGACGTCGGGGAGTGAGGTGAGCCAGTCGATGATGCGGGCGCCGTCCCAGACCGAGTCGAGTAGGAACGGGTGCCCCTTGTCGCCGGCGAGGCCGGCGACCAGCGCGTCGCCGTACACCCTCCTCGCCCCTCCCCGGTCCGCGCCGCCGTCCGCCAACCATCCTCCATGCCAGCGTGCGTCCGGGGTGGCGACGATGTAGCCGTGGGCCGCCGCGGCGCGCGCGGACGCCGCGAGCGAGCCGCGGGCGCCGCCCGTCGCGTGGCACAGGATGAGGGCGGGGCGCGGGCGCGGAAAAGATTGGGGGGGCGTGAAGAGCGTGGTCGGGAGCCAGTCGTCGGCGTGCACGCGCAGGTCGAGGTCGGCGGCCGTGACACCGGACGTGTCCACATTGGTCCAGGCGGGCGGGAGCGGCATCGCGGGGACCATCGGGACGGCAGGGGAACCTGGGCGCGTCTGAAGGAGGAGGAGAGAGGAGGCCGGTTGGCCTGTGGCCAGCCTCCCTGGCCATGCCGCCCTCGCAACCGCCACTTCCTGACCTCGATCGTGGGCGGCGGGCTGCGGCCGCGCGCGAGGGCAGCGCGCAGCGCGGCGACGGCGGGCGCGGCGTCGGTTGCAACGGGGGCGCTCGCGCTCGCGTCGACCGCGACCGCTGACGCCATGAGGAGCAGCAACGCCACCGCGAGCCCCGGGATGGAGGGCATGCGGCGCTCGCGCGCGCTGTGGCGCCGTCGTCGCTCCCCCCCTCACTGTTCGGCGCCGCGCCGCGCCCGCTGACCGCCGCTATTCCCTGACGCGGGCGCCGCTAGACGGCCTCCCCGCGCGTGATGGATGCACAAGACTACAATTTTGTTTTCAAGGGGAGGGCGAGAGGGGGAGGGGGGGCGGCGTGCCGGCGGCATGTGGCGGGCGCCCGCCGCCGCCCTGCCCTCCACCGCCGCGCGCCGTGACGACGACTAGCCCGAGCCGACTCTGTGATCGGTCGCGCCGGGGCGCGAGGGGGGTGCCGGCGGCTGCGGGCGTACGCTCGCAGTTGTCTGCGCGCCGCGAGCGCCCCCGGCGCGGCCGGCCGCCGAGCGTGACGCTCCCCCATGGCGAGACACGTACTTTCAATGCGGAATACATCCAGTCTGAGCGCGCGGGGGTGGAAGGCGGGGCCAGGCTGGCGAGTGTTCGCCCGCGCCGCCGCGCGGCGCAGACCCCCGCCCCCCACACGCGCGCGACGCCGACCGGTCCCCGGCCGCGCGACGCCGGGCGCCGGGCGCGACCGCCGGCGCGGCGGCTGCCGGCGGCGGCTAGCCGGCCGCCGCCGCCGCGCCGGCGAAACGCGCGCGCGCCCTTCGCCGCGCGGCCGCGACACCAAAAACCCACGGCGAACGATTAAAAGTGGCCGAGCCGAGTCCAGCGACCGTCCCTTGAACAGGCGGTCGCGATTGAAGGGCGGTGACGCCGGCGGGTTGCTTGGGGCGGGGAGGGGTCGGCTCGCCACCCTTCTTCCGCCCCGGCGGCCCACGCTACACTCGATATGACGCTTCATCCCTCTGGTTTGGTGTTAGGTTGGGGGAGGGCTCGCAACGCGGAAGCGGAGTGCGTCTCACACGCCCCCACCAACTCCCTCCCCTCAAGCCGGCCGCCCGCCCTCCCCACCACCCCCACCGCCGCCCGCCTGCACGTACGAGTCACTCATGGGCCCCGCGGCCGCGGCGGCCGCGATGGCGCCCGCGTCCGCAGCGAGCGCGGCGCGCCACGCAGTCGCCTCGGCTGGCGGCAGCTCGCCCAGCGCGCTCAGGTCACCACGGCGAGCAGGAGGCGCGGCCGGGCGGCCGCCGCCCATCATCTGGCCCATGAGCGGTCCCATGGCGCCCATGAGGGAGGACAGGTCGGGAGGGGCGCCGCCTCCGCCACCACCACCCCCACCCCCGCCGCCGCCCATCATGCTCTCCATCATCTGCGCCATGGCGGGCGATTGCGCCAGGGAGGAGACCATGTCCATGAAGCCGCCGCCGCCGCCACCGGGGCCGCCAGCACCGCCGCCGCCAGCGAGCCCACCAAGCAGCGCGCCCAGGTCCGGGCCGCCGCCGCCGCCACCACCACCGCCACCCATCAGCCCTCCCAGCAGCGCCCCCAGGTCGGGCGGGCCGCCGGGCGCGGGCGGGCGGCGGCGGGGGATCTCTTCGACCGCGTCGCTCGCCGCCGCGCGCGCAGGGGGCGGCGCGCGCGCGCGGGGCGCGGGGCGGGGCGCCAGGCCGCCGCCGCCCAGGCCGCGGCCGGCCGCGGGGCGGGCGGGAGGGGCCGTGGTGGTGGGCGCGGGCGGCGTCGGGGTCGGCGCCGGCGTCGGCGTCGGGGCGGCCTCCGCCGGCGGAGCCGCCGGTGTAGGCACCGTCACGGGCGTGGACATAGCGGGCGTGGGCGCCACCGCGGCCGGCGCGGCCGGGGCGGCCGCGGCCAGCGGCGCGCTGCTCACGCCGACGCGCACCGACCCCAGCATCGACGCCTGGGCGACCCCGCTCGCCTCGGCGGCGGCGTCGGCGGCCGCAACAGCCGCGGCCGCAGCAGCCCGCGCGGCCGCGACCGCGTCCACGGCCGCGCGCGCTGCCTCGCGCTCGACGTCCTCGCCGCTGCCGCCGCGCGCCGCGGCGCCCAGCCGGGACAGGGCGGCGCCCAGCGCGGATTGCAGGGTGCATTCCAGCACCGGGCGCCAGCGGCTAGCGGGGAGGGCGGGCGGAGCGGCGGCGGCGGCGGCGCGCGCCGCCGCCTCGGCGCGAAGGGCCAGGCCCGTGAGCGCGGGCACGCCCGTCAGAGCCGCTTCCAGCGCCGCCACCGCGGGATTCAGATCCAGCGTGGCCACGCTCCCGTCGTTGAAGTGCACGTTGAGCACGCCGCGCGCCGGCGGCGGGTTGGGCCGCGGCGGCGTGCGCGCGCCGCCGTGAGGCGCGCCCGGCACGCGCCGTGGCTGCACCGGCACCTGGGCCATGCCCGCTGGCATGTTGCCGCTGGCCGTCGCGGCCGCGCCCCACACCTGCTGCACGCGCAGCGCCTGCGCGGCGGGCGGGCGGGACGCGGCCGCCGCGACGGCGGCGACGGCGCGCCCCACCTCGGCCGGGGAGCGGCGCGGGGGCGCGGGAGCGCCCGCGGGGGCCAACAAAACATGGCCGGGGCCGGCGCCGGCGAGGGGGGAGACGTCGTCCGCCGCCTTGGCCGCGAGCGCGGCGCCCGCGAGGCGCGCCACTTCGAGCATGCACGAGCCAGCGCCCTGGCACGCGTCCAGGATGGCGAGTAGGTGGTCGGACGCGCGGCCGTCGCCCGAGGGGGCGCGGGAGTAGACAGTGTCGGCGAGAGAAGCGGACGCCGCGGAAGCGGCGTCGGCCGCGGTGCGCGCCACGGCCGCGGTGCGCGTCGCCAGCTCGGCAATCGCCAACTCGGTCGCGGCCAGCAGCGGCATGAGCGCGGAAGGGCCGGCGCCGCCCGCCGCGGCGAGCAGCGAGTCGGCCACGTCGCGGCGGACGGACGCGCCGGTGGCGGTCGTCACCCGCCCCGCCGCCGCCCTCAACGCCGCCATGCTGCCGCCCGCGGTGAGGCGGGGGTCGGGGCGGACGAGGGGGGTGCCGGTGGGGTGCGCGCCGGAGGCGAGCGCGGCCAGCGCGGCGGACAGCGCGTCGAGGGCGTGCATCGGCGGCTGGTTGTCCGCCGGCCCGGGGGCGCCGCCGCCGCTGGGCCAGGGGCCGGACACGATCGGGCCGCCGTGCGCGGGCGGGGTGTGGGGGGGGCCAAACTCGAACTCGGCCGTCACCGTCACCTGCTCCCCGCCGCCGCCTCCGGGGGCGCCGCCGCCACCGAGCGGGCCCGCGGATATGGCGATCGGAAACGGGCCTCCAGCCGCGGCGCCACGGCTCGGCGGCACGTCGGCGGGGCGGACGACGAGGTGCAGGACGTGGCTGTCGCCGACGCCGGCGGCGGCGAGGGTCGTGGCATCCTCGAGTTCCCGCCCGCGGAAGATGAGGCGCTGCACGGGGACCGGGGTGGAGGCCGGTTCGGCGAGGAGGCGCTTGAGGTCGAGGGCGGTGGTCTGGAGACAACGGAGAGGGGGTGGGCGCGGCGGCGATCGCCGGCGCCGACTCGCCGCCTCGCGCGCGCGCGCCGGTCGCTGTCGCTCGCACGCGCGCCCGCGAGCGCCGGCCGGCGCCCGCGGGCGCGCCCGCGGCCGCGCCGCGCTGTCGCCCCCCATCCCCCTCCATCGCCGCCGCACCGTCGGCGCCACCGACAGCACGTGCTCCGACGGCCGCAGCGTCTTGACTGTGATGCGGATGGTGGGCGGGTCGTCGGCCGCCATGGTGGGGGCGGGAGTGTGCAAGAGTGAGTAAGGCGAGAGACGAACCAAAAGAAGAGAAGAGAGAGGCCCGCTGGCCCGCCGGGCAGCCGAAGCAATCAACAGCACCCTCTCATGACACGGAGCGCGGCCGTGAGCTCCCAAATCAGACGCCGCTCCCGACTCTCCCCTCACGCCAGCAACGCCTTGACCGCCGCCTCCGGGTCGCCCTCCCGCACGAGCGACTCGCCCACGAGCAGGGCGCCGCACCCGGCGCCCACCGCCACCGCCACGTCGGCCGGCGTGAAGATGCCCGACTCGCACGTCATGAGAAGGCCGCGCGCGATCGCTTCCGCCCCCGCCGCGCTCGCCATGATCCGCGCCGTGTTGTTCAAATCGACCTCAAACGTGCCCAGGTCCCGGTTGTTGATGCCGAGCAGGGCGCCCGACAGATCTGTCAACTGCAACACCCGCTTGAGCTCTGCTTCAGTGTGCACCTCGATCAACGCTTGCAGCCCCGCCCGCCGCGCCGTGGCCAGCAGCAGCTTGATGTCGGCGTTGGGCAGGACGGACGCGATGAGGAGTACGCAGTCGGCGCCGGACGCGCGCGCGCGTAAAATTTGGTATGCTTCGACGACAAACTCTTTGGCGATGATCGGCAGCTCCACGCCCGCCCTCCTGACGTCTTCAATGAACGCGTACTCGCCCTGAAAGAATTTGCGGTCGACGAGGATGGAGAGGCACGCGGCGCCACCGGCCGCGTACGCTTGGGCGATGCGCACCGCGTCGAAATCCGGCTGGATGACGCCTTTGGACGGGGAAGCCTTTTTGATTTCCGCGATGAGGCCGGGGCGGCCAGTCGCGGCGGCCGCGGCCTTCAACGCGCCGGCAAAGTCACGCGTCGGCGGCGCGGCGGCCGCCGCTGCCATCAACCGCGGCAGCGGCACCTTGGTCCTCGCCTGTTCCACCTCGTACGCTTTGTACCACACAATCTCTTCGAGAATGTTGGCGGGCTTGTTGTCGTCCGACTGCGGGGTTTGGAAGGCAAACTCGCCACACGGTTGGGACGCGCGGCCGTGGGGGGGGCGGCGCCGGATGGTGACCTCGCCGGTCGAGGCGGCCGAGGCGTCGGTCTGAACGGGAGGGAATTGCGGGGGCAGCGGGTCGGCCGCCGTCGCCGCCGCAGGTGGCTCGCACGCCCAGTCCCGCCCTCACTAGACCTCACGCACCGCGTCAGCCGACGCCACGGCGACCACGGGGCGCACAGCAGCCGCCGGCGGCGAGCGCGAGCCGGCGCGGCGCACCGCAGGGGAGCGGCGCGCCGGCGGCGCGCCGGCGCCCGCGGCGCGCGACAGCGCATGGGCGTGGGCCATTGAGGGAGGGGCGGCGGCTGGAGAGAGAGAGTGGGGAGACGAAGCTGCGCCCCTCCTTCACTCTTCCCGCCGCCATGGCCGACCAGCAGCAGCTGCCCGGCTTCTCATTCGACCTGTGTGCCCGCAACGCAGCCCTGGCCGCGCGCGGCGTGGTGCCGCCGCGGCTTAAGAAGACGGGGACGACCATCGCGGGGATTGTGTTTGCGGTGAGGGGCGATCGGGGACGGATGGGGGCGGGCTTCTCCCGAATGGCCGCCGCCGATCGCGCGGCGATCTCCCGGCGCGGGCGCCGGCGCCGCGGGCCGCCGCGTGGGCTGCGCCGCGCCCGCGCACATCGCAGCGCCCGCGCCGCGACGCGCCGCCCAACGCCCCGTCCCCCCTCCCAGGACGGCGTCGTGCTCGGTGCCGACACGCGGTCGACGGCCGGCTCCACGGTGGCCGACAAAAATTGCGAGAAGATCCATTTCATCGCGCCCAACATCTACTGCTGCGGCGCGGGCACCGCGGCCGACACCGAGAATGTGACTGGTGAGAAGGGTGGCGGGGAGGGGGGAGAGGGTGGCGCCCGGGCTCCTCGCGCGCGCCCCCACCCGTCCCTCGTCCAGGCATGGTCTCGTCCGCCCTCACCCTCCATCGCTACGCGACCTCCCGCCCCTCGCGCGTCGTCACCGCGCTCACCATGCTGAAGCAGCACCTCTTCCGGCACCAGGGCCACGTGTCGGCGGCCCTGGTCCTGGGCGGCGTCGACGCCGAGGGCGGCCACCTCTTCACCGTCTACCCACACGGGTCGACGGACGCGCTGCCGTTTGCGACGATGGGGTCGGGGAGTTTGAACGCCATGGCCGTGTTTGAATCGGGTTACTCGGACGGCATGCCGCGCGACGCCGCCGTCGCGCTCGTCACGCGCGCCATCAGGGCCGGCATCTACAACGACCTCGGCTCCGGCTCCAACGTGGACATTTGCGTCATCACGAAAGACGGGGTCGAATACATGCGCAACCACGAGTTTTTGCAGGGGCGCACGTACGAACGGACGCACCCCGTTGTCTACGAGAAAGGGACGGCCCCCGTGGACAAAACGAAGGTCCTGCCGCTGCACGAGCGGGTGCGGGTGCTCGAGGGCGAGCCGGAGGTGGTTTCGGCGATGGAGGTGGCGTGAAGAGGGGCGCGGGAGGGGGAGGGCGCGGCGCGCGAGCCGCTCTCTTCGCTCCCCGCCTGTGCAACTCACGCTCGCGCGCTTGCCTCCACGAGGGTGGCTTCCGTGTGGGGTCCGTGTGGGGTGAGGAGGGAGGGGCCAGAGGGTGGGGCTACGAGTGACGGGTGCATTGTTTGCAATGTGGACGGGGCAACACCCTCAGGCACGCTCTTTACCCCGAACCCTGGCCTCACAACCCACGCCGCCACTTCCCATGCAGCGACTGCAGAGGCAGTGACCGCCGCTGGGTTTGAGGGCGGCGGCAGGGCGGGGCGACGGGAGCGAGGGCGAGCGGCCGGTGCTGGACGACCCGGCAGTCTCTCTGGCACGCGCGCCTACACGCGCGCGCGCGCCCCCACAGCCGCGCCCGCCTGCACTCTTGCCCCCCACCCGAGAAATCAAAGCCCCTAACAACCTTCGTTCCCGGCTCGATCAAACAATCAATCGTCGACGAGCGCCGCGACGGCAAAGAGCGTCAGGATGCAGCATTCCGCCGCGAGCACGCCCGGCGAGGAAAAGCCGGCGAGGGGGACGAGGTCGACGCGGAGCCAGGCGTTGGTGGCGCCGCCGAGCGCGGCGCCGACGGCCAGGCCGGCGAACGACGCGGCGGCCGCCGTCCCAAACGCGAGCCGTTTGCCGTCGCGCAAAAACCAGAGGGACGCGCCCAGCGCCAGCGCGGTCTGCAGGCCGGCGACCTCGCCGGCGGCGACCGCGGGGGGTTCGAGGAGGGCCTGGGCGAGGGCCCACAGCGCGAGGCCGCCGAACGTGGCGGCCTGCTTGGCGAGCAGCGGGGTCGGGGCGGGGGCGAGGCGCACGCCGGCAAACGAGGGCGCGGCCGCGGTCGCCGGGCTGCGGCGGGAGGGGCTGCCGCCGCCGCCGCCGCCACCCCCGCGCGCGCTCGGCCCGCGCGCCGCGCGCGGCGCCGCGCGCACGTCGGCGAAGCGCACGCTGGAATTCGCCACGCCGCCGGCCAGGCGGCGCTGCATGGAACGCATGAGCAGGGCGTCGTAGGCGGCCTCGACCTGAAAGGGGAGGAGGGAGGGAAGCAGGTCGAGGCGCGCGCACGGCGTCGCCGGGGCGCGCGGCGGCGGCATCGCGCGCCCGCCCCGCCGCCGCCCGAGCACGCTCATCCAGCCACCCACCCACCCCACCCATCACACACCTGGGACACGCGCCCGGCGTCGCCGGCCGCGGCCGCCAGCAGCCTCGTCTTGGCCGCGAGCACCGCGTCAAAGTCGGCGCCCGCGTCCACGCCCAGCAGGGCGGCCGCGTCGTCCGCGGACAGAGGAGGGGGTTGCGGGGAGGGGTCGTCCGCGGGCGGCGGCGGCGTGGCGCGCGCGGCGCGCGGCGCGCGGCGCGCGGCGCCCGGCGCGGGCCGGGCGAGCGGCCGGCGGCAAGGAGGCGCGGCGGCGCGCATCAGGAGGGGCGCAGGCGGTCGGCGCGGCGCTGGGGTGTGCCCGCGTCGCCGCGGGCGGCTAGCATGGCGCACTCTGCGAGCCGCTCCACTCCCCGCCATGCAGCTGACGCGCCCCTGTGTCACGCCGCCCATCGCGCTGGTGCGCGGCGGCGCGCCCGCGCTGCGCGCCGCTCGCTCCGCCCCCC
>Ga0315294_10006643_pt1 | contig 12685 bp, 13 predicted proteins | sample YL17G13_40_MG_FD_203626 | JGI IMG/M metagenome (GOLD analysis project Ga0315294, IMG submission 203626) | Sediment microbial communities from Yellowstone Lake, YNP, Wyoming, USA - YL17G13_40 | ecosystem: Environmental > Aquatic > Freshwater > Lake > Sediment | place: USA: Wyoming | collected...
AGCGGCGACCGCAAGCTCCGCCTGCTTTCTCTGCAGCTCCAGCTGATAGCTATCCCGCTCCTTCTTGGTCACTCTCTCCGTGATGACGTTGGATATGATGAAAGAGAATATGAGCATGCCTGCTCCATTGGCCAGGACCATGGGTCCGACGGCTTCCGCTACCACATCCAGGGCCAGATCGAAGGGCCGGGAGATAGCCAGAGTCAGCACCATATGGAAGAGCTCAAAGAGGACGGCAAAGATGACGGAGAAGGCCACCCCGACAAATCCGCCTTTGCGAAGGTATACCAGCCCGCCCAAGAGGCCGGCCAGAGTTACCGCTATACTGCAGGCCAGAGCAGTGAAGCCCCCTTCCGAGAAGCGAAAAGCCGCGCCGATAAGTCCAGCCCCCAGTCCCACCAACGGTCCGCAGGCAAGACCCCCCACAAGAGGGCCCAGATCGCGGACGCTGATGATGGCGCCCAGCAGATTGATGCCGATGATGGAGCCGTAAATTGAGATCGCTCCGAAGAAGAGGACGAGAACCATCTGGCTCTTCCATGTCGTCCGCCCGTCCAGCACCTCTGTGAAATATCTGCTACGGGAGATCAAGAGGGCCGCTACCACAATAACGCTTACCGCCTGCAGTAGCACCAGGGAATTGCTGATGAGAGAATTAACCATTGGTATTATCAGCTCTACAATTGAAGGCTCTTGATCGCCTCTCCCTGGCTGGGATAGATGGAAAAGAATCGACTGGCCCCGGTCAAAACGAAGACCTCCTTGACAAAAGGCTGTAAGGCCGCCAGCAACAGATCGCCATCTCTATGTTTGAGCTTGTTCAGGGATGCCATGAGCACTCGCAGACCAGAGCTGCTTAGAAACACCACCTTCTCCATATCAACTACTAAAAATTTATTATTCTTATCTATCAATCCCATCAAGGCGGCCTCAAGGTCCCTGGAAGTCACGGCATCGATCTTACCGGATACGGAGAGGACAGGAATGTTATCGATAAGACTTTGGATGATCTCCATTTGGCTCACCATATGATCTCGACCTTCAAACTTATATTCCTTATGCAGGAGATCCCTCTCCGCCGGAAGAATACTCTTTTTTTAGAAGAATTTTCAAGGGCTAAGATGAGCTTGAGAGACAATGGGATCAATGATATATTCCGGCGGCAACCGAAATCTTGCCGCCAGGAGGCTATCGATGTTAGGGAACACCAGCATCGAAAGAGATTAATGCGAGCAACAGAACTTATTTTTAGAGGCGGAAGAATGCGTACCCTGAGACTTCTCTCCTGGAATGTGAACGGCCTGAGAGCCATTTTTAAGAAAGGCTTCCTCGACTGGCTGGTGAAGGACAGCCCGGATATACTCTGCCTCCAGGAGACCAAGTCCCGAGAGGACCAGGTTCCTCCTGTGCTGAAGAGCATCCCTGGATACCACTCCTACTTCACCTCTGGCGATCAGAAAGGCCGCGGCGGAGTCGGGCTCTTTACCCGAGAAGAACCGCAGGGCGTGAGATTCACTTTGGGCATGGAAGGCTTCGACGATGAGCACCGGGCCATCGTGGCTGACTACGAGGACTTTATGCTCTTCAACATCTATTTCCCCAATGGAAAAGCCTCCCAAGAGCGGCTGGAGTATAAGCTGAAGTTCTACGATCTCTTCCTGGGCCTCGTGGACCGCCTGAAGGCAGAGGGCAGAAGAATTGTGATCTGCGGGGATATCAACACCGCTCACAAGGAGATCGACCTGGCAAGGCCCAAGCAGAACGAGAAGATCTCCGGATTCCTGCCTGTGGAGAGGGCATGGATGGACAGGCTGGTGGAGCACGGCTTTGCGGACACCTTCCGCATGTCTCACCCGGAGGGAGGCCACTACTCCTGGTGGGATTTGAAGACGCGAGCACGAGAGCGCAACGTGGGCTGGAGGATCGATTACTTCTTCGTCAGCGAAAACCTGAAGGACAGGGTCAGATCCGGATTCATCCTCCAGGAGGTCACAGGTGCCGATCATTGCCCGGTGGGAATAGAGCTTTCCATCAATTCCCAAGGGCATGATTAATATGACTCATATTATTTATATAATTCACAATATTCATATTATTAATACCATTAGCGAATATCTTGATGATGGCTGCCAGAATCTTCCTCCTGGTGGGCGAGGTCATCGGAGGAAAAAGGTTTTATCAGTAGCTGATTAATATCCTTTTGGCTCTGGAGGATGAAGAAGTTGAGGCTTGCCTGGCCGCCGCCCGGAGATCTTGTCGCATCTGCATTGATCTCCCTCTTAACGCTGGTCTTAGTCCATCAGTCTTCCCCATCGATGCAGGGGTTCAGCGCCCCCCTGGGCCTTCTCCTAGTGATATTAATTCCCGGATATCTTTTCGTCCTTTCTGTGTTCCCGGCCAGGAGCGATCTTGGTTCACGCAGGCGGGCGCTCCTCACCCTCGGCTTTGCCGCCCTGCTGGCTGCCCTGGCAAGCCTTGGCCTGACCCTCACTCCCAGGGGGCTGCAGCCTGCCTCCCTGGCCACAATTCTCTCTCTCCTTGCTTTATTCCTGGCCGCCTTGGCCTATGCTCGCTCCTCGCAGCTGCCCAGCAGAAAGAGATTCACCCTCTGGTCGAGGAGAGGTTTTCGATCCGGGAGGAGGCTGGCCAGATTGCCGGGACCCAGCAATAAGGGACGATTCATCTCGTTGTTCTTTGTGCTGATGGCGATAGTTGCTCTTGCCGCCCTTGCTTTTACCTTCAACACCAACCAGGGCTCCTCCAGCGAGAAGGGATACACAGAGTTCAATGTGTCCTGGCCAAAGGAAGCGGAGTACGAAGCTGCATCTGTGCAGATGGGCAGCAAAGTCACAGCCCTGGCGAGAGTATTCAATCACGAGAAGGGCTCAATCAACTATACCCTGAGGCTTACCTTAAACAACTCCTCTCTCTTTTGCAAGGACCTGGTGCTGAGTCGCAATGAGAGCTGGCAGGGTCCAGTAAGCTGCACTTTAAATGGACCTGTGGGCCAGCAAAGGCTGGACTTTATGCTCTTCAAGGAGGAGAACCTATCCATGCCCTATCGGCAGGATCGGCTCTGGATCAATCTATCTGAGAATAAATCTTCGATGATCAATGATTCAGAGAATAAGCCTCCTGTGACCATGGAACAGAATACCAAGGTTGTGGTTCTGGGCATAGGAGATGACGACGGTGGAGGTTCTGGATCCAGTGTGACGAGCCAAAAGCCGGCATCTCAAACCGTTCAGAGATCCAAGATCGCTTCAGAGCCAAAGAGGGATGCTGGGCAGATATCTAGCAAAGACGACTCCTCGGGGAAGCAGCAGCAAGAAGTCTCGCCTCGAGAAGCCGATTTAAGTTTGCCAAAGCCGGAAAAAGCAAGAGGTATTAACGATAATAAATCTTCTGAAAATGAGGAAAGAGGGCCGGAATCGGCAATCGTTTCATCGGCATCATCCCAAGACAAAAAGGCCGACTCCAATCCCGAGGACAGCAAAGACGCAGACTCTCCAAAAGATGGTGCTACCCCAAGCCCATCAGCAGACACAGAGGAGACTGTCCAGTCCAGCGACAGCAGCAGGACTGGCGCCGCTGCAGGAGCCAAGGATTCGGGCGCTGGGCAAAAGGATGACCCATCAAAGACCTCGGGGATAGGGAAGGAGATCGACTCCTGGGTGAGCACCCGGGGCATGGGATCAGGATCATCGGAAAAAGGTCATGAAACCTATGAGTCAAAGAACATCAAATATGTCAAAGGGTCCACGGGAGGGCGGGCGGTGCTGGGAAGATCGGGAGCAAATCCCGTCCAGACATCAGGAGGCCAGTCCAAAACACCGGTGAAGTTGGGATGACGGGGCAGGAAGAGCCGGCCTTCACATCCACTCGTAATGGGCCATGACCTCGGGAACTAACTCATAGAGCAGGCTGTTCTCCACATAGCCAAAAAATAAACAGCCCTGGCATTCCCGAACGGTTTTCATTCGCCGCTCTTTGGAGGATGCCCAGACCCCTGCCAGGCCGTCTGAGACCCTGCCCAAATGTCCTTTGTGAACCCGGCAGTTTTCGATGGAACCATCGGATGTCACATGCAAAATGATGTCGCTGGCATGGCACTTGAAGCGAGGCTTGAGGGATTTGATCATGGCCAGATAGGTCTGGGAGTTGATGATGGGCGCTCCGTGCTTCTTTAATTCCATCAGCCGGTCCACAGCGTTCTCGTAGCGTGGAAGATCCCTGATCCCCAGATCATCCCAGACCTTCTCGTCTATGCCCCGCGATTCATGGAGAGGCTCGAAAGAGATCCACACACCCAGGGATTCTGCTAGATGCACCAGATCCTCCAGCTCCTCCATATTCTTGCCACTGATCACGCAGTTCATGAGGATCTCATGTCCGGCGGCCTTTGCGGCCTTGATGCCATCCATGACTTCCTGCAGATCAATGCCCCTCAGCTCCCGGTAGCTCTTGATCCCGTCCACAGAGACGGACAGAAAGTCCAGGTCGGGCAGGTCCTTCGCCCTCTGGCGCAGCAGACGGCCATTGGTTATGAGCGAGGTGATCATGCCAAGGCTCTTGGCATGCCGCAGAATGGCGGGAAGATCAGTCCGAAGCAGCGGCTCGACCGTCCAGGCGTTGTAGACGCCGATGCCAAAAGATCGGGCGTCTTTCAGCATGTCGAAGATCTCCGGCGTGCTCATCTCCTGGCCCGGCCGCCTCCAGTATGGGCAGAAGCTGCACTTCAGATTGCAGCTGGCGTTTATGCCGTGGGAGAGGACGAAGGGCCTTCCCAATACCCTCATCTGCCAGAGGGCCTTGCTGGCCAACCGGAGCGAAAAGGATCTCATGAGGAAGAACCTGCTGCCTATTGCGTATGCCGTCCAACAGCTTATTAAACCTCTCCGAAACCAGGGCAGCCCATCATGCCAGGCGGTGCCTCAATCCCTTCAACCCGGCAAACCGGATTCGACTATATTATTATATATTTTTAACTAGCTTGAGGGTGTTTTTTTCGTCAACGAACTGGTAAGTGATTCCATCCACGTAGCTCTTGATAAGAAGAATTCCCAAACCCCCGATGGGTCGTTCCTCTGCGTTGGCATCAGATAGGGGCACGCTATGCGTGGTGGGATCAAAGGGAACGCCCCAGTCCTCGATGGTCAGATTCATTCGACCTGCATCTACTCTGGCGGCTATGTGGATGGTGCCCTCCTTGCCGTTGTATGCGTAAAGGGCTATGTTGGTGCAGACCTCTTCCACAGCCAGCAGAACCTCCATTATCTTCTTCAAGTCGAATCCCGAGGAGGCCATCAGCTCTTCGATGAACTCCGAGATGACTGGAATCTGCTCCCTATCCGCAGCTACCGTGATCTCCTTCTCCATCTCTGGCTCATTCCCCCTAAGCGTCTGTGGTCATTCTTGCCTTACGATTTTATGCAGATCAGAGCCTCCCCCTGGGTGGGGTAGATAGAGAAGAGCTTGGTAAATCCTGTGATCTCGAAGACCTCCCTCACAAATGGCTGCAGGGATACCAGCTTCACATCTCCCTTCTTTGGTCTCACCTTCTTCAGAGCAGCAAGCATAACCCGCAGGCCGACGCTGCTGACATATTCCACTCCTCCCAGATCGAGCACTATATCCGCCCGGTTCTGATCAATCAGATCGTTCAGAGCGATCTCCAGTTCGCGAGAGGTGGTGGCATCGATTCGCCCGGACACAGCCACGACAGGAATGTTGTTGATAATGGTCTGGTTTATCTCCATGATCTCACATCCTGAATTGATGTTATCACTCTTACTTATACGTTTATCTTGCAATTCGTCTCCAGGCGGATTGTTCGCCTTAATTCTAAATGCCATAAACCCCGCATAGGCGGCTTGCTGATAAGAGGAGATAAAGACACTGCCAATTCAACCGCCGTTCGCGCCCTGGCCGACCTGCTGGAGGCCATTCTGGTGGTGGAAGACTGCCTCTTCAACTGCGACCCCAGAAATCCAAGAGGGATGCGCGATCTATGCTTTGAGAAGAGCCAAATAAACCGAATAAAAGAGTCCAGGCGCAAGACACCGGTGGTCGATCTGCCTCTGGGAGCAACAAAAGATCGAGTTCCTGGCGTTCTTGCTGGCATTCTTGGTGGGGGGAATGCTGGCCTTGAGGAGGATCAGCATTTATGGATACACCCTCAAAGGATAGACTTACGGCGCCTCGCCTCAAGCTCTATATTTTTTCCGTAATTTTACAGATTCTAATTGCCCAAGCCTTCCGCCCCGGACACTGTACTACCTGAATATCGGCGGTGGCATATTGCCGCTTGACCAGTCGATATACGAATAGAAGGGAGGAACGCCGCCATAATATGGAGTTCCAATGGCAGGATATGCATTAAGATAGACTGGCTTTTGGGTGTAGGGATCTACATAAAAATAGAGCGCCCTTCTCGTATGGGGTTCTATGTAAGCATAGATAGGATATCCTGTATTGGGGTCTACGTAAACCCTTCCCAGCCAACCGCTTGTATAATTGAGCGACTTCCAGAAGTAATAGGGATCGGCTACCAGCCTTCCATTGACAATTATGCTCCCTTTGGGTGCCCCTCCCCATGTCCAGAGATCGTTCTTCAGATCCTGGTCAGCAGGCCGGGGATTTTGGGCCTTGAAGCTGCTTATCCAGTCCTGGCCAAAATCTCCGCCCACGCTCTGAAAGCCGCTTGCGCTCTGCGCATAACAGCACGCCGCCAGAAGGCATACTATTAGAAGCATGATCGCTGCGAATGCAGTCCTCATTCTGACCCCTCCAAGTAACATTTTGCGCAGAATGATTTAAGCCTTTCGCGGCTCTACATCACGAATGGAGGCAGGGTCCTATCCAACAGCATCTTAGAGAGTCACCTCAATAGTCTTGCCTTCAAGAACATCTTGCTCGCTCACATCGAGGTTTTGCGTCTTCACACCCGCCTCGCTTCCGGAGAAGATTAGATAGGGACTCTGAGCATAGGTTTCATATCGTCTCTCTGTAGAGTATGGAACCCTTATCTCAAGCGCATCATCCTTAGGGATTGCTTCGTTGACATAAGAGAAGGCCCGTCCCTGATTGGAGGTCATATTCAGCAATGCACCCACCCGCTGTTCCGGCCCTGTCTTGATCCGGATCAATGCACCCGGAACATACTCGAAGATCTTAACCTTGCTCTTGGGCGGGCGGTCTCCCATAAAAGTGGCCGATTCATAGATCAGCCGGAAGTGGCCTGTGCCTGCGCCATCGAAGAAATAAAGGCGCGCTAAGGTCGTATTGAATAGCCTCTGCGTTGGTATGGCGGCGACTTCCGAACCATAGTCCTCAAATTTGATGTAGCTATAGAGATTCTCTCTTGCCCAGGTGGTGAGAGCCGGCAGCTTGCCATAGATCAGGTTATAATCGGTCAGGATGTACTTAGACCCTCTCGCATCCAGCACGGCAGTCGCCTTCTCCTCGCTCTCGGAGAGATAGAATCTGGCCGCATCCTCCCAGCCCGTCTGGAAGTTATTCGCTACCACCGGCCTTTTGGCCAGGTAGAGGATCCAGTTCCCATAGTCCCACCAGCTCATGACGCTATACTCCGGAACATTTTCAGGACGGTCATAGAAGCTGGTAGCGTTGCTGTTATCCTTCAACCAGACAAGAGACTGGTCCCAATCTCCGGCCACCGCAGGAGGCGTGCTCTGGGCAAAGGAGATCGTATCGGCCATGGTGGGCAGAATAAGAAGCAGAAAGAGAATCACAGCCAGTCCTTTGGGCGCTTTTTGCTTGCGCTCCGCCATTTTCTTTTCAACCAGATTCAGAGCCTGGAAGAAGAGTATGCTTATCAGCACCCCCATGGCGATCGTGGACAGATAAAGGAATCTGGACTGGCCCAGTGTGAGGAGAAGCGCAAAGATGGCCCATACCAGAAGAAGCAGCTGCCCCTGTCTCTTTCCACCTTCAGCGCGCCTGATGTAGATCATAGAGGCGGCAATCCCGGCCAAAGAGAAGAGAAGATTCAACCCCAGGCCGGAGAAGACCACAGCGTGAAACGTCTCTGCATCGTAGACGAGAGGCTCGGCCTCGCCGATCTTTCCGATCATCTCGCCGCCCCAGAGATACCCGAACCCGGACTGTATCAATGGACTCAATCCAAACAGCCCGCCCAATGGTTGGGAGAAGATGGCAAAGACTAAGGCCAGAATCAGGACGGCCAGAGGAAACGCTCGCCATGGCGCCTTTCTCTCCGCCAGGAGGTAGGAGAGAGCAAGCATGATGGAGAGGGCAACGATCATGCCCGCCAAGCCCAGGAAGGATGGAGAGAGCCACACAGCGCTCCAAAACGGCAGGACCAGGATCAAGGCCAACCCGCAGGCTGCCAAAAGCGTTGCTGCGGTCTCCCGGGATGACGCCCCGTTCTTCAGGTCCAGGGTCATCTGTACGCCCGCATAAACCAGGAATATCCCCAGGTAGACATCTGCTCCCTGCCAGGTGTACGCCAAAGCGGCCATCGTAATGCCCGCCATAGCAGCGAAGAGGTATCTCTTCTCGCTCCTAGTGAGGGCCATGGCGATGAATAATAGGGAGCAAAGCTGCAGCAGCACCTCCAGACAGTGATGGTCTGTGGCCGCAAACATCGTGTACAGAAGGTAGTAGGGAGCAAGGGCGGTCATGAAACCGGCCAGAAGAGCAACCTTGCTATCGAAGAGCTCTTTGACCAGGAAATATACCACTACAATCGCCATGATACCGATGATCACGGGCACGAAGGACGACACCATCTCCACGCCTCCTTGGGTATGCTGGCCCAGGGCTAAGGATAACGCTGCTGAGACCAGATCGAAGAGAGGGGGCCAGGTTATATTCAGGCCATGTGGATAATTGAGGTAAGAGTCGAACCAGAGGGTATTGGGAAAATTGTTCACGGTATACAAAATCCTGCGCATATGGTAATACTCATCATAGCCCGGCAATAGGATACCGTTCTCGGTGAGAGAGGCTCTTCCTGTAAACAACCTCAGCAAAAGGCCGAATAGAACAATTCCCAGTAACTCTGCCGGCTCGCTCCTCTTCCCTCTATCCATGTGCCCCGTTAAGGAGAATCATTATATAAAAGGTTTTAGCAGTGGCATATCTCTAACGGCGAGACGATGCGAGGATAATGTCATCCTAAGTCGGTCTTTCGGGAAGGAAAAGCCTTAACAGATGAAGTTACAACGATAAGAGATGTGGCCAAAGTCAGCTTGATCATTCCCACTAGGAATGAGGCAGAGACCATCTGCGAATGCATCCAGCGAGCCCATAGGGTATTCGCAGAGATGGGGCTAGAGGGAGAGGTCCTGGTTGCAGACAGCTCAACCGATGGGACACCGGGATTGGCGGCGTCCTGTGGCGCGAGAGTGTTCGAGCCTAAGAAGCTTGGCTATGGGAATGCTTATCTGGCAGGTTTCGAGGAGGCTCAAGGGGATTATATCGTGCTCATGGACGGGGATCTGACCTATGATCCCCAAGCCATTAAGGAGATGCTCTCCCGCCTGCAGAGCGGCCGTTTCGATATGGTTATAGGATCAAGGCTAAAGGGGGAGATTCTTCCCGGAGCTATGCCTGCCCTTCATCGCTATATCGGAAATCCAATCCTCACCTGGGTGCTGAACCTGCTCTTCTCCGCGGGCATATCAGATGCCCATTGTGGGATGCGTGCCATTACTCGCGAGGCCCTGCAAAGGCTGAACCTGAGGTCGGGAGGGATGGAGTTTGCCTCGGAGATGGTGATCGAGGCCGCTTCCAAGAGACTGAGGATAGCTGAGGTTCCCATCACCTATTACCCCCGCAAAGGCAAGTCCAAGCTCAGCTCCTTCACCGACGGCTGGAGGCACCTGCGCTTCATGATGCTCTACCGGCCGGTGCCCTTTCTTCTCTTTCCCGGCCTGCTGGCCCTAAGCCTGGGACTGGCTCTAGCAGCAGGAGTGTATCTGCAGGGAGGATCGAGGATGCACTCTTTGATCCTGGGCGGCCTGCTTCTTGTCATAGGCTACCAGATGCTCCTGGCAAGCATGTATTTCGGGGCCTTTGGTGCCACTTACGGCCTCACCAGCACGACGGTAGCAAAGAGGCTGATGAGCTACCATTCCCTGGAGAAGGAGCTACTGCTGGGCCTTTTATTGCTTGCTGCAGGTGTTCTACTTGGTTTGAAGGTCCTCCTGAGCTGGGGCGCTGCCGGTTTCGGTGCCCTGGACGCGGCCCAGAGCGCCATGGTGGCCATGATCCTTTCCATCCTGGGAATCCAGACCATCTTCTCGGGGATGTTCATAAGCCTGCTCTTGCTGAACAACGTGCCGCAAGAAGAATAGGATACTGTTGTGCAGATGACCGAAAGGGCAATAAGTCAACGATCAGACAGTTTATACATTGCAGGGTGTCCAAATGGAAGCCGTGATAAGAAAAGGCAGAATTATTATAGAGCTGCCTGAAGAACTGATGGGGAAGTTTGGATTGAGAATTGGTGATAAAATTATACTGAAGGAGAATGAAAAAGGTCTGTCGATCCTGCCGAAGCGGAGCATAGTTGATGAGATTCGAGGATCCATTAAGGTTGATGATGAAGAGACAATTGATGAAATAATTTCGGCTGAAGTATGGGATCTAAACTGATCTCAAATCCTGCGGGAACTATCTCATCTATTGATGCCAATGTGTTTTATATGCGATGTTCGACCATGCAAATTTTGGAGAAAGCTCCTATCGGATCTTAAAGGATGTTGAAAGATAATTCTTTGAGAGGCATTACCTCCACCCTCATTTTGGATGAAGTACTCTATAAGATGATGTTGATGGAGGCATCCAATATGAATCAGATCTCTCTGAGAGAAGCGCCCTCTTTTCTCAAGAGATTCCTAGAGAAGATTATCGCGAGGACGGACAAGCTGCTACCCCACGATGCATCTCATCTTGCAGTGATGGAGTCTGCGGGGGTAGAAGATATTGCTTCCAGAGATTCCGACTTCGGGAAAGTCAAGGGCATAAAGGTCTGGCAGCCTTCAAGGATTCCGCCTTTGAGGCTCGGAATTAATGTAGACACGCCCGGAGACATGAGATGAAGATCGCCTACGTTTATGATGCCATCTACCCATGGGTTAAAGGCGGCGCAGAGAAGAGAATCTACGAGCTCTCGCGAAGACTGGCCGGGCGGGGACACGAGGTCCATTGCTACGGCATGAAGTGGTGGCCGGGGGAGGGGAAGCTCCTCAAGGACGGCGTACACCTGCACGGCATCTGCCGCCCCATGCCCCTCTACGCTGGAGGAAGAAGATCGATGAGGCAGGCGGCCTTCTTTGCCGGTAAGGTGCTTTTTTCCCTAAACCAGGACTTTGAGCTCGTGGATTGCCAGGAGTTTCCATATTTTCCCTGTTTTTCGACCAAGCTCATCTGCAGCTTGAAGAGACAGGAGCTTTTTATCACCTGGCTCGAGGTCTGGGGCGATTACTGGTATGATTATCTAGGAAGGACGGGCATATTGGGATGGTCTATTGAGAGAGCTGCCTCTCGGCTGACGAATAGAAACATCGCCATATCAGCGAGGACAAGAAAAGATCTGGAAGGGCTAGGAGTAAGAAATGTCCAGCTTGTGCCCGCGGGCATAGACTGGCAGAGAATAGAGCAAGTACGGGCACTGATGAAGGAATCGGACATTGTCTACACTGGAAGGCTGATAGGGCACAAGAATGTGGATTTGCTGATCAGAGCCGTGGGCATTGTCAAGAAAGACATCCCGGATATAAGAGCCATAGTGATAGGCGATGGCCCGGAGATGAGAAGGCTGAAGACCCTAGTCAGCGAGCTTGGCCTGAAAAAGAACGTGGAGTTCATCGGCTTTCTAGAAGACTACGATGATGCCCTTGGGCTCATGAAATCCTCCCGGATATTCGCCTCGCCCTCCACCAGAGAGGGCTTCGGCATGGCTGCCCTGGAGGCGAACGCCTGCGGGCTGCCCGTGGTGACCGTGAACCACAGGATGAACGCAGTCTCGGATCTGGTCACGAAGGAGACAGGGATGGTATGCGAGCCATCTAGGGAGGCTCTGGCGGAGGCGATGATCCAAATGCTTCAAGAGAGTGATGGAATGCGAGGGCGGTGCATAGAGCACGCCAGGAGATATGACTGGGAGGAGATATGCGACCAGGCGGAGAGGGTCTACGCCAGAAGAAGCGATCGGTAGTAGTAATAGAATTCAGCTCAGATTGCCGTTTTTTTGAAATTAAATGAGGCCATTGGCGTGAAGAGATAGAGTCTTCCAAGGAGTTGCAACAGATGGATATAGGAGATTGCGGAGCTTGAAGGGCCGCCTAACGGTAATCAGGGCGAGCTGCAATGAGCTCCCCGGCATGGACCTTCGCCCGGAGAGGATCTACCATCTGGGCATCCCGTCCTCTTCGCCTATGTACAAGAAGAACCCGTACCTAGCAGGAGAGGCGCTGAACGGCTTTACGGCGGTCTTCGAGCTGGCCATGAAGTCGCAAGCCAGGGTGGTTTATGCCTCCTCTTCTTCGCTGTACAACGGACTTTTGCCCCCCCATCGCGAGGACATGACCATTATAGTCTTACGAGAAAATTGATATAATAGGACAGACAAAATATATCTTATGAAGGGGGATATTGTAAGAATACAAAATAGTGAGGAGCTACTAAAGAGGCT
>Ga0315294_10006644_pt1 | contig 12683 bp, 8 predicted proteins | sample YL17G13_40_MG_FD_203626 | JGI IMG/M metagenome (GOLD analysis project Ga0315294, IMG submission 203626) | Sediment microbial communities from Yellowstone Lake, YNP, Wyoming, USA - YL17G13_40 | ecosystem: Environmental > Aquatic > Freshwater > Lake > Sediment | place: USA: Wyoming | collected...
CTCCAGCCGCAAGTCCTGCGTCTGGAGAATCACCTGGGCGCTCGCCTGCCCCGCGAAGGCGAGAAGGACTCCAAGGATCGCGCACGTGCAAAATCGCAGCGTTGTGAGATTGCTTCGCTCCGCTCGCAATGACATACAGGGCACAGTCATGTCATTGCGAGGAGCGCAGCGACGAAGCAATCTCGACCCAGCGTCGGAGAACTGGCGGAATAATGTGCTGGCAAGTCTCGAATCCATGATGGCCATCCTCCGGTCATGCCTTTCCCAATCAGGCAACTACGCAACACTGTCACCGCTGGTCGGCTGTGTTGACCAGGTTGCCCTCTTCATCCAGGTGGACCCAGGGGCCGTTGACATGGTAGCCGCCGATGATTCTTTTGTTGATGGCGTCCTGCCAGTCGATGGGCTGATCGAACTCCGGCGTCGGCTCGAAATAGCCGGCCTTGGACAGGTACTTCGGCTCGCGCAGATACTTCCGGACCACGTCGTCATTCAGCTCGATCCCCAGGCCGGGCTTCTCGGGTACGGTGTAATGGCCATCCTTGATGAGCGGCTTGGCCGGACCGGTCACCAGATCTTCCCACCACGGAAGATCCATTGCGTGGTTCTCCATGCAGACAAAGTCGCGGATCGTGCAGGCGCAGTGAACGCTCGCCATCGCACCGACGGGCGAGCCGGCGTGGTGGAACATCGTCTTGATCCCATAGCGGTAGGCGTAATCGGCGATCTTCTTCGTCTCCATGAGACCGCCGGACGTTTCCATGTCGGGGTGGATGATGCTTACGGCATTCTCACTGATGAACGGCCGGAACCCACTCAAGCCGAAGAGATCCTCATAGCCCAGGGTCGGCGTCGGAGATTTGGCCGTGATTTGTGCCATCATCTCAACCGCATTGGGGGCGCTGTAGGCGACTACGTCCTCGATATACGCCAGCTTCCGGCGGGGCTTGGCCATCGCCACGCCCAGGCGGATGCCGGATTCCACGGTCATCCGGCCGAAGTGGTCCGCGCCCAGCGACACATCGTAGCCGATGGCGTCCCGGACGGCCTCCACGTACTCGCCCCAATAGTCAAGCCCTTTGTCCGTCGGGACTCCATTCTCGAAAGCCCCGGGCCTGTCCCGGATGAGCCGAGGCACCAGGTCCATCTTCAGGTGCTTGAGCTTCCACGTCTCGACACGGATTTTCGTACGCTTCGCGAAAACCTTCAGGTCCTGGTTGGCGTTGGTGTCGCCGTAGATGGGAATCTTATCTCTCACCTTCTCGCCCAGGATCTTGTACGCGGGCACGCCCAGCGCCTTGCCAGCGATGTCGAACAGCGCCATATCGACGCCGCTGAACCCGCCGCCGAATCGACCGTTCCCCGAGTAGGGCCTAAGACTTTCCATGATCCCCTCGATGTCGAGCGGGTCTTTGCCCACAAGGTAAGGCTTGAGGATGAGCGCCTGGCCGAGGTGGCCCGCATCGCGGACCTCGCCGAGACCGTACACATCCTGGTTGGTGTAGACCTTGATGATCGGATAGTCGAAGTTGGACGCCACCGTGCATCCGCGAATGTCCGTGATCTTGAGCTTGGTCGGCCGGGACCACGTTTTGGCTGGATCAATCGCAAGGCCCGCCCATGCCATCCCCGCAAACCCCGCTGACCCCTTTAGAAACTCACGTCGATTCATTGAACCTCACCTCATTTCTTGCCTGTGTCATCGGACGATGTCTCGGATTTCGAAGAAGGGACGGGCCACCGCACTGCGAGAATCTGTGCATGGTCCTCGCCTTCCTTGCCGCCGCTATAGAACCCGATCAGCGTATTCCGTGCGAAGTAAAAGGCGTCACCCTGCCGGGTTGGGTATCGCATTTCCTTCTTCGCCGCGTCGCTTCCCGCGACCATGTCGCCGTGACCGCGCAGGACGTAGTAAATCTCCTCTTCCTTGTTGTGGCGGTGGGGGATATTCGTGCCGCCCGCCGCGAAGTCCATGAGAAAGAGGCTGTTGATCTGCTGAGCCGCCGCGAGCTTGTCGCGCTTGCTCTGGGTCGTGCCCATCAGCAGTTTGAATTGGGTCGTCGGCCCGTGGCTCGGCAACACCTGGAGGCCCACATCATCGGCGTTCGCCATCATCAGCTTCGGCGTCGCCGGGACCTCGACTCCCTCAGGAACCTTGAACGCCATCCCAAGCAGTCGCAATGGTTCCCGCGATTGGTTTGATACTCCATGTTCGATGCCGACGGGCAGATACACGAAGTCGTTCTGCTTCACCGGCACTTTCTCCTGCCCGTAGTGCAAGGTGCCGCTGCCCGCCAGAACGAAGAAGACCTCTTCGGCATCCTTGTAGCTGACGATCTCACTACTGCCGCCCGGCTCAACGGTCAACTCCCCGAATCGCACGACGCCTTTGACGTTCTGGGCATTCGGATCTGCGGTGCCGAATATCGGCTTGTAGTGGGCTGTCGTGGTGCTCAGGTCGATAGACTGTTCGCGAACGTCCGCCAGTGACCGTCGCAGGAAAGCCGGTTCCGCTGCGGCTGCACAAGCACTGGCGATGATGATGCTCGTCAGCAGAACAACCGCACCACATCGGGTTTTCATGATCTGCTCCTTTCTGCCGCAAAGCCCGTTTGACGGGCTTTGCCTCGCGACGTTTCGGGTGGCACGGACAAACTCGTTTGTCCGTGGGCTCGTGGCAAGGGCATCTTGCCCTTGCACTCCGGAACCAGGGCGAATCGCGCCTTGGCAAAGCGAGGCCAAGATGGCCTCGCCACGCAAGGGCGGGACGCCCTCGCCACGACCCGTCTCTTCCGAAGCAACACCGACAAACAAGTCTGTCGGTGCCACCCGGCAAGAGAGAGCTCACGCTAACAGGCTCCAACACAAGGATCATCTGGCGGAAAACTGCGGCCTCTGTCATTCCCGCGAAAGCGGGAATCCATCTGCGCCGCGACTTTCCTGGACCCCTGCCTTCGCAGGGGTGACAGCGGGGATCCCACATGCTATTCATTCTGTCAGAGGCCCTTCGGCTAAACATGTACGAAGCCCACCTACACGGCTCTACGGTTTCACCATTTTGAGGCACACCGGCATGGACACCTGGCACACTTGCCCGGCGGGTGTCAGCTCGCCTGTATCCAGATGGATGCGGAAACTGACCACCGTATTGCTGTCCTGGTTGGCGGCCAGCAAAAACGTGCCGGAGGGGTCAAGCGCGAAGTTGCGCGGGTTTTTGCCTTGGGTCGGTGTATAGCCGATCAGGCGAAGCTCGCCGGTCTTGCCGTCGATGGCAAAGCCGGCGATGCTGTCATGCCCGCGATTGGAGCCGTAGAGGAATCGGCCCGAGGGGTGCACCTGAACCTCGGCGCAGGTGTTCGTTCCCTTGAAGTCCTTGGGCAGAGTGCTGATTTTCTGTAAGGGTTTCAGCGTGCCGGTGTTGGCATCGTAGGCAAACGCCGTGACCGTGCAACTGAGCTCCTCGATCACGTAGGCGTGCTTGCCATCGGGGTGGAAGGTGAAGTGCCGCGGGCCCGATCCGGGCTCGCACTTCGCAAAGGGCGGGTCGTTGGGCAGCAGCTTGCCATTCTCGCGGTCGAAACGGTACACCATGATCTTGTCGGTGCCCAGGTCCGGGGCGAAGGCGTAACGGTTCGCAGCGTCCAGAACGATGGAATGTGCGTGCGGTCCTTTCTGCCGGGCCGGGTTGACGCTGGAACCCTCGTGCTGCACCACGCTGCTGGCGGGCTGCAAGCGGCCGTCATCAGCAAGGGGAAACATAGCCACGCTGCCGCTGCCGTAGTTGGCCGCCAGGACGAATCGGCCCTCGCGGTCCACCGTCACGTAACACGGACCCTGGCCGCCCGACGGCTGATCGTTCCAGAGGGTCAATTCGCCGGTCGCCTGGTTCCGGGACAGGGCGACAATCGCTCCGGCCGGGCCGCCGGACTCCCGGACCGCATACACGCATCGTCCCTTGGGGTCGATGGCCACGAAAGAGGGATTGCTCAGGCGAGGCGACTTGCTGACGTACTTCAGGGCCCCCGTGGACGAGTCCAGACGATAGACGTAGACTCCTTCACTGCCCCGGTTCGTATATGTCCCCACGTACACCAGCGTATCCTGGGACTCGGATGCCGCCGGTAGGGTGGGGCTTGCCCCACCGGAAACCGTCTGGTGGGCTAAAGCCCACCCTACACTTAAGCACACGATTGCGGGTACACGATTCATTCTATTTTACCTCCTAATTGCATGACTCAATCCACTAACTGGCGTTCGATATCCTCCAGGGACTTGCCTTTGGTTTCCGGCAGCTTCCGCAAGATGAAAACGAAACCGGCGACGCAGATGCCCGCGTAGAGCCAGAATGTGCCCGCGGCGCCGAGTGTGTCTTTCAGGAACGGGAAGGTATAGGTGAGGATGAAGCACGCGATCCACAGGGACGTCACGGCGACGGACATCGCGGCGCCGCGAATGCGGTTGGGGAAAATCTCCGAGATCACCACCCACGTCACGGGGGCCAGCGACATCCCGTAGCAGCCGATGGCGGCCAGCACGAGCAGCAGCATGGGCAGCCCCTTGACCTGGCCGTGGTAGCACAGGCCCATGGCCGTGTAGATGACGGCCAGTCCGGCCGAGCCCAGCAGCATCAGCGGCCGGCGGCCTCCCTTGTCCACCACTCCCAATGCGACGAACGTGAAGGCCAGGTTCACCGAGCCGGTCCAGGCGATGTTCTTGAGCACGTCGGAGATGTCGTAGCCGGCGGCCCGGAAGATCTCCTCCGCGTAGTTGAAGATCACGTTGATGCCGCACCACTGCTGGAACACGGCCAATACCACGCCGAGCAGCAGCACGCGGCGCATTCTTGGCTCCAGCAGGTCGGCGAAACGCACGCGCCGGATCTCCTCGCCGGCGAGCGTGGCCTGCACATTCCGCACCTCGGCCTCGGCGTAGGCTTGGCCGCCGATCCGCGCGAGCACGCATCGGGCGCGGTCGCTCGCCCCATTCTTGACCAGCCAACGCGGGCTCTCGGGCACGAAGAACATGCTGACGAAAAACAGCAGGGACGGGACCGCCGTCAGGGCGAACATCCACCGCCAGCCCGCCTGGCCGTACCAGGAGGTGCGGATAAACTCGTCGGTGGCCCCGGCCGGAAGATCGCGGACGAGCAGCCAGTTGATGAATTGCGCCGCCAGAATGCCGATGACGATGGTGAGCTGGTTGATCGCGACGAGCCGCCCCCTCGCCTCGGCGGGTGAGATTTCGGCGATATACATCGGCGAGAGGTTCGACGCCAGGCCAATCGCCACACCGCCCAGCATGCGCCAGGCGACAAAAACGCCGAAGCTCGACGCCATCGCGTTGCCCAGCGACGTCACTACAAACAGAGCGGCCGAGAAAATGAGCAGGCGCTTACGCCCGAACTTGTCGCTCAACGCCCCGGCCAACATCGCCCCCACGAGGCAGCCGATCAGGGCGCAGCTATTGGCCCACCCCTTCTGTGCGGCGCTGGTGAGGTGGAAGTACCGCTCGAAGAAAGGCTTGGCCCCGCCGATGACGACCCAGTCGTACCCGAACAAAAGCCCCCCCATCGCCGCGGCTAGGCAGATCAGCCAGATGAAGGCCATGTTGTAGCGTACGCGTTCGCCCGATCGCGGCACCGCGAAATCTGCTTCCATTCGTCAATCCCTATTCACTGTGGGTGGACATACTTACGGTCAGCCTGACAGCGTAACCCCGCCCCGTCCAGATTTCAAGGTCAAACGGTATACATTGACGGGAGACGCCAAAGCGGGTATGGAATGGTAGGGTGTGCATCGCACACCAGCAACCGACATGGAGACGGTGTGCATGGCACACCCTGCAAGGGTCTTCGTATGAAGCTGCACGGGATCGATGTCGCCATTGTCCTGGGATACCTGCTGACCGTCAGCCTGATCGGGGTCTTGCTCAGCCGCCGGGCGTCGAAGAACCTCAACTCCTATCTGCTGGGCGGCAAGGAACTGCCCTGGTACCTCCTGGGCCTGTCCAACGCCTCGGGCATGTTCGACATCTCCGGCACGATGTGGCTGGTGACGATCATGTTCGTCTACGGGCTCAAGAGCGTCTGGCTGCCGTGGCTGTGGCCGACCTTCAACCAGATTCTCCTGATGGTCTATCTCTCCGCCTGGCTGCGGCGGTCCAACGTCACCACCGGCGCCCAGTGGATCGGCACCCGCTTCGGCAAGGGGCTCGGCGCCCAGTTGTCCCACACGATCGTCGTGGTGTTCGCCATCATCAGTTGCTTAGGCTTCATGGCGTACGGCTTCGTCGGCCTGGGCAAGTTCATCCAGATTTTCATTCCGTGGGAGGTCGTCTCGGCGTATCTGCCGTTCGACGTGCCGGCCCAGTACGTGCCGCATCTGTATGGCATAGCCTTCACGATTGTCGCCGTCTTCTACACGATCCTGGGCGGCATGACGAGCATCGTGCTGGCGGACCTCGTGCAATACGCCATTATGACCGTCTCGGCCGTCATCATCGCCGGGATCGCCATGCACGAGCTGTCCGCGCAGCACCTGACCGTGCCGGCAGGATGGCATAATCCCTTCTTCGGCTGGAGTCTCGGCCTGGACTGGACCGGCATTATCAGCGAGGTCAACGGCAAGATCGCCAGTGACCAGTTCTCGTGGTTCACCATCATTATGATGCTGATGCTGTTCAAAGGGATCGGCGCCAGCGCCGCCGGCCCGGCGCCCAACTATGACATGCAGAAAATCCTGGCGACGCGCAGCCCGCGCGAGGCGGCGATGATGAGCGGCTTCGTCTCCATTGTTCTGATGCCGGTGCGATATTTGATGGTGGTGGGCTTCGCCGTGCTGGGCCTTCTCTACTATCAGAAGCTGAACTTGGTCGTTGCGGGCAAGGTCGATTTCGAGCAGATCCTGCCCTCGGCGATCAACGAGTTCGTGCCGGTCGGCCTCCTGGGTTGCCTGCTGGCGGGCCTGCTGGCGGCTTTCCTTGGCACGTTCGCCGGCACGCTGAACGCCGCCCAGGCCTACATTGTCAATGACTTGTATCTCAAGTACGTCCGCCCGAATGCGAGCAACCGCCAGACCGCCGTGATCAGCTACAGCGTCGGTGTCGTCATTGTGGTCGTGTCCGTCGTGCTCGGCGTCTTCGCGGAGGATGTCAACAGCCTTCTGCAGTGGATCGTTGGGGGTCTGTACGGCGGCTATGTCGCCTCCAACGTGCTCAAGTGGTACTGGTGGCGGTTCAATGGGCACGGGTATTTCTGGGGCATGGTTGCGGGCCTGGTTCCAGCCCTCATTTTCCCGCTGGTCTTCAAGGAAACGCTCGCCTTGTACTATTTCCCGGTGCTGTTCGCGTTATCCCTGGCCGGCTGCATCATCGGCACCTACGCCAGCGAGCCGACCGACGAGAAGACGTTGATCTCGTTCTATCGCAACGTCCGGCCGTGGGGCTTCTGGGGGCCGGTTCACAAGAAAGTGGTCGCCCTCGATCCCAGCTTTCAGGAGAACCGCAACTTCAGCCGGGACATGTTCAATGTCGTGGTGGGCACCGCCTGGCAGACCTCGCTCGTGCTACTGCCCATGTACGTCGTCCTGCTGAACTGGTGGGCGGCGACGGTCGTGGTCGGCGTCATCGTGCTGACCTCGTGGATTCTCAAGAAGAGCTGGTACGACCGGTTGGGCAAAGAGGCCGGTACGGAGCCCGTGCGGTCGGAAGTTGCTGGCAGCCAATTGGACGCTGCCATCAATTGACGGCCCGTGTGGCACTCGTAGGGTGTGCCGTGCACACCTGTTCACGGGAGGAGGGTGTGCGCGGGCGGTTTGGAAGTCCGAGGCAGAAGGGGGGCACGGCCCACCCTACAGGAAGGGGTGATCTATGTTCTCTCAGCGTTTCCGCGAGCAGTCTCGAATCATTCGTTTCCTCGTTGGATACATTGTGCTGGTGGCCATGTGCCTTGCGTGCATGGCCCAAGAGACCGGGAAGCAGGGGTTTGAGAATTTCGTGCGCCGGGATGGGGATGTGCTCAAGGACGGGGACCGCGAATTTCGCTTCATCTCGTTCAACATTCCCAACCTCCACTACGTTGAAGACGATATGCGATTCGAGCAGAGCATGCCGTTCCGGCTGCCCGACGCTTTTGAGATCGACGATGCCCTGGGGGCCATTGAGCAGATCGGGGGACAGGTCGTTCGCACCTATACGCTATCGGTGAGAAAGGCCGATGACCCGGCGGACCTGCCTCGCTATATCCTCGGTCCGGGGCAGTTCAATGAAGAGGCATTCAAGACCCTCGATCAGGTGGTTGCAGCGGCCCACCGGCACCATGTGCGGCTGATTATCCCCTTCGTGGACCAGTGGAGCTGGTGGGGCGGCGTGGCCGAGCTGGCGGCCTTTCGTGGCAAGAAGCCCGACCTGGTCTGGACCGATCCGCAAGTGATTGAAGATTTCAAGAACATCGTCACGTTCGTGGTCAATCGTGTGAACACCGTGACGGGCATTCGCTATCGCGATGACAAGGCGATCCTCGCCTGGGAGACCGGCAACGAGCTGCATAGTCCGGCATTGTGGACGAAGCAGATCGTCGCGCATATCAAGAGCTTAGATACCCAACACTTGGTCCTTGATGGCACTCATCGGGAGACATTGCTTCCTTCTTCGCTGGAGGACTCGAACATCGATTTTATTCAGACCCACCATTACGAGAAAGACCCGCGGGCGATGATCGGCCACATCCTCGAAAGCGCAAAGATGGCCAAGGGCCGCAAGCCCTACTTCGTCGGCGAGTTCGGCTTCCTTGGCACCGAAGCCCTCTGTGCGGTCATGGCCACCGTGATCGAGCAGAAGCTCACGGGGGCGCTGCTGTGGAGCCTGCGGTACCGCAGCCGGGATGGGGGCTTCTACTGGCACCACGAGCCGGCCGGCGGCGATTACTTCAAGGCGTACCACTGGCCTGGTTTTGCGAGCGGCGAGAAATACGACGAGTGCCGGCTGATGCAGCTCGTGCGGGAGCGGGCCTTCGCGATTCAAGGTCTGACCATGCCGCCACTTCCCAAGCCGCAGGCGCCTCGGCTGCTTTCCGTCACGGAGGGCGGCCAGATGACCTGGCAAGGCGCCGCCGGAGCAAGCTCCTATGATGTAGAGCGATCGGAGACGCCCGGCGGTCCCTGGTTAACTGTTGGCACGGACGTATCCGACGCTCAGGTCCAGTACCGCCCGCTTTTCGCGGACGAATCGGTCCGGCCGGGCAGGACATATTCTTACCGCGTGATCGCCCGCAACCCGTCCGGGGCCTCGGAGCCTTCGAATGTCGTGGGTCCCCTTCGGGTGACGCATCGCACCTTGGTGGATGAGCTGTGGAACGACTCACGGATCTTCGTAAAGGAGGGCAATCTTCAGTTTGTCGACAACCAGGCCCGCAAGTTCAAGGAGGATTGCCATCGGCTTTCGGGCCAGAGCAAGAGCGCCATCGTCTACCGGGGTTCGGGCGGCATCCACGCCGTGAGGGTCTTGCTCTTCACGCAGTCCAACCAACCGGCCATCCGGATTCTCTTTTCGAAAGACGGTCGAACGTTCGATCCCGCCGAGTCGACAGTCGCTGGGACAGCGACCCACGGCGGAGACGCCTATGGATTCTGGAAGGCCCTGCTCTATTCGACCGGTCCTGGGCAGTCAGGCAGCGATTACGTAAGAATCGAATTCCTGGCGGAGGCACAGCTTTCGAGGGTCGAGGTCGATCATGGCCGTGCTGAGTGACAAGCAGTTGGCCGCGAGTGCGCGGCGGGAGTTGCTTGAAGACATCCTGCCGTTCTGGCGCCGGCACACGGTGGACGAGCGTCGGGGCGGCTTCATCGGCCAGATGTCCAACGACCTTCGCGTACAGGAGGATGCCCCCAAGGGACTGATCCTCAACGCGCGGATTCTGTGGACGTTCTCCGCCGCGTACGCGTATGTGCGAAACGATCAGGACCGTGCTCTGGCTCAACGGGCCTATGAGTATCTGACGCACCATTTTCTCGATAGGGAGCATGGCGGGTACTTCTGGGAGCTCGATCCGAATGGGGCCGTGCTCGACGACAAGAAGAAGGTCTACGGCGAGGCGTTCTGCATCTATGCACTGGCGGGATACTATCGCGTTTTCGACGAGCCGAAGGCCCTCGAACAGGCGATTCGCCTCTTCGATCTTGTCGAGACTCATGCACGCGACAGCCGGTATGGCGGTTACTTTGAAGTCATGTCGCGTGACTGGAAGCCCTGCGAGGACATGCGGCTCAGCGCCAAGGACATGAACGAGAAAAAGTCGATGAACAATCATCTGCATGTCCTTGAGGGCTACACGAACCTGCTGCGGGTGTGGCCTCATCGGGCTCTTACGTGGCGAGGCCGTCCCGGCCTTGCGTCTCGCCGGCATCTTGCCGGCGCGCACCAGGGGGTGCAAGGGCAAGATGCCCTCGCCACGAGTCTGCGCGAGCTGATCGACCTTTTCCGGCGGCACATTCTCAATGCCGAGCAGACTCACCTGCAGCACTTCTTCGATGAAGAGTGGACCCCGAAGTCTGACAGCTACACCTTCGGCCACGACATCGAGGGCAGTTGGCTCTTATGCGAGGCCGCCGAAGTGCTGGAGCGGTTTCTTACGTGGCGAGGGCGTCCCACCCTCGTTTCCGAAAAGGAAGGACAAGGGCAGGATGCCCTCGCCACGAGCTTGCTGGCGGAGGTGCAAAGCGTGGCGATCAAGATAGCCCGAAGCGTGCTTGCGGAAGGCTTGGACACGGATGGCGGCTTGTTCTACGAAGGTCGGGACGGCCGGATCGTCAACCCCAACAAGGAATGGTGGCCGCAGGCCGAGGCGGTCGTCGGCTTCTACAATGCCTGGCAGCTTACCGGGGACAGTGCGTTCCGAGAGGCCGCCGTACGATGCTGGCAATTCATCCAGGACCGCGTGGTGGATCATAAATATGGCGAGTGGTTCTGGTGCATCCGGCCGGACGGCACACCCGACCCCGCCCAACCCAAGGTATCGCCCTGGAAATGCCCATACCACAACGGCCGCTGCTGCCTGGAAATCATCCGTCGAACGGCATGGACCATGTAGGGTGGGGCTTGCCCCACCAAGCCCCTGCGGCGGGGACAGTCGGTGGGGCAAGCCCCACCCTACAAATTGTCTTTGGAGGACCGAGCATGACGCATGAGGAATTCAACCAACGGGTGCAAAAGCTCTTTGCGGAACAGGAAGCCCTTATCAATCGGCCCAACCGACCCGCCGACGGCGGCAATGGTGTATTCGACCGCTACAAGCACCCGGTGCTGACGGCTGAGCATACACCTGTTTTCTGGCGGTACGACCTGAACCACCAGACCAATCCACACCTGATGGAGCGGCTGGGCATCAACAGCGTCTTCAATCCGGGGGCCATCGAGCTGGACGGCAGGGTCTATCTGGCGGCCCGCGTCGAAGGGATCGACCGCAAGAGCTTCTTCGCCATTGCCGAAAGCCCGACCGGCATCGACCGGTTCCGCTTCTGGGATTATCCGGTGGTCATGCCGGAGACGGACGACCCCGACATCAGCGTGTACGACATGCGGCTCGTCCGTCACCAGGACGGCTGGATCTACGGCCTGTTCTGCACGGAGCGCAAGGACCCCAACGCCCCGCGCGGCGACCTGTCCTCCGCCGTCGCCCAGTGCGGCATCGCCCGCACCAAGGACCTCAAGACCTGGGAGCGGCTCGACGATCTCAAGACCCGGTCGCCGCAACAGCGTAACGTCGTCCTGCACCCGGAATTGGTCAATGGCAAGTCTCGTGTCGAAGGCATCTTGCCTTCGGACCGCGGGCGGGACGCCCGCGACACAACACGCGGCAAGTACGCCTTCTACACCCGCCCGCAGGACGGCTTCATCGAGGCCGGCTCCGGCGGCGGCATCGGCTGGGCCCTGTCGGACAATATCGAGCACGCGGCCATCGGGCAGGAGAAGATCGTCCACGACCGCAAGTACCATACGATCATGGAAGTCAAGAACGGCCTGGGACCGGCCCCGATCAAAACGGCTGAGGGCTGGCTCCAGCTCGCGCACGGCGTCCGCAACACGGCCGCCGGCCTGCGTTACGTCCTCTATGCCTTCATGACCGCCCTCGACGACCCGAGCCGGCTCGTCCACGAGCCGGGCGGCTACTTGCTCGCCCCGCGCGACGAGGAGCGGGTCGGCGACGTCTCCAACGTCACCTTCTCCAACGGCTGGGTTGCCCGTGACAACGGGCAAGTCCTGATTTACTACGCCTCCAGCGACACGCGCTGTCACGTCGCCGCGACGACGGTGGAGAAGCTGGTGGACTACTGCCGGCACACGCCGCGTGATCCGCTGCGATCCGCCGCCGGCGTCCAACAGCGGATCGACCTGATCCGGCGGAATCTGCAGGCCATGCCAAACTCCACCCAGAACCAGTCTCGGTGAGTGGACGCGTGGGTTGAGAACCCACCCTACCTGCTGGCGTTGCATCCTCAAAGGAGCGTGGTGTTCGGCACGTGGTGATTCTCATAGCAACGGGGCCTGCACCGATCTGGTACAGGCCCCGTGAGATTGGCCAACCGTGTTCCCATCGCCTTGCGGCAAGATCAGCGGTCGCCCGCGAGATAGCGGATCTCGCCTTCGGACAAGGGCTTGCTGTAGAGGCGGAAATCATCCAGCGCGCCTCT
>Ga0315294_10006645_pt1 | contig 12679 bp, 11 predicted proteins | sample YL17G13_40_MG_FD_203626 | JGI IMG/M metagenome (GOLD analysis project Ga0315294, IMG submission 203626) | Sediment microbial communities from Yellowstone Lake, YNP, Wyoming, USA - YL17G13_40 | ecosystem: Environmental > Aquatic > Freshwater > Lake > Sediment | place: USA: Wyoming | collected...
GGTTCCGCACAGCACGAGCAACAGGGGAACAGGGCGATCGCTCAGCGCATTCTCGTCTACGAGTGTCTTCAGGAATTGTCCAAACTCCGGCTTCTGAGCCATTCCATTGATCTCGTCGAGGATCAGCATTACTCCCCTGTAATCCCCTCCCCCTTGCTCATGGACGCTTCGGAGAAGAGGAAGATAACCACGAGAGATGTCTGGGGCGTCGGCGCGGAGCTTGTCCAGCCGTAAGTGTATGCCGAAGAGAGACTGCTCGCCGATATACTTGGCTAGAAAGTTGCGGAGAGAGTCGGTTGTGCTGGCTTTCAGGTGGGGCGATTCAATGAGGGTGCGTATAGTGGCCGAAGCGACATCTTCCAGCGAATCCGCAGTGCCGAGCATCACGTGAAAGCCCAGCAGCCCGGGATCTTCTTCCGCAAATACCCGCGCATATCTCGCCAGAGAGCTCTTTCCAATCCCATACTCTCCAGTGATGAAAACGGCCTGGGGCTTTCCCTGGGAAACCTGATCGGCTGCCCTCTTGATTCGAGCGACTTCGTCGGTGCGACCGACAAATAGCTCCACAGGAACTGGCTGACCTGGGTAAAAGGGGCTTTGCCCTTTCCTTTCGGCGTTCATTTCTTCATCTCCCGCGGGCTGAAGAGGCTCAGCGCTGATACCAGCGTACCACTAGGACAAACGCACTTGAATCCATCCTGTGCTCTCCCTCTGTCATTGTCCCGGATACCCTTTGGGTGCGGCAGGGTGAGGAAGCGTGGCGCTGGATGCTACACCGAGTCATACGTTTCTCCTAGCCGCGGCGAAAAACGTTCCCCCGGCCCACCAGGCCGTTGGGCAGGCGGACCGTGCGTGCGGGGTCCGCCACCGCGCGGCCCAGGACGGAGGACTCGACCCCCAGCCGCTTGAGGGCGTCCAGGGCCCGGTCGGTATCCGTCGCCGCGACGACCAGGCAGAACCCGACCCCCATGTTGTAGACCTGGAACATCTCCTCGTCGGCGACGCCGCCGAGCCGCTGCAGCAGGGTGAACACCGGCTGGGGGGCCGGGAGCGCGTCCAGGACGTAGCTCACGGGCGACTGGACCCGCAGCAGGTTCAGGAGCCCGTCGCTGGTGATGTGGGCCATGGCCTTGACGGCGATGCCGGCGCGGAGGAGATCGAGCACCTCGCGGACGTAGATCCGGGTGGGCTCGAGGAGTTCCTCACCGACGGTCCGGCCGAACTCGGGCACCAACTGATCCGCGCGGAGCTTGGCCCGGTTGAAGAACACGTCGCGGGCCAGCGTCAGGCCGTTGCTGTGGATCCCGCTCGAGCGGAGGCCGATGACCACGTCTCCCGCCCGGATGTCCTGCCCGATGATGATCCGGTCCATCGGGACCAACCCCACGCAGGTCCCCGCCAGGTCGAAGCCCCGGCCCTGCCGGATGCCCTGGATCAGCTCGCGCACCTGCGCGATCTCGCCGCCGGGGATGGAGATGTTGGCCTGGCGCGCGCCCTCGTACAAGCCCTTGCCGATTGCCTCCAGCATCGCCGGGTCGGCCTCCTGGACGGCGATGTAGTCCAGCATGGCGAGCGGCTCTGCCCCTACGCAGAGCAGGTCGTTCACGTTCATGGCCACGCAGTCGATGCCCACGGTGTCGTACTTGTCCAGCATCTCGGCCACGAGGAGCTTGGTGCCGACGCCGTCGGTGGAGAGGGCCAGGCCGAGGTTGTTCCCGAGGTCGAGGACGGTGGCGAAGTAGCCGAAGTCGACCGCGGAGCGATGCCGCCCGAACTCCAGGGTCTTGCCGACCCAGCGGAGCAGCCCCGCCAGGGCCGCCTCTTCCTTGACCGTGTTGACGCCCGCGCTGCTATAGGATGGCTCGCTCATCGGCTCCCGCTCCCCTCTCGATCTTCACTTCACCTTGGTGCCGGGCGTGACAGGCTTCTCCGGGCTTACCACGACGATCCGGCCGTCCGCGTCGGTCGCCGCCAGCAGCATCCCGCGCGACTCGACGCCCATCAGCTTGGACGGCTTCAGGTTGGCCACGATCACGATCTGCTTGCCGACCAGCGTCTCCGGCGGGTAGTCGAGGAGAATACCCCCCACGACGATCCGCTCCTCGCCGCCGGTGGCCACCTTGAGCTGGACCAGCTTCTTGGAGCCGCGCACGGCCTTGGCCTCGAGGATCTGCGCCACGCGCAGGTCGAGGCGGCGAAACTCCTCGATGGTGATCTCTGCGCCTTCGGCGGACGCGGGCACGTCCGCGGCGGGCGCCCCGCCGGGGACAGGCGGCGCGGGCGACTCGGTGCCGAACTCCACCCGCGGGAACAGGGCCTCGCCCTGGACCGCCTGCCCGAGCACGAGCGCCCCCCAGCGACCGGCCTCGGCCAGGCGCGCGTCCGCCGGGGGCGCGGCGATCCCGAGGCGCGCCCAGATCTTCTCGGCCGTGGGCGGCATAAAGGGGAAGAGGTAGAGGCCGGTCAGGCGCAGGGCCTCGCAGGTGTGACCGAGGACGCGGGCCAGGGCCTCGCGATCCCGCTTCGCCAGCTCCCACGGCTTCTGCCCGTCGAGGTACTGGTTGGCCGCGTCCAGGAGATTCCAGATGGCCTCCAGGGCCCGGTGGAAGGCGAAGGCCTGCATGGCCTCGGCGACCCGGCCCCCCAGCCCCTCCGCCGCCGCCCGCAAGGATCGGTCTCCCTCGGTCACCGGCTCGCCCGGCGCGGGGATGCGGCCCTCGAAGTAGCGGCCCACCATGCTGACCGTCCGCTGCAGGAGGTTCCCCAGGTTGTTGGCCAGGTCGGCGTTGAGGCGCCCGACCAGCGCCTCCTCGCTGAAGTTGGCGTCCAGGCCGAAGACCATCTCGCGGAGGAGGAAGTAGCGCAGGGGGTCCAGGCCGTACTTGTCCGCCAGCTCCAGCGGGGAGAGGGCGCGCCCGCGGCTCTTGGACATCTTGGCCTCGTCCATGAGCCAGTAGCCGTGGACGTTCAGGTGCTGGTAGACGGGGATGCCGGCGGCCTGGAGCATGGTCGGCCAGTAGATGCCGTGGGGCTTCAGGATGTCCTTGGCGATCAGGTGCTGGGCCACCGGCCAAAACGTCCGGAACAGCTCGCCGTCCGGGTACTCCAGCGCGGAGACGTAGTTGATGAGGGCGTCGAACCAGACGTAGGTGACGTAGCGATCGTCGAAGGGCAGCGGGATGCCCCATTCCAGCCGGGAGCGCGGCCGTGAGATGCAGAGGTCCTCCAGGGGCTCGCGCAGGAAGCCCAGGGCCTCGTTCCGGTAGCGCTCCGGCCGGATGAAGTCGGGGTGCTCCTGGATGTGGCGGATCAGCCAGTCCTGGTACTTGCTCATTCGGAAGAAGTAGTTCTGTTCCTTGACGTAGGTGAGCGGCGTCTGGTGGTCGGGGCACTTGCCGTCCACGACCTCCTTCTCGGTGTAGAAGCGCTCGCAGCCGACGCAGTAGAGGCCGCCGTACTCGCTGAAGTAGATGTCGCCGCTCTCGTAGATCTTCTGCAGGATCTGCTGCACCACCCGTTGGTGGCGCGCCTCGGTGGTGCGGATGAACTGGTCGAAGCGGAGGCCCATGCGCTCCCAGGTCTGGCGGAACAGGCCGCTGATCCGGTCGGCGTAGGCCTGCGGGGTCTCGTTCGCCTTGGCCGCCGCCTGGGCGATCTTGTCCCCGTGCTCGTCGGTCCCGGTCAGGAAGTAGGCGCGCCGCCCGGCCAGCCGATGGTAGCGGGAGATCGCGTCCGCCACGATGGTCGTGTAGGCGTGGCCCGAGTGGGGCGGGGCATTGACGTAGTAGATGGGGGTGGTGATGTAGAACAACGCGTCGGACATGGGTGCTCCGTTCTATCGCAGGGGCCGGCGACGACCGCCGTGGGCCACCTCACAACTCCGCGAGAGGGCCCGGCCCCTCGGCGGGGGGCGGGCCGTTCGATTCTGGATGCTCCGGCCCCTCGGCGGGGGGCGTCGGGTCGGGGGGGCGGGCGGCCTTGCCCCTGCCACCCTTGCCGGATTTCCCATCCGCCGCCCGCTCGTTGCCCTGCCCGCGGCCCGGCGAGGCCGCGGCCTCGGGACGTGGGCGCGCGGTCACCTCGGCAGCCGTGAGGCTCACCTGCCCGCCTGTTTCCAGCCCGACCTGGATGGTCTGCTCCAGGATGTTTTGCCCGCGAACGACCCCCGCGCCGCGGCTGGTGGCGACGTGGGCGCCGACCTTCGGCAGGGCCTGCTTCAGCTCGGCGTACAGGCAGTGCTCGAAGGCCAGGCAGCACTTGAGGCGGCCGCAGATCCCGGAGAGCTTGCCGGGATTCAGCGCCAGGTTCTGGTCCTTGGCCATGCGGATGCTGACCGGGGCGAAGGATTGCAGGAAGGCCTGGCAGCACACGGGTCGGCCGCAGGCGCCCGCGCACCCCAGGATCTTGGCCTCGTCCCGCACGCCGATCTGGCGGAGCTCCACCCGGGTCCGGAGGTGCTGGACGAGGTCCTTGACCAGCTCCCGGAAGTCCACGCGGTCCTCGGCCGTGAAGTAGAACATGGCCTTGCTGGAGTCCAGGCCGATGCGCACCTCGGTCAGCTTCATGTGGAGATTCCGGGCGTGGATGCGCTCCCGGCAGAAGGTGCGAGCCTCCCGCTCGCGGTGGGCGAGCGCAGCCCGGCGCGACAGGTCGGTCGCCGTGGCCTTCCGGAGAACGGGGTGGATGGGGGCCTTCAGCCGCTCCAGGGAGGCCGGGTGCAGGATGGCGGCCACCTCGCCCATGCCCACGCCCCATTCGGTCTCCACCACCACGATGTCGCCCAGGCAGAGCGCGGGCGCCCCGGCCGTGCAGTACTGCGAGCGGGCCGGACCGCCGAATTCAACGCGCACGATCGGCGTCATGTCCGTCCTGCCGTCTCTCTCTGATCGCATCGCGCATCCTTAAGAGCATCCGATCCGCGACGAGGCGCGGTTGGCCTTTTCGCAGCATGGCCCACCTGGCCTCGGTCACGGTCTCGTGCAGCCGGAGCGCGACCTCCGGCGTGACCTTCCCGGCCCACCCGGAGACGGCAGCGCGCCGCTCGGGGGGGAGGAGATCGGCCACCTGCCCTCCGGCCGCGACCAACGCCAAATCGCGGACGACCTCCTCCAGGACCTCCAGGGCGGCCTCCAGGCTCACCCGGTCCTTCGCCAAGCGCTCAGCGAAGTCCAGGAGGCGGGGCAAGGATCCCAGCGCCTCCCGCCACTCGGCGATGAGCGTCTCCCGTGCGGCAGACGCCTCGGCCGGGTCCAGCGTCAGGGCGCGCTCCGCACTGCCGCCCGCCAGCGCCGCGGTCGCGGCCGCCTCGTCGGGGCCGCGCCCCTGGCGCACGAGGATGGTCCGCAGAGCCGCCTCACCGAGGAGATCGAACCGCACCTCCTGGCAGCGGGAGCGGATCGTGGGCAGGAGCGCGTTCACCGCGGGCGTCACCAGGAGAAACAGGCAGCGGCCGCTCGGTTCCTCCAACGTCTTCAGGAGGGCGTTGGCCGCCGGCTCCTGCATCTGGTCGGCCGGGTCCAGGATCCAGACCTTGGTGGTTCCCTCGTAGGCGCAGAGCGAGGCCCGCGCCGTTAGGTCCCGGATCTGCTCGATGCTGATGACCGTCTTGTCCTCGGGCGTCACGACCGCCACGTCGGGGTGCTGGCCCGCCGCGATCTTCCGGCAGGAGCGACAGACCCCGCAGGCATCCGGTTCACCCTCGCCTCCCGCGAGATCCACCGGCGCCAGGCAGTTGACGGCCTGCGCCAGTGCCAGGGCGGTGGTCCGCTTGCCCACCCCGGCGGGTCCGCTGAAGCAGTAGGCCTGGCCGAGGCGCCCGCTCCTCCAGGTGCGCCGGAGGAGCGAGACGACCCGGTCCTGGCCGAGAATCTCCCGGAACGGCATCCCGCTACCCGCCCGCCGCGGGCCGCCCGGCCACGGGCTCACGACCCGCCCCGAGCAGCGCCGCGACGTGCCGCCGGATCTGCCCTTCGATCGTGACGATCTCCTGGGCGCCGTCCAGCACGAGGACCCGCCCCGGCTCCGCGCGGGCGATGGCCTGGAAGCCGGCGCGCACCCGCTGGTGGAACTCCAGGACTTCTTCCTCGAGCCGGTCCCGCCGCCCGCGGACCTGGCTCAGCCGTTCGCCCGCCCGCCGGAGGCCCGCCGCCGGATCCAGGTCCAGCAGGAACGTGCAATCCGGCCGGAGGCCGTCCGCGGCCAGCTGGTTCAAATGAGTGATGAGGTCCGGCTCCAGTCCGCGGCCGTCGCCTTGGTACGCCACGGTGGAGTCCGTGAACCGATCGCAGAGGACGATCCGTCCGTCCGCCAGGGCGGGTCGGATGACCTCGCGCACCAGCTGGGCCCGGCTGGCCTCGTACAGCAAGAGCTCCGTGAGGGCCACCATGCGGGCGTTCTCCCCATCCAGGAGGAACTGGCGGATCTGATTCCCGATGGGGGTCCCGCCCGGGTCCCGGGTTTCGATCGCCTCCCGGCCGAGGGCGCGGAGGTGGGCGAGGAGCGCCTTGAGCTGCGTCGTCTTGCCCGATCCCTCGCCCCCTTCGAAGGTGAGGAAGAGCCCGCGCGTCACCTAGTGCCCTCCGCCCGCGCCGGCCGCCGGGGCCCGGCGGCGATCCAGGATCGCCTTCGCCGCCCGGCTCACCACCCCCGGGATGCTGCGGCTCTTCGCCAGGTCCGACAGTTCGCGCTCGCTGAGATTGTTGATCCCCAGGCCCAGGGAGACGCCCACCGGCGTGCGGGGATTGTTGAGCAGGGCCAGGACGATCTGCCGGTTCTGCCGGTACTTCCGGTTGTTGGCGATGTAGCGGAGCACCTTGTCCGCGACGTCGCGCATGGTGGCGATGGCCAGGATCTCCCCGTCGGTGATCCGCGAAGAGCTGACCGTCTCCAGCGCGATCATCTCGTTGCTGTCCTTGATCAGGATCATACGGACGTCTTTGTTGCCCTTCTTGGCTAGGGCCAGTTTCTGGCCGACCGGCAGCTCCTTGATCCGGAGGAACAGGCTCTTCTTGGAGTCGCCATCCGCCTCCCGCTTCTTGGCGACCTCGATCTGCTGCCGGATGGTGGACTGCTTGATGGGCGGCAGCGCCGGATTCCCGAGGAGCGCCTCCAGCGCCCCCGCCCAGCGCCCCAGGCGGGGGAGGTTGCTCAGGAGCACGTCCAGGATCGGCCCCTCCGCCCGCTCGGCCAACCGCGTCATGGCCGGCCCCGGCGTGTTCGGGTGGCGCAGGAGGGCCACCACCACCTCCGGGGGCAGGTCGGGGTGCTCCAGCACCTGCTCCAGCACCTCGGGGGGGGTCTTCTGGTTCTGCGCGATGGACAGCAGGTCCGATCCCTGCAAGGCATCCGCGCGCGGCGCGGGCATCTCGGTCTCGCTCATGGCGTCTCGTCCTCCCGCTCGACTCCCAGAGCGTTCCGCAGGGCCTCGACCAGGGCCGACTCCTCGGCCGGCGCCACCGTGCGCAGGTCGACGAGGATCCGGCCCTCCTTGACGCGGACCAGCACGGGCGGCGTCCCCCGCCGGAGCCGCGCCTCCACGGCCGCGGCCCCCGCGCGGCCCGGGTCCAGGGCCACCACCCGGGTGGGCAGCTCTTGGAGGGGCAGGGCGCCCCCGCCTACCTCGGACCGCTCGTCCTCGATCGAGCAACCGAGGCGCGGGAGGGCGGCCGTGAGCGCCGCCGCCAGAGCCTCGGCCCGCGCCCCGAGGATCGGCGCGGTGAGGCTCAGCATCCGCAGGATGGGGATCTCCTGCCGGGCCCGTTCAGGATCGCGGAGGAGGCGCAACGTGGCCTCCAACCCCGCCAGGCAGAGCTTGTCGATGCGGACGGCGCGGAGCAGCGGGTTCTTGCGCAGGCGACCCAGGAGATCGCCGCGCCCCACCAGGATCCCGGCCTGCGGCCCCCCGAGCAGCTTGTCCCCGCTGAAGGTCACGAGGTCCACCCCGGCGCGGATGGCGTCCGCGACCATGGGTTCCCGCCGGAGGCCCAGTGCGCCGAGGTCCACGAGCGCCCCGCTGCCCAAGTCCTCCATCACCGGCAGCCCGCGGCGTTTCGCCAGGGCCACCAGGTCGGCGGTCTCAGCCTCGGCGGTGAACCCCAGGATCTGGAAGTTGCTCCGGTGGACCTTGAGCACCAGCGCCGTCTCCGGCCCGATGGCGTCCTCGTAGTCCTGGAGGTGCGTGCGATTGGTGGTGCCGACCTCGCGGAGGCGCCCCCCCGCCCGCGTCATCACGTCCGGGATGCGGAAGGACTCGCCGATCTCCACCAGCTCCCCGCGCGAGATCAGGACCTCCCGCCCGTTGGCCAGCGTGTTGATCCCCAGCAGGACGGCCGCCGCGTTGTTGTTCACGACCAGGGCCGCCTCGGCCCCCGTGAGGGTGCAGAGCAGCCGCTCCACGTGGACCTGGCGGCTCCCCCGGGCTCCCGTCCCCAGGTCGAACTCCAGGTTGCTGTAGCCCTGCGCCGCGGCCTCGATGGCCCGGAGGGCGGCCGGCGCCAGGGGGGCCCGCCCCAGGTTGGTGTGCAGGACGACCCCGGTGGCGTTGATGACCGGTCGGAGCGATGGCCCGGCTTTCTCGGCGGCCGCCGCTTCCGCGGCCCGACCGATGGCGGCGGGGTCCAGCAGGCTCTCCACCGCCTCGGGGGCGACGGTCCCGTCCAGCAGCCGCCGCCGGTACTCCGCCAGGATTTCGCGGACGGCCTCCAGGACGGCCCAGCGCGGATGTCCCGCCAGAAGCTGACGGATCCCCGGGGTGGCCAGGAGTTCATCCACCGACGGAATCCGCCGCAGCAGGGCGTGAGTCTCGGAAGGAACCGGCTGTCCCATGTCAGGCCTTTGGCCGTTTGCCGTTGGCCGGTAGCGAAATGTGGGCTACCGTCGAGCGCGTTCGCGGGACGTTCCCTGGCTAATGGCTGCTGTTGTAACACACGTCCCGCAAGGCGTTCAATGGCTTTTGGCGGGGGCGGGGGCCGTTGTTGGCCGAGGAGACAAATCAGGCCGGGTCCTCTCCGCGCGCGAGGGGAGCCCGGCCTGACAGATCGCCGCGCAGGCTATGGGCGGCCGGAGGCCCCGCGCCGCTGCTGGAAGCAGGTGCGGCAATAAACGGGCCGGTCCGAGGTCGGCTTGAAGGGAACGGTCGTCTTCTGCCCGCACGAGCTGCAGGTTACCTCGTGCAGCTCCCGCGAGCCCCCCTCCGACCCGGGGCCGGTGGCCCGCTTGGCGGCCTTGCAGTTCTTGCAGCGCTTGGGAGCGTTCTGGAAGCCCTTCTGGGCGTAAAACTCCTGCTCCCCGGCAGTGAAGACAAAGGTCTGGCCACAATCCACACAGGTCAAGGTCTTGTCCTGGAAAGGCATGAGCATTCCTCCCTCGGTAGGCCATTACACCAATCCGCCCTGCTCCCCCGATTCCGATTGTGTCGCTAGGCTCCCTCCTGTGATCTGGGAACGATGAGGACGTCAGAGTCCATGCCGTAGAAAAACCCGCCGCTTCAGGTGCGCGACCGGGTGCCGAGTGACCGGTCGCGCCTCGGCCCGGGCCGTCGCGTGGGGCCCGCAGGTCGTCCGGACGGGAAAAGACGACCACCTCGTCCTCGATGGCAGCATGGGGGTTGTGGGGGCGGGCGGTCGGGAAGTCGAAGGGGCCGGCGGCGCGACACAATTTCGCCCTGAGCAGCAGGCGTTCGTTGCGGAGGAGGTGGTAGGGCCCATGGCGCTATTGCCCGGTGCGCTCGGAGTCGATAAATGCCGTTGTCGGGGAGCCAGGTCTCGGATCAGGGCGCCATCCCTCATGATCTGCTCGGCGCAGTCACGCCCCGAGGGTCGGCGGTGGCTCGCTCGGCCGTCGATACACCCCGCTCTTGCCGCCCGCCTTGAACACCAGACGGATATCGCCGATGACCATCGCCTTGTCGACGGCCTTGCACATGTCGTAGATCGTCAGGGCCGCCACCGACACGGCCGCGAGGGCCTCCATCTCGGCGCCGGTGCGGCCGGTGGTCTTGACCCGGGATTCGATCTGGACACCACACGGGCGGTGGGTTGGGCGGAACGCGACCTCCACCGCCGTGGTCAGGAGAGGATGGCAGAGAGGGACCAATTCGTCCACGCGCTTGGCGGCCAGGATTCCGGCTACCCGCGCAACGGCATAGACGTCGCCTTTGGGGATGGACCGATCGTGGATCAGGCGCAGGGTGCCGGGCCGAAGGGCTACGAAGCCCCGAGCCACGGCCTCGCGGGCCGTCTCCGCCTTGGCCGCGACGTCCACCATGTGCGCTTGGCCGAGCCGATCAAGATGGGACAACCTCAGGCTGCTCTTGTTTGGCATGCTGGAACTGCCGCATGATGGCGTACATCTCGTCCTTGATCTTGAGCTTCAGCTTCTGCAACTCCTTGCGCTTGCGCTCCTGCTCGGATGTCAGGTAGTAAATGCGGTCGTACTCGCCGATCTTGATGTCGTATTCCCGGTGCTTCTCGGCCAGGCGGCGGAACTCGGGGTTCTCCTCCTTGAGCCGAGCGAAGAGTTGTGCCTCCGTATCGCTCATCCGCGACCTCCTTCCAGCGGAAATGGTCCGCTACGCGCCCGAGGGACGCGAGGGGCCGTGATTGCCCAGGATGTAACTGAGCGAGATAGGCTGCGAGATTCGAAGAGGAACCGTAAAGGTCTGGGGGGCCTCAGGCCCCCCCTGGCTAGGCAGGCGATGAGCATATCCTATTCAAGCCTACGCATATGACACCCAAGAGGATGGAGGATATTCCATTGGAGGGTCCCCGTCAAGGTGAATCTCCCTTGGTCCACGCCAGCGCACAACGGGCCCCTGCGGGGGCGCCCCGGGGAGCGGAGTGCCTGTCCGCTTCCGTGCTTGACAAGGGGCAAGGCGGCTTTGTAGTGTCAGCGCTCCAGCCGGCGGGGCGTCCCGTCCGGGGAATCGTCGGGAAAAGGGAGGGCACCATGTCGTTCCAGGTGCACGGGGTTCTGCTCGAGATGATGACCTCCGCTCTTCACCTCCTCGTGATCGTCGGCGGGAGTGTCCTGGTCGTGCGCCTCCTCAGGATGCTGGCGAATCGCATCCTGCGCATGGCGGCCAACAGGGAAGGCCCCGGGATCAGCGAGGGGGAGAAGCGCGCCCGAACGCTGGCCAGCCTCCTCCGGACCGTAGGAACCACGCTGGTGGTGCTCGTTGCCAGCATGATGGTCCTGCGCGAGCTCGGGCTGGACATCACTCCCCTGCTCGCGGGCGCCGGGGTGGCGGGCCTGGCCATCGGCTTCGGGGCCCAAAGCCTGATCAAGGACGTCATCGGGGGGTTCTTCATCCTGATGGAGGATCAGTTCCACGTCGGGGACGTGATCCAGGCAGCCGGGGTGAGCGGGCAGGTGGAGCAGATGACCCTGCGCCTGACGATCGTGCGCGACCTCTCCGGGACGGTCCACTTCATCCCGAACGGCGAGATCAAGGTGGTCAGCAACCTGACCAAGGAGTGGTCCCAGGTGGTGCTGGAGATCGGGGTCGGGTACGCCGAGGACGTGGATCGGGCGATCGCCGCCCTGTCCGCGGTCGGAGAGGAACTGGCCCAGGACGAGACGCTCGGGAAGCTGCTCGTGGAGCCACCCAAGGTCCTGGGGGTGGAGTCCCTGGCGAATTCTCAGGTCACGCTCCGGATGCTGGCCAAGACCCTGCCGCTCCGGCAATGGGAGGTGGCGCGCGAGCTGCGCCGGCGCATCAAGCTCCGCTTCGATCGTGAAGGCATCGCCATTCCCTACCCCCACCACGTCGTCCTCACCCGGCGCGCCGACGCCGGGGCCAAGGAAAAATGAAAAACGGACAATGCAAAACGGGCCAAGTGAGTTGAGCGGTTCTTCATTTCCGCTCTGCCGGCGCCCTGGCTGTCCCGCCACAAACCCCTTCCCCGCGGGACCGGGAAGGCATACAATCCCCATAGCCCTTCAGTCCAGCGGTTCAGTTCAACCGGTCTTATCCGCCGCGCCCTCGCGCCCGGCCGCCGCCTCCTCGTCCGTCGGGCACGACGGATAAGCCCTTATGACGCTTGAACAACCGTGGTGATACTGAGAAACCGAATGGAACATAAGGAAGCCACAGCCCGCATCAAGATCAACAAGCTGCTTGAAGCGGCAGGCTGGCGCTTCTTCCCGGAAGGGAGCGCGCCGGCCAACATCCGCCTTGAGCCCAGCGTGACGATCAAGTCATCCGATCTGGAAGCACTTGGCGAGAACTTCGAGAAGACGAGCAAGGGCTTCATCGACTTCCTGCTGCTAGACACCAAAGGCTTCCCGCTCATCGTCCTTGAGGCCAAATCGGAGGACAAGAACCCGCTCCTGGGCAAGGAGCAGGCCCGCAAATACGCCAAGTCCCAGAACTGCCGCTTCGTGATCCTCTCCAACGGCAACCTGCACTACTTCTGGGACCTGGAGCGCGGCAACCCCTACCTCATTACGTCCTTCCCTACGCCGGACTCGGTGATCGGCTACCAGCAGGTCACGCCCAACTCGCAACGCCTCGTCGAGGACCAGGTCGGCGACGACTACATCGTCCTGACCCAGCGCCCGAACTACCAATCCGAAGCGGCGTGGCGCAACGAGGCGGAGCGTCCCGGCTACATCCAGGCCAACAAACTGCGTTTCTTGCGGCCCTATCAGTTGAAGGCCATTCACGCCCTGCAACGGGCCG
>Ga0315294_10006647_pt1 | contig 12679 bp, 9 predicted proteins | sample YL17G13_40_MG_FD_203626 | JGI IMG/M metagenome (GOLD analysis project Ga0315294, IMG submission 203626) | Sediment microbial communities from Yellowstone Lake, YNP, Wyoming, USA - YL17G13_40 | ecosystem: Environmental > Aquatic > Freshwater > Lake > Sediment | place: USA: Wyoming | collected...
TCTGGATCCTGAGCATGATGTTCATAAGTATAAGACTAGAGTGAGGTTTATAGGAAGGTTATGGATGCTTCCAAAGAAATTGCAAGATGTCTTCAAGGGAGTGGAAGAGGCAACAAAAGACTATAGCAATTATTTTCTAACTTTTGCTATTGCTTACGGTGGACAGGAAGAAATCGCTGATAGCATAAAAGAGATTTCCAGAAAGATTTCTGAAGGAATATTAAAACCAGAGGACATTAATGAAGAATTGGTGAGACATTCTCTTTATACAAATGGAACTCCTTACCCTGACTTAATTATTAGGACAGGTGGGGAGAAAAGGCTCTCCAATTTCCTTTTATGGCAGTCCGCCTATTCAGAATTGGCATTCACAGAAAAAACATGGCCAGAATTCTCTAAAGAAGATTTTCTGGGAATTTTAGAAGATTTTCAGAAAAGAGAAAGAAGATTCGGACATTAGCGGACATTAGATTTCGGATAATATTTTCTTAACCTTTCCTTTTCCTATTGTAAGTATAAGCATAGCTAATCTTGGTCCTGAATCGCCACCTAATAGAACTCTGTATACGACTTTGAAAAATTCCTTATTTTCTAAATCACTTTCTTTTGCAATTTCGTATAGTCTCTTTTGCAACTCCTCTTCTTCCCAATCCTTATTCAAATCTTTAGATAGAAGTAAAATAGCTTCCTTTTCCTTTTCATTTAATTTTATTTTTATTTCCCTTTCAAGTTTGTTGTCTTTAACCCAATTTCTAGCATAATCTAATCTAGTTAAAATTTCTTCTTCCCTCTCCGTAATATTTTTTGGTATATGTTCTGTTCTCTCTAGAATAGTTTTTATTATAGGAGTTTCCGGCACAATCTTAAATAAATTAATCAACAGACTGTATGGTAAATTAATCTTGCTCTTTGTCGGTTTTTCTAGGAAGTTTATGTATTCGTAAAGTCTTTTTAGATGATTCAATTCCCTCTCATTGGGGATTTTCTTTTCTCCGAAATACACTCTAGATAATTCATCTAATTCTTCTACATACATAGGAATTGCGTCTATGTCTACAACTCTTGTTTTTGCCAATTTCTTTAAGAACAACAATCTCATGCTCTCTTTTGGAGCATATTTTAACCACAATTGCGGTGTGAATACATTTCCTATACTTTTAGATATTTTCTTCCCGCCTCTTTGTACAAATAATTCATAGAATGAATGGAGTGGTGGTTCCCATGTCAGAATTCTTTTACAAATCTCATCATTTACTTTAACTGAATCAGCTATATCCTTACCATAAGCTTCGTAAATTATTTTTAATGCTCTCCATCTTGCAGCAAATTCTACTTTCCAGGCTAATTTACCACCCCCAATGTCTGTGGTTCCTTCAAATCCACAACCCTTTACTACTACTTCCTCTCCTTTAGAATTTTTCCCTATAAACTCCCCACTACAAGAATAATATATTTTATTATTTTCAAATTTGGTTGCTACAGTAGTATAAACTTTTCCACAAGATTTACAAAAGGGCAGAAATGGTAATTGTTTTACATACTTATCTTGATTTGTAATTTCTTTGATTATTTTTCCTGCTTCTTTCCAATTCTTCAGAATTTCTAGTATTTCTTTTTCGTAAGTTCCTTTTTTATATTCTTCACTCGCCCTTTTCAGAGTGTAGATGACACCAATTTTCTGGAATGCATCTTCCAACATGGAGGTTGCATGATGTCCAAATGATTTATGGCAGCCAAAGACATCAGGAATAGATGAGACAGACTTCCCAATCTCGGATTCCAATGATTGTGGAAACCCTATAGGAACTTTTCTCAATCCGTCCAAATCGTCTGTGTAAGCAATTAATTCGCTAGGCAATTTCAAATTCTTAAGAGCTAAATAAACAGCATAATTTCTTACACCATCTCCAGCAGATCCTATATGCGGGACTCCAGAAGCTCCTATGCCCATTTCAGTCCTGTAAACCTTAATTCCTCTGTTAAGTTTTGCTTCCCTTTCTGCAATTTTTTTTGCTATCTGGTCAACCCAAAAAAGCTCCATACTAATCTAAATATTTATATACTCAGAGGCTAAAAAGTGCATATGGTTGACGTTTATTTGCTGTCCGTAATTGCATTCTTTGCTATTCTAGCAATTCTGATATATAGAGATAGGAAGAATGTAGAAGTGAAAAATAGAATTCTAGTAATAAAGAGAACAAAGAAATTTAGAGATCTGTTGGACAACATAGCAAGAATTTCTCCCAGATTTTGGAAAATATTTTCAACAATAGGAATCTTGATTGCAATCTCTGTAATGGTGGTCGGTTTTCTGTCTATTGGAAAGACTTCATATGATGTTGCTTCAGGACTCTATGAACAGCCTCCTTACCAATTCGTTATCCCAACTCCGACAGCCACAGGCTCGATAGGACCTGGATACATATCTATACCTTTTTGGTTTTGGATAATAACTATTGCAATAATTCTGATTCCTCATGAATTCCTCCATGGTGTTATAGCAAGAACAGAAAAAATAAAGCTGAAATCTGTCGGTTTATTGGTATTTTTGGCGCAGCCATTTGCTTTGTTATTTGTATTAGCTTATAGTTTGTCAACAAGAAGTTTTAATTTTTCCTGGATTCTCGCGGCAATCTTCCTGATTTTACCAGGAGCTTTTGTTGAGCCTGATGAGAATCAATTGAAAAAGTCAAAGCTATTAACAAGACTAAGGGTTTTTGCTGCAGGAAGTTTTGCAAATATACTCATAGCAATATTTGCAGTCTTGATTATGATGTTCTTGATTTGGCCTTCTTCTGTCTCTCCAGGAATTTATATTGTTCAAGTTAATGAGACAGGCCCAGCTGGTCTAGCAGGATTAAAGCCTAATGTAACTCTTCTTGAAATCAATGGAGAAAAAATAGACACAAGACTTTGCAATCCCTTAGGATCTCTGATAGGAGAGACATGCAGAGGTGTATTTTATGTCAAACAATTCGAAAATCTAGAACCAAACCAGATTGTCACTTTAAAATCTAATGAAAGTTCTTACACATTAAGATTGAGTTATAACGAGAATACAAGATCTCCTTACATGGGAATTGGCTACGCACCCGTCACTAGACAAAATTCTGGTTTTCAATTGGATGTGCTAATGCCGTTGTTTTCAATGATAGCTTTGTTCAGCTTTGCTGTAGGTATGATAAACATCCTTCCGATCTATCCTTTGGATGGTGGATTGATGTTCGAAGCTGTTATGAAAAAAGTATCAAAGAAGAATTATAAGAAAATTGTCAAAGCAATAACAATTATAATTATTTTGATGATATTCTACGGTTTCGTCGGACCGTATCTCAGATAACCCTTACTTCTTTTATGTTAGAATTTCTTTCTAAGAACTCTCTGATGATCTTTATGTTGCTTCCGCCCTTCCCAATGATGTATCCTCTGTCCTTAGGATTTAGTGTCACAGTGATAGAACTTCCATTCACTTCAATCCTATTTGCTGTCGGGATCATATTTTTTACAAATTGCAACAAGTTTTCATCCCATTCAAAAATTTTTATTGACCTGTCAAGCATCCTTTCAGCAGTCTTTATTGTCTGTCCTTCCCTCCCTATAGCTATCGCTATCTTTCCTGGATTCACAAGAAAATAGATTGTCTCTGCACGAATACAATCTCTAACTTCTGTTCCAGTTATGTTCTCAAAAGCTGCTATGACTCGAATAGTATCTGTATCAAAATCTCTCATTTCATCACTGCAACGGTCGCGATTGGAAAAGGTTTCCCACAAAACACACCAAGTTGTATCGATGTTCCATTAAATTTCTCCAATTTTGTTCCAGACAATTTCGAATAATGTTCGATGTCTTTCCTCAAATTATCTGGACAGTTCTCTGATATTATGATTATCTTTAGTTCTTTCGCTTTTAAATACTTTATAGTTCTTCCACTACCAATAATCGCTTTGTTCTTGTTTAGCGCTTCCTTCAATTGTTCTAAGGAACTTTTTTCTTGCATAAAAATCTGGTTTTTTTTGTCCAAATATTAAATTAAATATCCCAGTTAATCTATTTATTTGTTTCTTGCTTTTAAATAATTTTGTATAATACCAAATCCCTATCGGATAAAACCTCTTTGGTGTTTTCATCTAAAGTATTACTTCTAACTGAAACTATATAAGTGAAGTTCATATTATAAGAGTTTTCTATTTCTGCTAAATTCTGCTTGAATGATAAACTTTCCAAATCTCTGAAGAATTTTAAAGAAGGTTCATCTGCCCGTGTTGTATTTCTTTCAGATATGACCATTACCCACATATTATTCGCTATTATTGTATCGTTATTGTCTACGATATCCTTTATATTTTCATAAAATATTATTCTATCTTTATCTAAAGAAGTTGGAGAAGGAGTATGTTCATACCCTTTATAATTGTTAGATAAAGCCCAAATCAAAATAACTATTATTATTAAAAAAGAAAATTTCTTTAACGAATTAGTATTAGAAGAAAATTCAAATAATTTAGAAAAAGCCGCACAGGCAAATGGGTATAACGGAATAAAAGCCAGAGAGATCATTCGTGGGGCTTCTCCTATTGCATTGGGTAACCAGAAACCCAGAATCAAGAGTATATATATAGTCAAAACATAAAATAGATTATTTTTTCTAAATGCAAAAGGTATTAGAAGTAAAAATGGAATATAATAATATATAGTAGGTAATGGAAGTTGTTGGAAGGGGTGTGTCCAATATGTGATATACTCGCCGAAGGATCTTATAATCCATGGAGAAGAAAAAAGAATTGCAAAAAACAACGATTTGCCCAGAAACCATGGTAATGTTTTGCTAGAAAAATCATGTTTTTTAATCCCAAAATATAATGTAATCGTAAAAAATATTAGATAACTCAAAACCAAAAAAACAGCGTTTATTACTGAACTTATTATAACCAAAAAAATTGATAAAGACAAAAACTTCCAATCTAACTTTTTTTCAGAAACTAAATAAAAACATATCAAAGATATTACAGTAAAAAAATTGCCTACTATGTTCCCATAATATCCAAATTTCCAGTAGAGTAGTGTGGCACTTGTTGTGCCAAAAAGAAAAGTTCCTAGTATTAGGGCAAACAAATTTTTTTTTGAAATTAAATAGCATAAATATGCTCCAGCCGGAATTATTGCTATAACAAAAACATTTCCTAAAAGCCATACTGAAAAAAATTCATTTGAAAAAACAGCCACAATTGCCGCTAAATAATGGAAAAGAGGTGGATAAGCATATGGTCTGCCATAGAAAGCATTTGGTTCTTTTAGAGGAAACATGAAATTGTTTTTAATTATATTTTTAGTTTGAGCTACATGATAAGCAGAATCATAATAATCCGGTGGATAACCGTATGGGTTCCATGAATTAAGAGAATAATGATAAACTAGTATTAAAAAAATTACAAAAATTAAAAGTTTAATTTCCCATCTCATTTCAATTTTCTTCGTATAAAAACCTATTTCTTTTGAGGTTTAAAAATCAATTCGAACATTCCTGTTCCCACAGGAACAACTTGGTTTATCATTACATTCTCCACAATACTATCAAGCTTGTCTTCTTCCGCAAATACTGCTGCTTTCGTCAAATGTTTGATTGTTTCCTCGAAGTTGGCTCTTGCTAATACAGAACCTTTGGCTCCCGCCACTCCGTATCTACCTATAGCTTTAACATCCCCGTCAGCAGTCATCATGTCGGCAACAAGCATTATATGTCTTATATCGACGTCCAATCCACTCTCTCTCAGAGTGTAGGATGCTTCATTGATTATAGCATGCCTAGCAGATTCTATTCCTAGTACCTTCAGAATTTCATGGATGTTGTTCGTTGTAGTTCTAGATATGTCCACTCCTTCTATTGTCAATACTTTTGCTAGATTGCTGCCTAAAGTGTTCAACACCCACTCGTCGTCCTTTTGATTAATGATCACCTGCTCGATATTCTTCACTCCCTTGACATGAGCATCAAGAACCTTTGCTTTCAATTTCTGTAATTCTTTTATAGAAAGTTCTTCCTTCGGTTTAATAATTATTTTGTCTGTCTTAACTTTAACAGAAACATCTTTCAGACCCTCCTCAAGCACGTCAGGGACTTTGTCAAGTTTCACTCCTCTCTCCCTTGCGATAGGACCATTAACAGGAATTTCTATGCACATGTTAAGAAGGTCTATTGCAGGATTTACTGTTATATCCCTTACTTTAGTCTCTTGTATCTCGGATGCAAGATCCTTTGCCTTCTCTTTTGTATTGTACCTGCTTTGTAAGTATATTGTCATTGTAGGAGTCTTAGGAGATCTTCTCGCATCGAATATCTCGATTAGTCTTGGTAATCCTAATGTCTGCACTATTTGTGCAGCTCCTGCTATGTGATATGTTCTCATTGTCATTTGTGTTCCTGGTTCAGATATACTCTGTGCAGCGACAACACCAATAGCTTCTCCAGCCTCATAGCAACTCTTCTTGTATATATCCACAATTCTTTCTGTGGCTTTTTCTTTTTGAGCCTCTGTGAGCTTGAATTCCTTAAATGCGGCTTTCATATCCTCAATTATTTTTTCCGGTAGTATCTTTTTTGCTTCTTCTAAATCCATAATCTCACCTTAACACAGCCTGCACAATAGATCTGACATCCAGTATTCCCCAGTCAGATTTTGCAGGATCTATATTGTCTTCTCCAGGAACAAATTGAATTATTATTTTTCTGTTATCCCTTATTGTATGATCGTATTCGACTTTCAAATCCTGTAATGCATTCATCAACCTTCTTTCCAGATAACCGCTATGCCTTGTTCTCAATGACTTGTCCATCAGCGATTCCCTACCTGACATAGCATCGAAGAAGAATTCGAACGGAGTCAATCCAGACCTGAAACTGTTTGAAATAAAACCATGAGCGCCTGCACTCAGATCACCGACATTGAAATGAGACAATGTTCTGTCTCTAAATCCTCTATGAACCCTTTCACCAAGTATCTTTGCTTGTCCTACAGATGCTGCTAACTGCATGATGTGCGTCATAGACCCTCTAGCTCCGGACTTCGCCATGATTAATGCATTGCTAGATCCAATAGAATCATTAATGATTTTTCCTATATCCTCGCTTACTTTGGCTAATGTTTCTAGAATATGGCTTTCCAAACTTTCTGCATCACTTCTTCCAGGCAGAAGCTGAATCTTGTTTTCTTTGTATAAGTTTACTAAGTTGTCGACTTCTTTTTCCCCTCTGTCAATCACAGCCTTGATTTTTAATAATGCATCCTGTTTAACATCTATGTCATCCAATCCTATGGTGAAACCTATTTTATCCAGATACTTGATACCCAAAGCAGCTACGTTATCTATGAATTTGTGAGCTACATCTGTTCCATATTCCTTTTCTATTATGTCAATCAATTTTCCAGATTCTCTACCTATAGCTTTGGAATCTATTATGCCTGAAACCAATTCACCATCTTTGATCACAACCTTTCCATTCTCTTCGTCAGTCTTTGATTTGAATTCCAGATTCAAACCCTTCGGAAGCAGACGACTGAATATTTCTTTTCCAGTGAAATTCTTCTTCTTTTGCAAGTCTATTGAAACACCGGAATCAAGCAAAAGCTTGAACGCTTCCTCTCTTGTTAAAGTAGTATCATTTTTTGTCAGTAGATAATTTCCTGAAACATGATCATGTTCGCACCCGATTATAGGGCCTCCAAATCTTGGGGACCTTATGTGTCTTTGTACTTCCATCAAAAATTTTGCTTCTGCCCTAGCTTCCTCAGTCTGTAGAACATGCAGATTCATCTCGTCCCCGTCGAAGTCTGCGTTGTAAGGAGCACAAACACAAAGATTCAACGTTAAGGTTCTCCAAGGCGTAACTCTAACTCTGTGAGCCATTATTGACATCCTATGAAGAGAAGGCTGTCTGTTGAACAATACAACATCACCATTCTGTAAATGTCTCTCGATGACATAGCCTGTCATTATCTCCTTACAAATCTCTTCTCTATTTTCTTCTGTAACTTTCTTTTTCTTCCCATCGGGTCTGACAACATAGTTTGCCGAAGGCCATGTAGGAGTTCTCATTATTAATTGTCTCAAAGCCTCTATGTTATTCTCCTGAACAGCTACAGGTATAGTCAATTCTTTTGCAATTATCAGCGGCACTCCAACTTCATTTATAGAAATTGATGGGTCAGGAGAGATTACAGTTCTTGCAGCGTAGTTGACTCTCTTTCCTGCAAGGTTCTGTCTGAATCTTCCTTCCTTGCTTTTCAATCTGTCAGCTAAAGTCTTCAATGGCCTTCCTGATCTATGACGAGCAGCAGGAATTCCTGAAAGCTCGTTGTCTAGGAAAGTTGCCACGTGATATTGCAGCAGTTCCCATAAGTCAGCAATAATAAAATCTGGAGCGCCTATTTCAATATTCTCCTTCAGCCTCTGATTGATTCTTATTATATCAACAAGCTTATGAGTGAGGTCGTCCTCGGATCTTTCTCCTGTCTCTAACGTTATAGAAGGTCTGACTACGACAGGAGGGACTGGCAACAATGTTATTATCAACCATTCAGGTCTTCCTCCATTTACCCCTAACTTTGGAAGATCTTCTTCAGGAATTTTTTCGAATCTGCTTCTTATTTCCAGAGAAGTTAGTTGGCTCTCTCCCTCGATGAATGCATAAGGCTTCTCAAACCTTACTGGTTTCTGCTCGATTCCGCAGTGAGGGCATTTCTTTATTGTTGTAGTCGGTGAAGATGCAATGACTCTTCCACATGAACTACAAATCATCTTCAATATCCTAGAAATCAGTTTAGAATACATGACATGTACGACAGGCCTTGTCAATTCTATGTAGCCAAAATGTCCATAACATCCACCCATTCCTTTTCCACAAGTCCTACACCTTAGGCCAGGATCTATTATACCAAGTTTAGGATCCATGACTCCCCCTTCTAGCGGGAATCCGTCATTGTCATAGAGCTCAGGCTTCACTATTTCTACGGCTGACATTTTCTTTATCATCTGAGGCGACAACAAACTAAATTTAATTGAACTTATCATATTCTATCCCTAAATCCATCTCGTTCATCGACATCAATACCAATTTTCCGAATACATCCATGACTATTATTCCTTCAATGAATTCTTTCGGATACATACTAACCAACAACAACCAACTGAGGATAAATCAACATTGTCTTCAATTCGTCCAATAAAAGTTTGAATGCGTATGACATTTCAGTATCAACGACATCCGAATCCTTACAAACAGGACATATATATTTCTCTTTTGTCCTGTCCCATACAGCTATCAATCCGCAGGCTCTACAAATAGGAACAATAACTTTGTCTGAATCAAATCTTTCTTTCAATGTCAAGACAGCGCCGTGTGCAATCAGACAATCCTTTTCCATTTCCCCAAGTCTCAACCCACCCTCTTTTGCTTTCCCTTCTGTAGGTTGTCTAGTCAAAAGTGTTACAGGTCCCCTTGACCTTACTTGAAGCTTGTTTGCTACCATATGGTCTAGTTTCTGATAGTAAAGCATTCCAACAAACATTTCGATCTCGAATTTCTCTCCTGTTATTCCGTTATACATTACTTCCTTTCCATCCTCCCTGAATCCTAATTCTTTCAAAATTCTTCTGACATCCTTCTCATCAATCCCTGTGAATGCCGAGGCATTCAATTGCTTCCCGCTCAACGCAGCCGTCTTTGAAGTAAGAATTTCCAATAGTTGTCCCACTGTCTGTCTCGAAGGAACCGAATGAGGATTTAATATTATGTCAGGAATGACTCCAGAAGATGTGAATGGCAAATCTTCCTGGTTCGCTATCATTCCTATTACAGACTTCTGTCCGTGTCTTGAAGCAAACTTGTCTCCAAGCTCGGGAATTCTCAAATCTCTGACAACAACTTTTATTAATTTATTTCCCCCTGCCGTTTCTGTCATAAATATTCTGTCAACAACTCCTATCTCACCTGTTCTCAAGGCTATAGAACTTTCTCTCATGTTAGATATTCCGGACATCAGTTCGTTTGCTGATAAAAATCTCAAAGGAGAGATTCTGCCGACTAAAACATCATTGCTTTGTACAAATGTTTCTGGAGTAATGATTCCATCTTCAGCTAATCTTGAATAGTCCTCTTCACTTCTATATCCCCTGACATCTTTGTCAGGAATTGCTATCTTGTCCTTCTGTCCTCCCCAGTACCTTTTTTCTTCAGAAGGATAGACTCTGAAAAAGAATGATCTCAATAATCCTCTGTCTATAGAAGACTTGTTGAATATGACAGCGTCTTCCATGTTGTATCCTTTGTAGCTTATAACAGCTACAACAACATTTTGTCCAGCAGGATGATGGTTCAAACCAACAACAGGAACAGTGTCAGTCTCAACTAATGGCACTTGAGGATAGACTAGAATATTTGATTTCGTATCTGTCCTCAAATGATAATTTGTCTGATAGATTCCTATGGCTTGCCCTATCATTTTTGCTCCATAGTTTACTCTGTCCCCTCTGTTATGTTCTGGAAATACCACCAAGCTTGCAGAAAGTCCCAATACAGCTAACGGCATCAATTCTAAGTGAGTGTTAGAAGTTGTAAGGTCCTTTTCATTCAAAGCAACTAAAGTATTATCCTCCTCTTCTGCATCCAAATATTCTACTATTCCTAACTTTTGTAAATCTTGCCAATGCAATTCCCCTTTCTCCAATTTCCTCAACTGTTCTTCAAGAAGTTTTGATTTTCCATTCTCTACAACAATCAAGGGTCTTCTCACTCTTCCTGGATCCGTATTTATTCTTACTTCCTTTAATTTCGGATAATAGGAGAAATTGATTTCTCTTGAGATTTGATTTGAGAATCTTTTCCTTCTCAAATCTTCAATAAGTTTTATCGGTTCCTGTATTTTTCCAAGGGGCACGCCGTCTAAATAAATATCATATCCTTCTTTGTCAGTTTTTATCAATGACAATACTTTTTTCTTCTCATTTATTGTCAATCCCTTTGTAATCTCCGCAAACAAAGCTAAGTGTTTTCTCAATCCTATTGTTGGTCCTTCTGGAGTTTCCGCAGGGCAGAATCTTCCCCAATGTGTTGAATGTAACTCTCTTGCTTCAAAGTGCTCTTGCGTAGAAGTCAAAGGAGACAATACCAATCTCAAATGAGAATAGGAATCAGCATAATTCTTTCTTTCCAATCTCTGGGAGATTCCTGTCCTCCCTCCGACCCATGCCCCAGTCGCCATTGCAGAAGCTAGTTGGTTTGTAACAACATTCGCCTCAACAATCGTTTGAATAGGAGGAAGTTTCCCTCTTTTTGCCATTTTTTGATAATTATATTTTATTCTTGCAATCAAGCCCCATCTTCCTACAAGAATACTTCTAAACAACAATTCTAACAAATCGCCTGCAAGTTTTATTCTCTTATTTCCATAATGATCCAGATCATCCTCAGGAGTAATTCCTAAGGAGAGTTCAATCATTTTCTTTATCGCTTTAATAAGATACTTGGCTTTGTCCTCCCTATTTTTAGAATCCTGCCCAAGATGAGGAAGTAAATACTTGTCTATTATCTGCTCAACTCTTTCCTTCTGGTATTCCTTTTGCACGATCTTTAGACTCTTTCCAATGTAATCCATAGCCTCTTTATTTGTCTGCACATCTGTCTCATAGAGGTTTCCATAAAACTCATTAACAATTTTTTCGTCCCCAATTTCATCTACTATGTCCTTATCCTTTTCGTATCCTAAGACTTTTAACAGAACGACTATAGGGAGTCTCTTTATGTTCGCAAAAGAAATATAGATTGATCCGTCATTTTTCCTCTCGATTACATGCCTCTGGACATATCCATCATGCTCAGAGTTTACCCTCATCAGTTCTGTGAAGTTCCCGACACTAATCTTCTTAAGAATCATTCTATTAGGGGCGATTTCTTCAATCAAAACCAAAACTCTTTCTGTCCCATTCACAATGAAATATCCGCTTGGATCATACGGGTCTTCGCCATATTTCTCCAATTCCTCTCTCGTCATTTTGGAAAGAGGACAAATCTTGGACTTCACCATTATTGGAAGTTCTCCGGCCGTGACCTGTATCGGCTCTTGCTCTACTTTGTTTACAATAGGAGTGACTTCAATGTAGATCGGGGCAGTATAAGAGACATCCCTCAATCTTGCTTCCAATGGCAATATTTTTCTTATAGCTCCTTCGGCCTCTTTTAATGATGGCTCTCCCACAGAAACTTTCCCGAATTTTATTGTCAATTCCCCTATCTCAGGGACTTCAGGCTTTATCTCCCCGATGTCATCTATAATTTTCTGGAGTCTGTTGTCAACAAAATTATTAAAACTCTCAACCTGGAATCTAACAAAACCGACGTCATTCATGAAAGATTTCAAAATTGGATTCATACTAACCCTTCGAAACTATTCTATAGTATATGCTTCTTCCCGCAGTCTGAGACTTTCTAGTTATTTTTATTATGTCCCCTTCCTTTGCTCCGATAGCTTTGACAACAGCATCGTTTGTCAGAATTTTGGGGAGTTGGTTTGGGGTTGCGTTAAGTTTCTCTAAAAGTTCCTTTCTCTCCTCATTTTTAAGAATAACGTGCTCAGGGACCAGCTCATGTTTTAGAATATTAATTTTATTTTCCTCCAATAAACCA
>Ga0315294_10006648_pt1 | contig 12676 bp, 5 predicted proteins | sample YL17G13_40_MG_FD_203626 | JGI IMG/M metagenome (GOLD analysis project Ga0315294, IMG submission 203626) | Sediment microbial communities from Yellowstone Lake, YNP, Wyoming, USA - YL17G13_40 | ecosystem: Environmental > Aquatic > Freshwater > Lake > Sediment | place: USA: Wyoming | collected...
TGTATGTCGAGGGGAGCCATCTCGACCAATTCCTCCAGGGCAAGCTGTTCCTGAGGAAGGTCCGGTCCAACAAGGTGCTGGTGGTCGTGAACAAGGCGGATTACCAGTCCATCAACGCCGTCTCGGCAGCCCGCGCCACGCTCGGCCTCGACGCGGAGATCGTGGAACTGAAGGTGCCACTCCAACTGATCGCCCGCATGGAAAACGGCATCGCCACGGGCGACGTGATTCACTGGCGGGAACTGGTGGCGCAAGTCAAGGGCCTGGAATTTGACGCGCTCGGCATCGCCACGCCCATCACCATCGACAGTCAGACCCTGGCAACCTACTGGCGTTGCGGCGGCGTGAATCCCGTCGGGGGCGTGGAGGCCCTGGCCACACGGTTGATTGGCGAGGCGCTGGACAAGCCGTGCGCCCACGGCCCGGTCGACTATGCGCTGACGGGGTTCAAGGAAGTGGTTGACCCGAGAATCGCCGTTGAAATCATCACAGAGAACTTCATCCACTGCCTCTTGAAAGGACTGCACAAAGCCCCGCGGATCAGCCGGGAGAGCGGCATGAGCTACAGGGAAATTGACTGCATGGTCTCCCCGTACGGCTGCTTCGGCGCGCCGCACCAGGCGTGTCTCGACGCGAACATTGCGGTGATCGTGGTGCGCGAGAACAAGAGCTGCCTCAGCCACCCCGAACACCCGAAATTCATCTACGTCGAGAACTACATCGAGGCGGCCGGCATGATCATGGCCATGAAGGCAGGCGTTCATCCATCGTCGGTACGAAGGCCGCTTGCCTACACGACGGTGAGAAGAATGGCATAGTACACAAAAGACGCACCGATAAACTTCAGAGAACGCCAACCCGGCAGTCCGCCGGCCGCTGCCGACGGATTTTCAAAGCAAGAGGTGAGCAAACGGAAAACATTATCACCCGCGCAGCGCTCTGCGCAATTGGCCGCGCGAAAAAACAAATTCTTGTCCCAGACTTCGTCCGACAACGCGCTTATCTCCGCCGCCGGTGCCCAAGTCTACCTGCGCCAGGACGTCACCCTCAACGACCTGACCATCGGCGACCCCGCCGCATCGCTTGGCATTGGGGGCTATGTGCTGACCGCCAACAGCGCCACGAACTGGCGCACATCTTGGCCTCGCCGTACCATCCCAAGACCAACGGCAAGATCGAGCGGTACCACCGGTCGTGCAAGGAGCGTGTCAACCTGATCGTCTGGGAAACGCCGGGCGACCTGGAGGCGGAGATCTCGCTGTTCGTCGCCTGGTACAACATCGAGCGGTATCACGAAGGGCTTGGCAACGTGACGCCGGACGATGTATACTTCGGCCGGCGGGAAGGCATCTTGAAGCGTCGCGAGGAACTCAAGACCAAGACGCTGGCGCGTCGCCGGCGTCGGAACCAGGGAATGCCCAGACCGGAAGGGGCCGACCGGACCGAAAAACCCTCCCTTGCGCCGAGGCCCTGATTGTGCCACTTGCGCTGACGACGTACAAAAGTGTCCGATCGCAAGACTGCCGTTGGGGCGATCCGCTGGGATGTCCGAGTCCACAGAAGGGAACAGCGCCCGGCCATAGATTCAGACAGCAGGCCAGGGGATTCCTGGTCCCCTGCTCTTCTTTGGGAGGCCAGTTCGCTCGGTTGCTCAACCGATGGTCTCGCGGCCTCGCCGCGGGGATGATTGTCCCTCACACCCTTGATCGGTGAGGCGTCAGAGTGTAGATTCGCTGGGCAGGAGAGGGGTTTGTCGAGTGGTTTTCAGCGTGGGCACGGCATTGGGTGTTGTTTGCAGACGCGGAATCGCTCTTGTTTACGGCCGGTACTCGTGAGCGAAGTCAGATTGTTCTACGCCACTTTTTGTGCCACTACGGTTGTCGTAAGAGGTGTCGCGGAACATATGCACTTCTGTTCAAGGTGTGCTGTAAGTCATTGTGAATGCTGATGTTCCGGGCCCATAGCTCAGCGGTAGAGCAGGGGACTCATAATCCCTTGGTCGGTGGTTCGAATCCACCTGGGCCCACCAACGTAAGACGCGCCCTCTCAAAGGCTTATGGTGCCCACCCTGATATGCATGCCAGGTGATAAGATGGGTCTTGTGACCTCTTGACCGCCGGCCGCCGGAATTCTCCGTTTCTTCCTTGAGCCGTTGCAGATCCGCGCCATGATCGCGTCGAGGACGCATGGAGGCTAATCAATGCGACCCAGGCGCGGCGTGCCCGGCTGCATCTTCATCAACAACGGCCGCTACTGGTGGCGGGCCCAACCGCCCGGCGAGGCGAAACTCAAGGCCCGGCCGCTTGTGCCGGCGGGTGGCCGATACGCCACCGACGACCCCGCCGTGGTGGAGGAGATTGCCCGCGACGCGTACACGCGGGCGGTCTTGGCCGCCGGAGGGAATGGCAATGGCGACGGCAAACGCAAGGGCCGCAAGGCGAAGGACCGGTTCGACGGCACGGTTGCCGCCATCGTCCGGCGCTACCTCGACCACTGCCGCGGGCACTGCCTGACGCCCGGCGGCCGGCGCGGCTCAAGGCGAGAGGGCCGGCCCCAGCGGATCGCCCTGCGTGATGACGGTGACCCGGGCCCGGGCACGCGCGCCCTCGGGGCCCTTGCACGTGAACGTGGCCCGGTTCTCGCCGGCCTCCAGGCGCGGCGGATCTCCCTGAGGCACGACCTTCTGGAGCAGCGCGCCACGGGCATCGTACAGGCGGCAGTCCGACGCCGACTCCATCTCGATGTACTGCCCGCTCTCGAGGGTCACGGGGAAGACGATGCGCGTGCCGCCCACGGCGACGGCCGGGTCGGCCAGGCGAATCTTCACCGTCCGCAGGGCCTTGACGGGGCTGAGGTGGCACGTGACCGTGTCGCCGGGGGGCAGGTCGTTGTAGTAAATGGCCAGGGCGCTTGTGTGCGACCGGATGAGCGGGGACCGGAACACGGCGCTCGTGCCGCCGTACGGCCACCGGTAGTCGACGAACCGGTCGGCGTCGCGTTCGCGCAGGTGCAGTTCAACGTACCGCCAGCCGGTGAAGTCGACGTCCACGTAGTGCTCGGCCCAGGCGGGCCAGAAGCGGTCGGGGTTGGTCAGCTGGAAGTTGAGGAGTTCGCCCTTGCCGTCGCCGTGGATCCAGACGCCCAGGGCCCCGCACTTGCTGAGGTCGACCGGCGGGGAGAAGGTGCGAACGATCTTCGCCCACGCGCCCTCGCGGGTCTTGAGGGTGCTGGCGGCGGCGTACCTGGCGCTCGGGCCGCCCGGCCGGGCCGGCTCGGCGACCGGCGCCCAGGAGGGGGTGACGCCCTCTGCCGCGCCGCCCACGGCCACGTCGTCGGGCGTGTCGAACCGGGCGAGGACGACGGCGTCGGCCGAGTCGTAAGGGACGGCGGCCTCAAGGGCTTCGATCCGCAGCCTCATCGGCTGGGGGCCGAAGCGGTTCCGCACGGTCCAGGCGTCGGCGCCGTCGGTCAGGCCGCTCACCTTGTGGATGGCGTAGTCCGTGGGGACGAACTGCCACTTGCCGCCCTCCGCGGGGACGAGGCGGAACTCCTCGCGGGCCGCGCGCAGGCGGGCCCGCACCGCGTCGGGCACCGCCCGGGCCAGGCGCAGCCGTTCGTAGCGGCCGATCAGGTCGAGGAACTCGTCCTGCCGCGCGTTGGGCGGCTGGCCGCCCACGTCGATGCCCTGGAACGACATGGGGGCGTCCATGGCGAGGGCCTTCGCACAGAGGTACTCCATCTCGTCGGGGAACTCGGCGGGGCCGTCGGCACTGGGGCCGAGGATGGCCCACCACCCCAGTTGGGCCGCCAGGAGGGTGCCCGCGCGGTAGGCGTCGGTGTCGGCGCAGTGAACGTCGGTGAACCGCTTGAGACCCCAGTTCGGGTAATCGTAGGCGCCGATCCGCGAGTGGAACGGCCACGAGTGGTAGCCCCACTCGCTGGCCTCGACCAGGACGCGGCCGTTGAGGCGGCGGAACATGGCCTCGCGCATCCGCGCCACGCCGCGCCACCCGCCCGGCATCCCCTCCGCCCCGTCCATGTAGATCATGTCGAAGCCGCAGGCGTTGAACACGGCGGCGATGCGGTCGGCCACCGCGTCCACCAGGGGCGAGTTCTCGTCGGGCTGGAAGAGGCCGTAGATGGCGAAGAGGTGGTGGACGGTCGCCCCCTTGGCGTGCGGGCGGGCCTTGGTGCCCAGCGCGCCGCGCGTGCAGCCCGTCAGGCCGAAGGGGGCGGCCTGGGCGACGCCGGTATACTGGATCAACTCGTCCTCGATCTGCACGATGTTGCAGCGGCCGGAATACTCCCACGTGGTTTCGAGGTCGCCGGGCGACTCGGCCAAGGGGACGGCGGCGTCGGCCTCACCCAGGTCGGCGGCCAGGGTGAACGTGCCGTCCTTGGCCAGGCGCTTGTCGGGCACGGGCGTGACGAACGGGTCGTTGCGGGCGATGCCCCCGCTGAGGGTGTGCATGCCCACCCGCAGCCCGGCCGCGTGGATCTTGGCGACCACGGCCTTCAGCCCCTCAAGGCCGTTGGGGAAGAGGTCCTGGCGCGGCTGATAGTGGCCGAGCGTCTGCTCCCAACTGATCATGTGAATCTGCGCGAGGCCGGCCCGCTTCGCCAGGGCGATCCATTCGTCGGCGTTCTTCTCGGAGACCGTGGCGAAGACGTACGAGCCGCGGTTCTCCTCGGCCTCGAGGGCGAAGGGTCCGCCCAGGGGCGACCACGGCAGCCCCTCGTCGCGCACCAAGTCCCGCAGGAGCGGCCCGAGCGCGTCGTACGGGCAGCCGACGAGGGCGACCTTCGCCCCCACCAGGCCGTAGCGGGCCGGGGCTGTGGGCTCGAAATGCGCCGGCACGCCGCCCAGCCGCAGGTTCGACCGCAGGTCCAGCGCGCGGATGCAGGCCGCAAAGTCGCCGTCGGTCGCGATGCCCGAGATCCAACTGACGTGCTTGTTCAGTCGCACGCGCAGGGCGCCGAAGGCGACCTGCTCGATGCCGTCGCCCGTCACCGACGCGACCTGGGCCACCAGCCACCGCGGCTTGGCCGTGACCTTGAGGCCGACGGCGGCGCCGTCCGGGAACGCGAACGTGAGCGTGTCGCCCTCGGCCGCGCAGGCCGTGGGGTTCACCCGTTTGCCGCCGCGGTCGAGGAAGACGAACGGCATCCGCCAGTCCTTGCCGTCGTGGTCCTTGCCGGTGCGTTTGTCGATGAAGCCGGCGTTGTAGCCGTCGCGGCCGATGACGAGGCGCAGGTGCTGGGTCTCGAAGACGGCGGCGGGGTCGGCGGGCGGCGCCTCGGCCCCCGCCGCTATCGCCCCGCCCGGCGCCGGCAGGAGCGCCAGCCAGCCCACGAGGAGCCCGAGCCCGCGACGCTTTGCCGCCTTCAGAGTCGCCGCCATAGTGCCGCCTCCTCTCCCGGCCCTGCCGTGCCTCCGCTCCGTCCGAACGGGAACCTGCAGGTACCCTAGCACCCCGCGCCGTCTGCCGCAACGCATTGGCGCGCCGAGTCAGCCGCCCGCCCGGCCGCACGCGTGCGCGGCTACTGGCGTTGGCCCGCGCGTGTCCGGTAGAATCCGCATGACCGCGACTCGGCCGGAGAGATGCGGCGCCGGACGGGGGACGCGGGGGCGGCATCTCGGGTCCGCAAGGGAAGCAAGGAGGAGGGTCTTGGTGGTCATGCGACGGATGTATCTGGCACTCGCCATCGGCCTCGCGGCGGGTCTTGCGGCGCCTGCCCTGTCGGCGGAGAACCTCCTGCGCAACGGGTCCTTCGAGGGGAGCCTGCTCTACTGGCACAACATCGACCCGGCCCTGCACCGGCTCGTCCGGGGTGACGCGGCCGCGGGCGAATGGGCCCTGCGCATCGAGAAGGCCAACCCGATGAGCGCGCCCATCGTCTGCGAGCCGGGACGCGACTATACGATCACGTTCTCCGTCAAGGGCGACAAGGAGGGGACGATCCACGTCCAGATGCCGCCGAGCGCTCGCGAGGTGGGCCAGAAGGCCAACCGCCTCTGGACCGCCGAGGCCACCCAGTCAGCCAAGATCGGCCCCGAGTGGCAGCGGCTCTCCGTAACCTTCAAGGCCGATGTGCCGCAGGACGGGTTCTGGCCGTACCCGCATTACCTCGTCCAGTTCGAAGGGACCGTGCCGTTCCTGCTCGACGGCGTGACCGTGACCGCCGGCCGCGAGGCAACGCCCGCCTACGTGCCGGGCAGGCCCTTGGAAGTCCTGACGGAGTGCCCGGACCTGCCGGGCTACCAGGGGCAGGGCAACCTCCTCGAGAAGGGGGCGACGGTGCGGCTCATCGCGCACGCGTCGAACCCCGGCAAGGAGCCGCGCGAGGTCACGCTCCGCTGGCAATTCATCGACTACGAAGGCGTGCGGCCGCTGGCCGACGCCGTCGAGCGGCGCGTCACGATCCCCGCCGGCAAGACCGCGAGCGAGACGGTCTCGATGAAACTCGCCGCGACGGGGTGCATCCTGGCGCGAACGAGCGCGTGGGTCGAAGGCAAGGAAGTCGACCGGTCGGACCTGCCGCTGACGTCGCTTCCGTACCCGATGGGCCCGCGGAAGCCCGACCCGGCGGAGCGGTTCGGCGGCTCGTTCTTCGGCCCGGAGAGCGCGAAGCTCGGCAGCCGCCTCGGCTTCGCGTGGAGCCGCTGGTACCCGCACACGAAGTGGCAGGACCATCAGCCCGAGGGCCCCGACACGTTCCACTGGTTCGATAAGGAACTGGACATCCTCGAAGGCCTCGGCATCTCGTCGCACCTCGTCCTCTATGGGTGGCCGAAGTGGGCGATGGACGACCAGCATCCGCTCCCCAAGGACATGCGGTGGAAGGCCGACGACCCGCGGTGGGAGGACCTCAAGGTCGAGACCGCGTGGGACAAGTACATGAAGGGCGTCGCCGCCCACTACAAGGGCCGGGCGGTCCTCTACGAGATCGAGAACGAGCCCGAGTTCGACCGGTGGGACAAGTACCAGGACGAATACGCCCAGTTCACGATCCGCTCGGCGCGCCTCCTGAAGCAGGTCGACCCGCGGGCCCGCGTCATGGTCAACAACGTCTACGGCATCCCGAGCGGCCTGAACCGGCGCCTCCTGGAGAAGGGCGGCGCGAAGTGGATCGACATCATCTCCTGGCACGACTACCACGAGGGCTGGCTGGCCGACGCCGCCGCCATGAAGCGCATGCGGGCTGCCCTGGACGACCTCGGCGGCAAGCACATCGAGATCTGGTTCAACGAGGGGTGGGCGTACACGAACACGGCCGTCGACGAGCCGATCGCCTGCACGCACCTCACGTCCGCGCAAAGCACCAACGCGATGGTCGACTCCGTCGCCGAGCTCACCGCCGCCGGCCAGGAGAAGACCATCCTCTTCCACACCGGCTACGAGCAGCACGGGATGAGTTTCTGGGACTACTCGGGGCCCGGCACGATGCTGTGGGACTGGTACAGTTACCCGCTGCCGCTCGTCGCGGCGTGGAACACGCTCGTGCATCACATCGGGAAGAGCGAGCGCGTGGCGCTCGTGCGCCCGCCGGGCGCGACGTTCTGCATCTTCCAGGACCTGCGGAACCAGCGCGGCGTCATGGTGGCCTACGCCGACCGCGAGGCGCCCGCCGATGTAGCGCTTGAGGTGCCCCTGGAGGGCCTCATCGCCGAGGACGCCATGGGCAATGCCGCGCCCCTGGCCGGGCGAAGGCTGACGCTCTCGAAGACCGGCCGGCCCGTGTTCCTCTACGACGCGAAGCGCACGACCGGCCGCGCGCTGGCCGAGAAGATGGAGCCGCTCGACCGGCGGCACGCGAGTTTCGTCAGTGCCGGCGGCCAGGCGTACCGCCTGCCGCCCACGTGGGAGGGGAAGGCCAAGGGGTCCGCCGAGGGGAACCCGGCCCTGGCCGACGGCAAGCCCGTGTGGCGCCTGGACCAGGTCTGGCCGCCCAAACCCGAGGACGCGGCCAACTATCACCCCATGGTGTGGCGCGACGGGTTCTGGGTGCCGACCGCCAACTCGTTCGGCGACCAGCCCAAGGCGGAGATGAAGGACCGGGGCGTGCGCCTGGAGTTCCGCGCCAAGCATGGCGAGCCGCCGGCCGAGCGGCTGTGCGGCCTCGTCTTCATCGCGCCGCGGGACGGCAACTACGAGATCAAGGGCTCAGCCGAACTGAACCTCTGGGATGGGAACGTCCCGGTCCGCCTCGCCCTCCTCCACAAGACGGCCGACGGCGCGAAGGAACTCGCCTCCCTCAAACTGGAGAAGGGCAAGCCCGTGCCGCTTGCCGCCATGACGGCCCAGGCCAAGGCGGGCGACGAACTGGTCCTCCTGCCGCGCCCCGACGGCGCGTTCACGGGCGGCGACGTGGTCCTGCGCGACCTGGAGATCGCCCCCGTGCCCTGACGGACGCGAGGAATCAGCCGCCGCCCGATGGGCCGTCCGCGCTGATCCGGCGGAGGCACCACTTGATGAGCCGTCTCTCCCGTTCCGTGGGCGCCTTGTCCCTCGCCGCCGCCACCGCCGCCCTGCACGGCGCCGCGGCGGTGCCCATGTAGCCCAGGGCGACGGCCGCGCGCTCGCGCGTGACGATGTCGGGGTCCGCCAAGGCCGGGGACAGGATGTCCACCGCCTCGTCGGGGAACCGGGCCAGAAGCCGGTAGGCCCAGGGCGGGACGTCGCCGGCAGAGCCGTCCATGATCCTCTGCGCCAGCACCCGCGCGGCCGGCCGCAGGTGATCGCCCAGTTCGCGCACAAAGGCTCCGTAGATGTACCGGGAGACATCCGCGTCCTGCAGCATGTCGCCAAAGGGGTCGCCCGTGAGCCACGGCAACCCTCGGTCGGGCTCGATCGCCCAGGTCGTTGCCGGGCGCAGCGCCTGGTGCTTGACGTGGGAGGTCCGAATGGTCGGAAGGGCGTCCCTGGCGACGGGTCCGAGCATGGCCAGATAGATCATCATGTTGTACCCGTCGTCATCGGAGGCACGGGGGAGTTCGCGGATCATGAACGCGACGGCCGGGGCGGCGTCCTCGCCGCCGATCTGCGCCATCGCGCGCACGGCCGCCCAGCGCAGGGCCGCCGACTCGGCCGAGAGCATCTCGGCCAGGCGCTTGAGGGCCGGCCGCGCGGCGGGACCGATGCGGCCGAGCGCGTCGGCGGCATCGGCCCCCATCTCCGGCCGGTCCAGGAGCGGCACCACGGCATCGCACGCGGCGGCCGCCGCCGGGCCCAGCGTGGCGATGGATTGCAGGGCGGCCACGCGCGTCAGTTCGTCCGCGTCGCCCAGCAGGGCCGCCAGGCGGCCGGCCAGGGGCGCCGCGGCCGCGCCAGCCAGCCCGACCGCACGCGTCGCGTGCCGGCGCACCGCCGCGTCCGTGCTCTCCAGACCCTCGGCCAGGACGCGGAGAGGACGCGGGGCGTCCGGCGTGATGCGCAGCAGCGCGGCCGCGGCCGACATCCGCACGCGCGGCACGGAGTCGTCCAGAAGCGTCGCCAGCGCGGCCGCCGCGGCGCGGGCCTTGGGGCCCAGCGACCGCAGGTCGTCGGCCGACTCGGCCCGGACCGTAGCGTCCGGCGATTGGAGTTCCTCCACGAGCGCCGGGATCTCCTCCTCGCCCGCCTGGCCCAGGCCGACCAGGAAGGCCGGGTTCGCGGAGGCGCCCATGACCTCGGGCGGCATCTTCAGGCTGGCGCGCAGGCGCTGGAGCCTCACGAGGCCGGGGAGTTTGGTCCGGTTCAGCACCAGGTCGAAAGTGGCCCCTTCAGCGTCCGCGCCGTGCGCCACGGTCGTGATGATGGCGGTCTTGCCCGCCAGCACAAGTTCCACCGCATGGGTCAGGCGCGAGACGGTCCCCTGATACGCCAGCGGCAGGTCGGGCCGATCGGCACCGAGCCTCCACCACCCGCCGGGCGACGCGTGAACCTGGTACCACCCTTGCCCCAGGCAGACCAGCGCCGTAGGGGGGGCCACGAAGAGCACGCCCCGCCGACCCGGCTCGGCCCACTCCAAGATGGGCCGAGGAACGACGTTCGCCTCGGTGCCTATCACCCGGTGCTTGATCGGCTCCTCTGCGGTCTCGCCCTTGAGGTCGCGGACCTTCTTCAGGATGAGCGCGCCCGAGTCGCGGCGAAACTGGTCCACTTCCACGAGCGCGATCGTCCGCGCTTCCCTGACCATGCGGCCCATCGTCGGCGCCAGGTCCACGTAGGCGCGGGCCGGGGACACCAAGCCCAAGCCGAGCAGCGTGACCGTCATGAGCGTGGCGAGAATGCGGGGCATAAGAGGCTCCGTGGTCTAGTACTACAACGCCACTTGCGCTTTTGCGCGGTGGGTCTCCGTACCCACCGCGCATGAACCGACCTTCCTGGCTGCGTCACAGGCCATGGCGCGGCGGGTGCGGAGACCCGCCGCGCAACGTGGCGTTGTAGTACTAGTCGAGGTACCCCAGACTGACCAGCACGGCTTCCTGGTCGATGGTCAGCAGTTCGAGCAGATCCTTCGTGGCCGCTGCCAGCTCGACCCGGGCCTTTTGGCGTGCCTTGCGCAGGGCCGCGAGTGTCTCCCGGATGGCATCGGGGGAGGTCTTCGGGTCGTCCAGGGCGGCTTGCAGGTCCGCCTGCGCCTGGATCAGCGGGGCCATGTCGGCGCCACCGGAACCGGCGGAGCCAGGCCCCTCGGGGCTGCCGGAAGGCGGCCCGCCGAAGCCGCCCCGTTCAGGCCCATCCGGCCCGGGGAAGCCCCCTGGGCGAGGGCCGAAGCCGGGACCCGCGCCGCCCTCGATCATCTGCCGCGAGAAAACGAGGTTGCGGAGTTGGGGGCCGATGACCTTCCATTCCTCGTCGCTGGCGCGAATGCGGGCCTTGACGTCGTCCAGGAATCGCCCACCACGCCCGGGCCTGCGGCCGCCGTCGGGCTCACCGGGGGGGCGCGGACCTTCGCGCTCGCCACGCGGTCTCGGACCTTCGCGTTCGCCGGGCGGTCCGGGACGCCCGGGCTCGCCGACGGGGCCAGGCCTGTTCCGCTCGACGCCAGGGCCCGGCTGGTCCGCGCCGGGTTCCCCGGCCGTGGCGGCCGGGGCGACAGTGCCTTGCAGCGCCAGCGCCGCAAGCAGCGCTAGCAGGGAAAACGTTCGGGCGGCGATCAGGGCCAAGGTCCGTCGCCCGGTGCCGGTGCCGGTGGACGGCCTGTCCATCGTCGCTTGCGGGCCCGAGGGCATTTCGCGTCGTGGCATGCGGCGAGGACCTCCCATTTCCCGGCGGCGCTGCCGGCCCTGCGTCCGCGCCCCCGCCACCTTCGCGCGCGGGCCCGCGGCGCGGTCAGCGGCACGGTGCGCGCGCGGACCGCCGTCCCGGCCGGCAAAGCCCGCGCGGCCGGGAGGGATCAGCCGCCACTCGATCCGCCGTCCGCGCTGATCTGGCGGAGGCACCACGCGATGAGCCGCCGCTCCCGTTCCGTGGGCGCCTTGTCCCTCGCCGCCGCCACCAGGGTCTTGCTCGACGCCGCGGCGGCGCCCATGTAGCCAAGGGCGACGGCCGCGCGCTCGCGCATGACGACGTCGGGGGCCGCCAAGCCCGGGCCGAGGGTGCCCATCGCCTCGTCGGGGAACCGGGCCAGGAGCCCGTAGGCCCACTGCGGCACCTCGCCGGCAGAGCCGTCCATGATCTTCTGGGCGAGCGTCCGCGCGGCCGGGCGCAGGTGCTCGCCCAGTTCGCGCACGAAGGCCTCGTAGACGTACCGTGCGACGTCCGCGTCCTGCATCATGCCGCCAAAGGGGCCGCCCGTGAGCCACGGGAACCCGCGGTCGGGCTCGATCGCCCACATCGTCGCCGGCCGCAGCGCCGGGTGCCCGAGGCGGGCGCGCTGAATGGCGGGCAGCGCGTCCTTGGCAACGGGCCCGAGCAGGGCCAGGTAGATCATCATGTTGTACGTGTCGACCTCGGAAGCGCTGGGCAGTTGGCGGGCCATGAACGCGACGGCCGGGGCGGCGTCTTCGCCGCCGATCTGCGCCATCGCGCGGACGGCCGCCCACCGCAGCGCCGCCGACTCGGCCGAGAGCATCTCGGCCAGGCGCTTGAGGGCCGGCCGCGCGGCGGGACCGATGCGGCCGAGGGCGTCGGCGGCATCGGCCGCCATGTCCGGCTGGTCCAGAAGCGGCACCACGGCATCGCACGCGGCGGAGGCGGCCGGGCCCAGCGTGGCAACGGCTTGCAGGGCGGCCACGCGCGTCAGTTCATCCGCATCGGTCAGCAGAGCCGCCAAGCGGCCGGCCAGGGGTGCCGCGGCCGCGCCAGCCAGCCCGACCGCGCGCGTCGCGTGCCGGCGCACCGCCGCGTCCGTACTCTCCAGCCCCTCGGCCAGGACGCGCAGGGGACGCGGGGCGTCCGGCGCGATGCGCAGCAGCGCGGCCGCGGCCGACATGCGCACGCGCGGCACGGGGTCGTCCAGAAGCGCCTTCAGCGCGGCCGCCGCGGCACCGGCCTTGGGTCCCAGCGACCGCAGATCGTCGGCCGACTCCGCCCGGACCGTGGCGTCCGGCGACTTGAGTTTCCCCAGCAGCGCGGGGATTTCTTCTTCACCCGCCTGCCCGGGGCCGATCAGGAAGGCCGGGTTGGCGGAGGCGGCCATGACCACCTGCGGCATCTGGAGGTTCGCCCGAATGCGCTGGAGTCGGACG
>Ga0315294_10006650_pt1 | contig 12674 bp, 7 predicted proteins | sample YL17G13_40_MG_FD_203626 | JGI IMG/M metagenome (GOLD analysis project Ga0315294, IMG submission 203626) | Sediment microbial communities from Yellowstone Lake, YNP, Wyoming, USA - YL17G13_40 | ecosystem: Environmental > Aquatic > Freshwater > Lake > Sediment | place: USA: Wyoming | collected...
GTAGACTCGCGTTTGTTTGTGGATGAGCTTTTGCATTCTTTGGTATATACACGCAAGCATTTGCCAGATTCAAAAGTTCCTCAAGGATAGGAAACCAAGGCGGGGGGTTTGCCTGAGCAGTGGGAGACAATAGGTTTCTTGCGGCTCCGAAAGTGTCGATAGATTCACCCATAGAAAGTGATATATTGGATTCTATAAAACGGTTTTGAGGTTGTGATGCTGAATATGCCATTAAAACCTGATGTGGACATCTCACTTTTGATGCCAAGCCCGGGTAGGGAGTGGAACGAAGAGTAAAATGCCTTTTTTACAGTGGATATGCTTCTCAAGAAATAATTGGCTAATGAGATATTTAAGCTTGGCGATCTTTATGCACCTGCCTCTGAGCTCTGGACAGTACGAATTTCACCCACTCTGGGGTTCTGATTTCTTCAGCAATTTCTCGGTCCATAGAAGAATTTTCTTGTATTTTTCTTTTCGGCCCAGCAAACTTGGTTCCTGCCGAGCTTCTAGTAATCTATTCAGCAGTATTAGCATAGAAAACCCAAGAACTTATCGTGTGCGCAATGCCAGAAATGCGCCTAATTAATCGGCCAAACGGTTTGGTGGGTCGACATTTCGATTAGTTTTTGCGGGAGTTGAGTGAAAGATGCCAACTAAATATTTACTTCTGAGTCTTCTGGAGACGCAATTGACGTTGCGAGGGTAAACCATGACCGAAATTCCACAAGACTTCTTTATGACCTTGACGGTACAAAGGTTAACCTAAGCACGATAACGCTTTCTGGAAAAGACCAGTAGGTATTATTGGGAAACATTCTTCAAGCTCAAGGCCTTTTTGGGAGCTTGTTTTCTACAAGATTCTATTGCCTGCTCTGGTCGTGGGGGACGGTCACGGTGGCACTGCTGATAGCGGTGTTTCCAGAATTATCGGCGGCCTGATAGGTGATGGTGTAGATTCGGCCTAGGTCGGTGCCGCTGCGCTCGGCACGCAAATATATTGAGCCGTCATCACGAACCTCAATATCGCCGGTGGTATTTCCATCGCCTTTATCATCATCTAGTTCATTGCTGGTAATACCTACAAGTGTCACCTGAGGCGACTGGTCACAGTTGTCGGTAAGAGTCCAGCTTGGGGTAATCCTGACCATCTTGTGGTCTGGCGGCCAAAGGGTTGCTGGCGTAACTGACAAGGTAAACTCGGGCGGGGTATTGTCCAAGACCGTTATCATCACTTCATCCGGCTGGGAGTTCTCTATGCCATCGTTTACGACCAGTTTGATGTGATGCTGGCCTATCGGCAGGTTTATGGTAGCAGTTGGTCCGGCGGGTGCGACGTCGCACTGCGGGTTCCAATTGGGTGAGTCTGGTGTACTTAGCCAGGCTTTTGTCAGAGCCGAAAGGTCGGGGAGTGAATCTTTGTCCTGTAACCACTGTTCGGTGAGGGCGGCAAAATCGAGCATGTTAATGATGCCGTCTCCGCCTGTTGGCGGGATTATCTGGTCATTCCAAGTCCAAGTGTAGGTAAGCTGGTCGCCATCGGGGTCATAGGAGGCGGAGCCATCGAGGGTAACTTGTGCGGTACAGTTGGAATTAGCGTAAACGGTCTGGTCCGGGCCGGCGTTTGCGACCGGGATGTAGTTGAATTCGTAGGCGCCCATGTCAATCCTGCCAAGTAGTATGCGAGGCTGGCTATCTAAATCCGTTTCACCGGGCAGAAGGACGTAATTAGGATTGCCTGCGTTTATGCAGGGTGAGCCGTCGAGCAGGTGATAATTGCCGTCCACCCAGACAGCGTTTGGGTCATTGGGTTCGGCGGGGATGTTGGGGTCGTTGGCGTCGGCCCAATGGCCCAGCTGGACGAAGCACGGGTCGGCGTTGATATTGCCGGGGCCCCAATTAATTGTGCGCCCAGGGGTAATTGCTACGCCATCTTTTCCGCCTTGTACGTCCGTGTAGCTTACCGAAGTCGCACACGGATAATATAGATCCAGATACATTTCCTGTCCTACGGGTGATTGGTTACCCCAGAAGACAGAGTTACTTATCAATACTTTATCAGCATTGCTGACACTGATTCCTCCACCTTGACTTGGGGCAATGTTTTCGGTAACGGTGCAATTAATGATAGTGAGGACGTGACTTTGGTAATAAATACCACCGCCGCTCCCACCACCAGCAAATTTAAGCCTGTTTCCACTGATGAGAGAATTGGTAACCGTGAGGTCCCCGAACCAGAAGATTCCAGCACCGTCTTCGGAGCCAGAATTGCCAGTGATACTGCAATTGGATATTGTCCCTTCACCGCCGCAGAAAATTCCAGCACCCCATCTGGCTGAATTTTCGGTGACAGTACAGTTGCTTATCTGCGCATTACCACACCAGGAAATTCCACCACCACAACCTTCCTCTGCCGAGTTGGCGGTAATCGAGCAGCCGGTAAGTAGTAGTGGGCTACCAGACTCAGAGTAAATTCCGGCACCACCACCATATTCAGCCGAGTTGCCAGTGATTGTGCAGTTGCTGATTTGCAGACAGGCATATTCGGAGAAAATTCCGCCACCACCATATATAACCGAGTTGTCACTTATTGTACAGTTGGTCATTGTCGGATAGCCGTACAGAGCGCAGATTCCGCCACCCCTCCAGTTACAGGTATTGTCAGTTATTGTGCAGCCATTGACGGTTACCGACCCACCCTCGGAAAAGATTCCACCGCCAAATCCGTCGGCGAAGTTGCTGGTTATGATGCAGTTGGTAATCGTTGGGCTGGTCAGACCGTCGCAACAAATTGCGCCACCGTAGGAGTATGCGTACCCGTTTTTAATGGTTAAACCGCTCAAGACCGATTCTGCCTCCCCAATTGAACCGAAATAGAAGCCGCGGTGGGGTTCCAGCTCTGTGCCGTTGCAGTCGATGATTGTTGCTGCAACGATATTGGGGTCGTTAGGGTCAGTGCCACGGACCGTTATTTTTTTGTCTTTGAAGCGGATATCGCGGTTGCCGGGGCCTTTGTACATGCCGGGGGAGATGATAATGGTGTTGCCATTTGAGGCGGCATCAATTGCAGCCTGAATGGTGGGATAGACACTTGGGACAAGGAAGCCCTGGAATTTCGGAGTGGTAAAGGAATAGCAGAGGCCTTCGTTGTCTGCCGTTGTCGTATTACCTGCCGCATCTGTCAGGTCTATAACGAAATAATAATTTCTTTCGTCAGCTAGCGAAAATAGCTGGAAGCTGTGAGACGTGCCAAGCTCGATATCTCTTTGCTCAATGGTGTACGGCCCGCCGCAGGTCAGGCCGCAACGGATTTGGGTAATGGTCGGCTCATCAGTTTCAATTGTTATGATTGCTTCACGGCGTATAAGACCAGATACCTGCACCCGCGAAACTGCCGGCCCCTGGCAGTCCACAACGGCAGTATCAGTCCGCGTGACCGGTTTGCCCGTCCCATCATTAGCATCTGTATATGTTGCGGTGATGAATTGGCCGTGTGAGACTTGCAGCGCGCCATCCCCCGGTATTACCTCGGCAGCAGAGAGTGGAACACTGGCCGCAAAACTTGCCGGGCTGGGTCCTCTCTGTGCTAATACCAGCGTTTCCGAATCTCCGCCATTGGTAGTAAAAACCACACTGTGCGTTCCGGCACCGACGAGGTTCAAATCCCAGACCAAAGCTGTGGCGGTAGCGGTGCACATGTAGGCGCTTCTATCCAACAACAGTGTGCCGTTTGGGTCTATTATCTGCAATAATGCCTTGTGGAGATTCAGCCTGCCTGATTTACAAGTACTGGGAGTGGTCGGGTCAGTCGAGTTCATCAGAATCTGCTCGAGCTCGAGAACGTTAATTCCGGGATAGGCCGAAAGAAGTATTGCGCATGCTGCTGCAACGTGCGGGCAGGCCATGGATGTTCCCGAAGCAATGGTGGTGTAGGTATCGTAGATTGAGCCCACGGCAGTTCCGGCGGCCCTTAGCGATAAAACGTCTACGCCGGGTGCTGCCATATCTACCCAATCGCCGTAACTGGAAAAGGATACGCGTACGTCGTTGGAATTTGTCGCTGCAACAGAAATTACGTGGTCGTAGTAGGCTGGATAGTAAGGGACAGTGTCACCCCTATTTCCCGCTGCGGCGACTATGACCAGCCCCTGACCGTAGGCATAGTCAATAGCCTCTTGCATCACGGCAGAATATTTTTTGCTGCCCCAACTGTTGGATATAATGTCGGCCCCGTTCTCAACGGCGTAATAGAAGGAAGCAGCTGCATCAGAAATCAGGCCGGAGGCATCTGACCCAAGGAATTTGAGTGCCATTATTCTGGCATCCCAGCATACCCCAGCTACATCAAGACCATTATTTCCTTGGGCGGCGATTATACCTGCACAATGCGTGCCGTGACCGTTGTCATCTTTTGGGTCGGAGTCCCTTGTTTTTCCTTCATAAGTGCAGAAGTCGTATCCGTAAATATCGTCAACATAGCCATTTCCATCGTCGTCTACTCCAGAGGTGCCGCCCAGTTCAGCTACGTTGACCCACATATTATTGTGCAGGTCTCTGTGAGCATAATCAGCGCCTGAATCAACAACAGCAACAATTACCTGCGAATCCCCGGTATATATGTCCCAGCCTTCCGGGGCGTCGATGTCGCAATCGGATGTGCCAGCTACGGACGCGAAGCGGCTTTGCGGGTACTTCTGACCAATATTATTCAGGGGCCACTGGATAGGGTAAAGAGGGTCGTTGGGAGTTTTGCAGATTGAAACTATGTAATCCGGCTCGGCGTATTCAACACCGGGGTCGTTGTTATATGCTGCCACCACATCCTCGAGTGATTGGCCTGTGTCAAGCTCGACTTGAACTTTATATATCCTGTCAAGGGCTGGGACTTGTGCGCCCTTCGGGGCTCTCTTTAGCCTTTTTAAGATGCGATTTTCTTTTTCTGTAAGAAGTGAGCTGCTCTTCGTCTGCAGGGCATTCAGGTGATGTCTGTTTTGCTTAAAGTTTTTGAAAAGCGGCTCAATTACTTTTACCTTGTATCTGGCGCTTAGGTCATCAAGGGTTTTGGACAGCTTCACCTGTCCAGGCGGGACATTAGCTTTGACCTGCTCTTCAACTGTGTCTGCAATCGGCTGGCGGAATTTTACAATTAGCAGGTTTGCAGCATATCCATTTGGGTCCGGCCAGACTACTCCGAGTGCACATGTCGTCGCAGTCAGCAAAATAACAATGGTTAACAGAAGCGGTTTTTTCATTCCTCGGCCCCTTACCGTGAAAGCACTTTGCCCCTGTATATTTTGGAAGTCCATTTCAGGCCGTACTCCTCCCAGCGGTTCAAAAAGAATATAAAACAGCATTATTTTAACTTATTTCTGGTTTATTTCAAAGCAAAAAATGGCCCTTAAAGCACAAGATGAGATTAAAACCACAGTTATCCCCTAAAAACCAGTCCTAAAACGGAGTTTTTGAGGATGATGTTGCGTTTTTGTCTAAATTCGGCAAAGCTTGTTGGGAATCTGTTTGTAAGTGCCGGAAGATTTAATTTTACACCAGTTGTGAAAAATGGTATAAAAATAATCGTTTTTCGCCTATGAAACAGTGATTTTCGAGCAGGAAAGAATGGGGATGATTATGCATGCATTTTGGCTAAAGGTGGCAGGGGGTGTAGCGTTAATATCAGCGATAACTGCCAGCGTTTGGGTGCTTTGGCCTGCTGAAAACACCAGGAAGGGCCTGAAGGGTGACGTAGGACAATTACAGCAGGCAAAGATTGTCAGTTCGGAAGCTCGATTAAAGAAACAAGTCAATCCAAATTGGGAAAGATTGTATCCAGCCGGTCCGCAGGCAAAGAACCTGCCACCATTGCGAGGGCTGCCGGAGCAGCAGCGTAGGCAATTTAGTGAGCTTGCAAAAGTACAAATCCTTAAGGATGCAAACGCTTTGCCGGTTGGAAAGCCGGTAGCTTTGCCTGGCTGGCTCAAACCCGCCAAACAATCTAATCCACAGGGCGGGGATATGCTGCGATGGTATTCGGCTGGTCCCAGAGATGAAAAGTTAAGGAAATTCCGCCGCATAATACCAAAGCCGCAAGACAGCCGTTATAACGACCCCAACAAAGAGAAAACTGTGTCACATTGAGTGTTTCATCAGATTTGGGAAAGAACGTGCCAGAGAATGGAAAATTTCGCTCAATAGTTTTTGCCTATTGTTTTAATTTCACCGGTATCAAGAGATACGATACGGAGGTATCCCTTGCCCCATTTAGTCTCACCTTCAGGTTCACCCACATAGACAATATACTTGCCATCCATTGAGACACCCACGTCTGACCTGCAACAGTCTCCACCACCGGTAAGTTGTATTGTTTTTTCTCTTCCAAACAAATCTTTCAAATACAAATAATGAACAAAAGTAATGTCCACCTTAGCCATTGTCAACACTATATGCCTGTAATCAGGTAGGAGCTTAGTTCCCTCACAATAAACGTCTGGCTTATCCACAATACGCTTTTGCATAGTTCCGTCACATTTCATCAGCCACAGTTCATCATTATAATCACTCTCACGATTACGAACAAATATAACATAATCAGGTGTTGCAGCCACCGCAGTTTTCATAACTCGGTCACCTGTTAGCTGCTTCAAATCGGAGCCGTCAATATTTACTGAATAGATTTCTTCATGCAAAGGTAATTTTTTGTTAAAATCATACCACCGTTGCGAAAAATATATTTTCTTTCCATCCGGCGAAAAAACCAATGAGGAATTCTCATGACCGTTTGCGGTAAGACGCCTGATTTCTGTTCCATCGGATTTCATAATATAAACGTCTCTGGCCCTGCCTGTTTGAACCGTAAATGCAACATAGTTTCCGTCAGGGCTGTAACGGGCGTCCGAGACACCGGAATAACCGGGGACAAGTTTTCTATAATTAGACCCATCTATGTCAATCAAATATGGTTCACCGGCATAGTTGTTTTTGTCGCTTATAAACATAATACTTCTGCCATCAGGCGTAAACGATGGCCGTATCTCCCAATACGGCGTCTTCGTAATGCGTGTCAGGTTGGAACCGTCAACATTGATTGTATAAATCTCTGCTGACTTGTGCCTTAACGATGAAAAGACTATTTTTTTGCCATCTGGGGAAAAAGATGGCTGGGTCCAATGGAAACTTCCTCCTCCAAGGTAACGTGCACCTAATCCCATATTAGGGTTATACAGAATTGACCTTACGATATTCCACAACATACCACCTTTGATATTGCCTGGCAGGGCGTAGATTCGTTTGGCTTCCTCCTCTTTGGGGTCACGATAAGTTTGTTTAATCTGGGAAATCAGCCACCTCCCGCCCGATTTTTCAACAGTTAATTGACAATCTGCCACTTCGACAATGTTGCTTGCATGAAAACTTTTTGTCATCTTTACCAAAAAGCGATTATCCTTTTTCTCAACTGCAGGACCATCAAGAACGGTTTGCTCCGCAAGTGTCATAAAACGCGCTTTATCCACACCTTTAACAAATTCATCCCTCGTTAAAATCTCCGATTGCCGCTCGGGAAATTCTAACGTAACTTTGCAGTCCGGAGAAAGAAGTCCGTAAAACTTTTTGGATGCGCGCGTGCTGGAAAAGAAAAGTTTCGTTAATCCCCTCCGTTGATAAAGAGCAGGGTCAGACCAATGATTGTAACTTCTAATCAGCGATTTTACCTTATTGCTGGGAGCAAAGAAAAACCAAAGCATAACAGTGCTTAAGACCAACATCGATAGGAAAATTGTGTGTTTCTCAATGTTTTTCATATCACCTATCGTGTCCCATTCGCACAGAAGGCACCCATAACAGCCAATTTTGCCGCTTCGCATTGTATAGGCGTACGACTAATGTGACAATCTACATTGTACGCGTTCTCGCATAGCTGCCTATCACAAGCTCTTCCCGCCTTGCTTGAGCCGGTAACTCCCCCTAGGCCAGATAAACCAGCATCACCATAACACTTGTCATGTGCTTTACAAGCTGCATCGAGATCATCCCATGTTTCTCCACTGCCACCGATTCCGCACCAATTTCCGTAAAAATTGGTACCAGTGTTCAAAATAATACCTATACCCATTTGGCGAGATAGAGCAGCAATTTGCTCAAAAGGACCGTTCCCGCTAAATACGAATTCCCTGTATGCGTTAACCCCAGGGAGCCAATTCAGCATTTCTGCTGGATTAGCTGTCTCTCCAAGAAATATGTCCAACAGGCCATAATATGCATTTATACCTGCAATAGTTTGGGTTGTACGAGGGGCCAGTAATATTGGACCCCATAATAACTTATCTAAGTAGCTACGTCCTGTTGGGTCGGTTCTATTCATCGGGTCGTTTTGACAGTAGAGGTAAACGTGCGACGAAAGAGGCTCTTTGAAACAGCCTTCCACAGGGTCTCTTGCTGTAAATCTGCTGATGTGCGGGTCGTATTGGCGGGCCCGCAGATAATATTCGCCGATTTCAGAATCGTAGAGTTGGCCTGTAAACATAAATGAATTAGCCAGCGTTCCGCCCGATTCTATCACCTTGCCAAAAGGCTCATAGGTATAGTACTTAACCACATTTCCGGAAGTATTTATGACCTGTCTCACACTGCCCAGCCTGTCGTGTAAGTAGAAGTATCTATCTGCATTATGGTTGCCATTGTGCTGAGCCACAATCTGGTTATTAGCGTAGATGTAAATCTTCTTGATGCTGTCGCTGTCGGCTGAATCCAGCTCCATTAAGATTACCGGCAGATTACCCACAATGTCAACTACATATCTTCGTCTTGTTGTCTGGCCGGAAACGACTGATTGTTTCCTGATGCGGTTTCCATCCGGGTCGTATTTTAGGGCAATAGAATCATTGCCTTTCTGGCCGGAGCGCAGTCTGCTGTCCCAGTTATAAGCCAGGCTTGTAGATACGCCGGTTTTCATATTGCCGTTTTCGTCCCAGGTCAATGTTACGCCGTTTGCATCGATCATCCGGTGACCATAGTAATCAAAGTTTTCTGTTAATCCCTTTATTTTTCTTGAAGTCATATCGCCGTTTTTCTTATAGGTGTAATGTGCCGCCCAGTTGCTGCTGTCGATATTGCTCACATTGGCATCGGTCAATTGTGAGAGCATATCATACTGGTAAATAAGCGTATGTGCCACAGTGCTCTGATTTGCTTTTGTGATAGTATCTTTAGCATACGTTAATCTGCCAAGCCCGTCGATGTCAGCATCGGTGAGTTTAAATGTCGGGCCGGTGACGCCTACCGCGGTAGTGTTATAATCGGTGATAAAACTATCGTGATTGTGGGTGTATTCCACGGAAACGCTCTCGTTGCTCGTACCATCAAGGCTGTACGTAATCTTCTTATATTTAGAGCTGCAGCCGCAGTCGTCATCAAAGCCTAGGGTGCAGATTAAGCTATTGGTTCCTAACAGCGGCTCGGTAACCTCTTCGAGTCTGCCTGCTGCATCATAGTGGTACTCAGTATGGTATATAAGCGACGGGCCTGGCTTGGTCACCTGGATGCTGGCCTTTTTCTGACCGTCACCCTGATACGTGTAGTTTATCTTGTAGTCATTCTGGTCGGTGACGGCAGTGGTTCTGCCAAGGACGTCATAATCGTATGATATTTCATTGTCTCCGCCGACGCTGTCAGCGGCGGCACGGTTATCTTTGGCCAATGTCCTTCTGCCGAAGCCGTCGTAGGTATAGTGAATGTTTCCGTTGTCTGGGTAGTTGACGTCTCTTAATCGGCCGTAGGCATCATAGAAATAGTTAATCCAGTACTTAGTAGTCCCACTTGCGTTCCAGACCGCTTTAGCTTTCATCGTGCCGTCGCCATTGTATTGCAATTCCTGATAATCCTGGGATGGGTAGAGGGTCTTAGCTCTTCTGCCAAAGGCGTCGAGGGCGATGCAGGTTTGTTTATTATTGGCATCTGTTATTCGTATCTGGTATCTGCTGCCATTTACTATAAAGCCCCAGTCATTATAGTCATAAACGGTTTCAGCCTCATTGACGGCATCAATTTTCTGGGTAACTTTCGTGACCCTGCCGCGGGCATCGTATTCAAAGGCATCGCGGGCCAGAAGCGCAGTGCCGCCATAATCATAGGAATTTGCGTCCCTGATAAGATTGTTTTCATAATATCTTGTTTTCTTTTTGACTGTGGCGCTAGCCTTTGTCGTCGGCAGGTCTGTATCAAACAGCTCGCCGAAGTACTCGGCAGTTTCCCTGTTGGCGTTGTCGTAATCGCTGAAGAAGCAGTTATCTTTGGTGTCTTTTACGCACGTGCGGTTACCAACGGCGTCGTAGTAATATTCGGTCGTAAGATTAAGTTTGCCTGCGCCCGGGTCGACGATGGATTTGGTTGTTCTGCCCAGGATGTCATAATAGTAATCGGTTTGTTTTTCCAGAGTGTTGCCATAGCCGTAAACTTTGTCGTACTTTTTCTTGCCGCTGCCGTAGTACCAGCTCGACTGATGCTTCATAACACTGGTATTGTCATAATCTCTCCACCATGTATCGATGAGCCTTCCCATGTCGTCATAGTTGAACGTTATGTGCCAACGTCGTGATTTGTCCACATCGTTGTAATCTTCCTGTACTTTTAAGCCTCGGTCATCGTACGTATATCCAACGTAGCTGTTGCTGTCAAAGTAGGCGACCTTCTCCGGCAGACCGCTGACGGTGTAATCCGTGAGTATTTCACCGCCTGCCGGTTTTTGTTCATACGTTCTGTTACCGCGCTGGTCATACCCGTACACTGTTACCGAGGTCGGCTCCATTTCGTTATAATCCTCTGGCTCAAAGTCACCATCAGGTATGGTCAGGGCATTGGCGTCACCCAGCTTAAAAGATGGGCGAAGGGGAATTGTCCGGAATGCTACGACTTCGTTCCGCATGAACACAAGGAGAGGCTGGACCAAAGTCTGCCAAATACAAGGTATACGCAATTCATTTTTGCCTGTGCCAGCGGGGACATAGCCTTTTGTTCCACTCAGTATCTGGAAAAGATAGTAGCCAGAATGCGAAGCGAGCCGGACAAAACATTTCTCATTCAGTCGAAAAACCCGAGGACGTTCGACAGAGTCCAATTTCCGGATAACGTCATCCTGGGCACAACTTTGGAGACTAACAGAGATGACTTATATGCAGGTATTTCAAAGGCACCCAAACCTTCCCAGAGATACCGAGATTTCCAGGAACTGAAACACCCCGTGAAAATGGTCACGATCGAACCGGTGATGGATTTTGACTTGGACGTGATGACTGCCTGGTTGGAAAACATCAAACCGTGCATGGTGTGGTTGGGATACGATTCGAGGAAGAGCCGTTTACCGGAGCCAGAGCTTGAGAAGGTTAAGCGGCTATATTGGGAACTGGGTATGCACGGATTCACAGTTGTCCTAAAGAAGATAAGAAAGGCGTGGTGGGAAACGGAAAATCAGTCGCAATGAGTAGATGTCACCGGACAGGAAGACCACTGAAAGGTTAACTTATGGCTAAAGAGACACGAGATGAATTGTTGAAGTTGCTCGCCAAATGCAATCCGAGGACGCGCAAAACCGTCATGCGGGTCGTCGAGGGCAAGGCATCGCAGGACAACGCTGCATTCATCCAGGAGCAACTGAGTTTTATCGAGCAGGATGCAAGCGGGATGACTGTCAGGTCTGTGGACTTTATCAGCAGCAGAACCTGCGACTTCGGCCACTTGCAGGACCAGCACACGAGGCTCGTTGCAGTCTGTGAAGTGTGCGGTTCGCATGTTTGCTCGGCTGCCGGCTGCAGCTACACCTGTGCAAGGTGTGGCCGCGCTTTGTGTAGAAACCATGCCACGGTCTATGCAAATGATGAAGCGTATTGTTCCAGGTGTCACCCGCTGGTTCTTCTGCGCTGGCTGGTTTTAGGAAAAAGGAGATAAAGCGATGCTTTGGTTAATTACTATCTTTCTATTCATATTGTTGGTCGCGCCTGTAAGGCGAGCTTTTTTCTCAGCCTGGCGATTTTTCCTGCCAGCAATTATAGGTTTTGTTTTCGCCATCGTAATGATAAGGGGCGTGATGAAAATGAACCTGCCCGGCCTTATGGTATTGGGCATAAGTATCCTCGTAGCAATTGAAGCCGGAGTGATAGGACTGCAATGGTTTAATGAAACGTTTGGCTCCAACAAAAAACAATAATCTGTTTACGTAAGGAGGCAAAGTGTTAAGCAAAGAAGATTTCGTATTGACTGAACTGCTCGGCAAAGATTCGCCGCAGGTGCAGGCACTGGTGGCGGCTGCAAATGCGGGCATGGATGTTCACGAGATGCTGCGCAGTCTTGCAAGACAGAAAGGGTACGATCCCGACGACCCGCCGAAATTTTCGCTGCCTAATGACATAACTCAAAGCGACTACGTGATAGGCATGGCCATGAGCGGCGACATTGTCGGTGACGACATCGGGCCATCAGACATTGACCTTCCGAGTCATATCGGGGTCTTTGGCATGACCGCTACTGGAAAAAGCACTCTGGTCAAGCTGCTCCTCAACTCGTTCATGAATAGAAAGAGTAATTTAGCCCAGAATAAAACGTTTTTAGTTCTGGACCTTCACGACGAATACAAGAACATGCTGCTTTTGCACGAATCCACCATCTGGCTACCGGTTGATGAGATTGGC
>Ga0315294_10006653_pt1 | contig 12673 bp, 14 predicted proteins | sample YL17G13_40_MG_FD_203626 | JGI IMG/M metagenome (GOLD analysis project Ga0315294, IMG submission 203626) | Sediment microbial communities from Yellowstone Lake, YNP, Wyoming, USA - YL17G13_40 | ecosystem: Environmental > Aquatic > Freshwater > Lake > Sediment | place: USA: Wyoming | collected...
AGGACATGGCCGATCAGATTGCAAAGCAGATCGGCTCGCCGGTCAAGCTGGCGCTAGTGGGAATCCGCACCCACGGCGTGACGATCGCCGAGCGCATCCGGGACATTCTGAAGCGGAAAAAAGGATGGGACGTCCCCCTTGGCATTCTGGACATCACGTTTTACCGGGACGATCTGGCCCGCCTGAGCGAGCAGCCCCTCGCGCAGCCCACCCGCCTGGATTTCGACCTCACCGGCAAGATAGTGGTCCTGGTGGACGACGTGCTGTACACCGGCCGGACGATCCGGTGCGCGCTGGATCAGATCATGGATTACGGAAGGCCGCAGGCGGTGCGGCTGGCGGTGCTGGTGGACCGCGGCCTGCGGGAGCTGCCGATCCAGGCCGACATTACGGGGACTTCGGTGAACACGACACCGGCGCAGAAGATCCAGGTGCGCATGATGGAGAAGGAACACGAGGACGGCGTCTGGGTCAGCGTGCCCTAGCGCCTTGGGGATCACAGTTCACCCGATCGAGGGTCAATCGCCATGCTCACAGAAAAAGAAGCGCGGTCGGCGGCCAGGAAAATCGTGCGTCGCAAACACCTGCTGGGGCTCGAGGAGATGTCCAAGGAGGAAATTCTCCTGATTCTGCAGACGGCGGCGTCTTTCAAGGAGATTTTCACGCGCACCGTGAAAAAGGTGCCCACCCTGCGCGGCAAAACCGTGGTCAACCTGTTCTTCGAGAACAGCACGCGGACGCGCACCAGTTTCGAGCTGGCGGCCAAGCGGCTCAGCGCCGACGTGATCAACTTCGCCATGGCCACCAGCAGCGTTTCCAAGGGCGAGACCCTGCTCGACACCGCACGCACTATCGAGGCGATGGGCGCGGACTACATCGTGATGCGTCACGGCTCGTCCGGCGCCCCGTGGTACCTGAGCCAACGCGTGAAGGCGTCGGTCCTCAACGCGGGCGACGGCACCCACGAGCACCCCACGCAGGGCCTCCTGGACGCCTACACGATCCAGGAGAAGAAAGGGCGTTTCGAGGGGCTGAAGGTGGTGATCGTGGGGGACATCGTCCACAGCCGCGTGGCCCGGAGCGATATCTGGGCGCTCACAAAGCTGGGGGCGCAGGTGGCGATCGTGGGCCCGCGCACTCTTATCCCGCCGTCGTTTCACAAGTTGGGCGTCGAGATCCATTACGACCTGAAGGAGGCGATCCGCGACGCGGACGTCATCAACCTGCTTCGGATCCAGCTCGAACGCCAGCAGAGCAACCTGTTTCCCTCGATCCGCGAGTACCGGCTCTTGTACCAGATCAACGAGCAGAGGCTGAGCCTGGCGAAGCCCGACGTGCTGATCATGCACCCCGGCCCGATCAACCGCGGGGTGGAGATTTCGCAGGGCGTGGCCGACGGGGCGCATTCGGTGATCAACGAGCAGGTGACCAACGGGGTGGCGGTGCGCATGGCGGTGCTGTTCCTGCTGGCCGGCGCGCGCGATCCCGAACGGGAAGCGGTGGAGTAGCGGGGCAACCCTACCGAAAGGTACTGCGTTATGGAATCGAGTGTGTTTGACGATCTGCGCGAGTTCGTCAAACCGTACTGCGCGGACAAGGGGGACCTGGAGAACCTCTCGCACGTGCAGCGGCTGCTGTCCAGCGCCCGCGACCTCGCGGAAGGCGAAAAGGCCAACGACGATCTCCTGGTGTTCGGCGCGCACCTGCACGACATGATCTTTCACCTGGAGGAACGGATCCGGGACTTTCTTTTCTCCCTGGGTTTGGACAGGACCCTGGTGATCGAGATCATGAAAGTGGCTTGGGAGTCCGGCAAGGAAGCCAAGCCCGAGACTCAGGAGGGCAATCTGCTGCGGGATGCCCACCTGATCGAGGGCGGCAAGGAGTACCAGATGGCCAAGTGGCTGAGCTCGGGAGCCGGGGCCGGCCAGACCCTGCTCCAGAGTCTGGAGTTCCTGGAAGCGCGTGTGATCGGGCGCTACAAATGCAGCGCACCCAAGGCGCAAAAGATCTACGAGGAGATCGAGGCCTACCGCCGCCAGTTCGTGGACGTGGTGCGGGAGGCTCTGAGATCCGGGAGCGCGGGGGCGGCGGACAACTCCGCGGCCAGATAGCAGACCCCAGAAGCAAAGGACGCTTGAAAATGCCGACTCTTCTCATCAAAAACGGCAGGATCATGGACCCGGCCAACCAGCGCGACGAAAAGGGCGATCTGCTGGTGGCCGACGGCAAAATCGCGGAGATCGGCAAGGCGATCCGAACGCAGGCGGACGAGGTGATTGACGCGGCGGGCAAGGTGGTCGTCCCCGGCTTCGTGGACATGCACGTGCACCTGCGCGAGCCGGGCCGCGAGGACAAGGAGTCCATCGCCAGCGGCACTCGGGCCGCCGCCGCCGGGGGATTCACCTCGGTCTGCCCCATGCCCAACACCGATCCGGTGTGCGACACGGCCCAGGGCCTTCAGTTCCTGCGCTCGCGGGCGCGCGAGAACGCCGTGGTCAACGTCTTCCCCATCGCCGCCGTCACCAAGGGCCAGAAGGGCGAGAACATCACGGAGTTCGGCGACCTGGTGTATTACGGCGCGGTGGCCTTCAGCGACGACGGGCATTCGATCATGAACGCCGAGATCATGCGCCGCGCACTCGAATACACCTCGATGTTCAACGTGCCCATCCTGGATCATTGCGAGGACATCAACCTGTCCGAAGGCGGGCAGATGCGCTCGGGCCACATGGCGATGAAACTCGGGCTGAAGGGCATTCCCCGCGCGGCCAACAGCTGCCAGGTGGCCCGCGATATGGACCTGGCCCACTACACCGGCGGCCGGGTGCACATCTGTCACGTCTCCGTCCGCGAGGAACTCGATTACATCGCCACCGCCAAAGCCAAAGGCGTCAAGGTGACCTGTGAGGTTACCCCCCACCACCTGACGCTGACCGACAATTGCCTCGAGACCTACGACACGAACTTCAAGATGTCGCCGCCGCTGGGGCCGGAAGACGACCGGCTGGCCCTGATCGAAGGCCTGCGCAACGGAACCATTGACTGCATCGCCACGGATCACGCTCCCCACACCGACATGGAGAAGGACCGGGTGATGTCCGAGGCGCCTTTCGGGGTCATCGGCCTCGAGTCGGCGTTCCCGGTGCTCTACACGGACCTGGTTCTGAAGAAGGAGATCGGGCTGGCGGCGCTGATCGAGAAGATGACGGTAGCCCCGGCGCGGATCCTGCGCGTTCCCAAGGGGACCCTGGCCATCGGTGAAGACGCCGATATCGCGATTCTGGACCTCGACACGGAGTTCACGCTCGATGTCACCAAGTTTTTCAGCCGCAGCCGCAACTGCCCCTTTGCGGGCCGGAAGCTGCGGGGGCGGGCCTGGGCCACGGTTGTCGGCGGCCGGGTGGTTTTCCGCGATGGGCAAATACTGCTGTGAGGAAGGCAGAAGGAGGAAGGATGAAAGATGAATAGCGAATGATGAATGGAGGCTGCAGTTCCACATTCATCTTTCCGTGCTCATTCTTCATCCATATTCGCGCTGTCAGGGATCTTCGGTCCATGATTCTAGCGAACGCCTGCAGGAAATGGAGGATTCTAGAGGAAGGTGTTGTAAATGGGCTAGGCGAATGTTCTTGACAAGGTTTTCCCCTCTAGATGAAACTCAAACAGGTGATGCAGTCGGGTTTTGGCCGCCACGAGCGATACTTCAGGTGCGTTGTTTGTGTTGACCCCTTTCTTAGGAGCGTAATCAATGCAGATAGCCAAAGCTGGGTAGTCAATGCAAGTAACGAATACTAGAATCCAGGAAATCTCTACTCAGTGGGAGCACATTAGAGGAGACACTCCTGTTATCGGTTTTGCTGGTGGACTAGGTAGTGGTTGTACATCCCTTTCTGAGGCAATCGCAAAGCACCACAATTACATCAGAGTTGCCCTCTCGGCTCCCCTGCACGAGGACCTGCGGAACCAGGGAATACCAGAGACAATTGAGAACCTCCAAACAATAGGCAATAAATACAGGACACAACACGGCGACGACATCCTTGTCTGGCTAGCACTGCTCCAAGCAGACGCTCTTATGGACCAATCGAAGTCTCCTGGCGTAGAGACACGCGGGATCATCCTTGATGGGATACGGAATGTTGGAGAGGCAAAAGCCCTCCGCCACATGCCGAATTCCATCTTGATCTCTGTGCAAGCAGACTTTGAAAAGCGGGTGGAGTGGTTACTCAAGAAGGGACGCTTTAAGACAAAGGAGGAATGTAGGGCAGCTCTTGAGCGAGATGCTGATGAGAAGCTGAGTTCCGGCCAGCAAATTAATCTGTGCACTCAGCTTGCTGACATCGTTGTACTGAACAATGAACCTGTGCATATGGATGACGATCAGGGAGTTGAGGGGTACGTTCGGCGGAAATTCAGCCGGTATCTTCAAATCATTCATCTGCGGTTTTCGATGAGGCAACGACATCAAGACAGGCCGGAACTACATGAGGTGCTAATGACAGCTGCATACGCAGAAAGTAGAAGATCTCGCTGCATCAAGCGGAAAGTGGGTGCCATTATCGCATCTCTCGAGGGGGACATCATATCCTCGGGGCATAATGATGTCCCCGAGGGGATGATGTCATGCTGGGACGATCCGGAATACCAATGGTGTGCCAGAGACATTACTCAGGCGAATATAGGGAAGACGATACTCTTTTGCCCAGGATGTGGCGAGCCGATAGAACGTGATTGGACGTGCTGGAAATGCGGAGAAAAACTCACGGAATTCACAAAACGTTGTCCGGGAAAGTACCCTGATGGCCATTATTGTGATGTTGACCCGGAGATTGAGTACAAATGTAAGAAATGCGGCAAGGATGTTTTCAAGGAGTATCTCGCGGGACAGAGCAAACTCACGGGAAAAATGCTTGATATGTGCAGGTCACTTCATGCTGAAGAGAATGCGATTATCGGGTTGACCAGAAGAGGCATTGTTTTGCCGCCGGGGGCCGCGATTTACATCACAGCTTTTCCCTGCAATTTGTGCGCGAATAAGATAGTCAAAGCAGGGATAAAGAACGTTGTGTATTCTGAGTCCTACATAACTAAAGATGCAGAAGATATTCTAAAGAGAAGCAAAGGGACGACCGTAACTCCGTTTGAGGGAGTCAAGAGCTCAGCCTACTTCAGATTCTATTGATCTCCGATAGGAGGGTGCATATCATGGAGAACAATCCACGTGTCAAAACCGAGACTTTTGTCAATCAGGACAAAGATTCTCTCTCATCACGTGACGCGTTTGTGCATGAAAAAGGTGTTCTTGAATGGAGAAGTGCAGTTGAAGGAAAGACTCTTGCGTCGAATCTGCGGCCTGGTCCTCCTGGTGAGGTGATTGACCGTATCCACTCAAGACAAGGCGAGAAGATCTCGGAATAGATTGCGTTTGAGTCTTGGTCGTCTCTCTAACGGCCATGTGTCCCCGTTTTTCGGGCGGGCGCCTGGGCAGGCGGGCCTGGGCGACAGTTGTGGGAGGCCGGGTGGTTTTCCGCGATGGGCAGATGCTGCTGTAAGCAAATCCAAAGGAGCCCGATATGAACTCGCTTGATCGCAGGGGATTTCTCAAGACCGCTTCCGTGATGGCGGCAGGCCTGGCAATGGCCGGAAAAGTCCAGGCGGATGAAAAGCCGACACCGCCCGCAAACAAGGACAAGAAGGTGCGCGTGGGCGTGATCGGATGCGGCGGGCGCGGTTCGGTCCATGTGGTCAACATGATGGCACTGGGAGGATGGATCGCCATTCCAGCCCTGTGCGACATCAAACCCGCCGCGGCAAAGCGCAACAGCGACATGCTGGTGGGAAAAGGGTACCCGAAACCGGAGGAATACACAACCGGTGAGACGGCATACGAGAAGATGCTGGACCGGGGCGACCTGGACGCGGTCATCATCGCCACCCCGTGGCGCTGGCACGTTCCCATGGCACTGCACGCGATGAAGAACGGGATCTATCCGGGCATCGAGGTTCCCTGCGCTCTTACGATCGAGGACTGCTGGAGGCTCGTGGATACGTCGGAGAAAACGGGCGTGCCGTGCATGATGCTCGAGAACTGGAGTTTCCGGAGCGATAATCTGGCGGTGCTGCGTATGGCGCGCGAAGGGCTGTTTGGCGAGATCGTCCACACCCACTGCGCCCACAGCCATGACTGCATTGACCATTGGTTTTTCGACGCGGGGACGGGCGCGGACCTCTGGCCCGCCGAGTATCTTCTCAAGTACAACCGCGACCAGTATCCCACCCACGCTGTCGGGCCGGTGCTGAGTTGGCATGATATCAACTGCGGCGACCGTTTCGTTTCCCTCGCGTCCACGGCGACGGAGGAGCGGGGCATCCGGGCGTACTTCAAGCGCAAGTTCGGTCCGGACCACCCGGGAGCGAAACGGAAGTACGCGCAAGGGGACATCGTTACGACGGTGATCCGCACGGCAAAAGGCAAGAGCATCGTGGTGAACTACGACATGCAGTTGCCGCGTCCTTACGACAACCGCTGGATGCTCCAGGGGACGCTGGGGGTATACAGCGAGCAGCGCAACGCGCTTTATCTGACGGGACGCAGCCCGCAGTATCATGAATGGGAGCCTTTTGCTCCGTATCAGGAGAAGTACATACATCCCTGGTACAAAGAGGGCGGCCTTGGCGGACATGGCGGGGTGGACGGGGTAATGCTCCGGTTGTTCCTGGACGCGGTCCGGGACAGGAAACCGGTACCGATAGACGTGTACGACTCGGTAACGATGAGCTGCATTGTGGCATTGTCCGGGGATTCCATCGCCAAGGGTTCCGCGCCCGTTCAGGCGCCGGATTTCACCCGGGGAAAATGGGAAACGAGAAAGCCGGCTTTCGGATTGGTTTGACGCGCGGCATCCCGCCGGGAAAGCAGGACTGAGGACTGAGAAGAAAGGACTGAGGACTGAGTGCTGAGGACTGAGTAACCACCATTATGGTCTCGTAGTTCGCAATCTCTCTCGCCAATCCGCAATCCGAAATCGCCAATACTCAGTCCTCAGTCCTCAGCACTCAGTCCTTATTCGTAGAGCGCCCACGAAGCGGAGGGTACCTTTGTGAGATGCGGCTTCGGAACCGCAAGGAAAAGGTAAATCTCCCCGTAGTAGTTTCCGACAATCAGATCGAGGGCTCCGTCGTTGTTCCAATCCGCCACGGCCGGCCTGGCATCCCGGAGAACGTTCAGGGTCGTCCCGTTGGCCTTCAACTGGCTGCTGCCGGAGAAAACAGGGGCTGCGTCGGTTCCCTTGTTCTCAAAGTAGTAAACGTTCCCGTACACCTCGCCGACAATCAGGTCTTTCTTGCCGTCGCCGTTCCAGTCCACCACCACCGGAGCCGAGCGACGGACGACCGACAGATCGCCGCCGCCGTTTTTGATATAGGTTACACTGGTGAACTCCGGCGCGCTGCGCGTCCCCGTGTTTCACAATAAGCGCACTTTTCCATAGTCCCCATCGCCACACAGCACGTCCAGGTCCCCATCATTGTCCCAGTCCACGATGGATATCATGGAGTTATATCCGGAGCTGAAGATCGAACCGTTCACCCGCAGTTTCTGGGCGTCATAGGGGGAAGTGCCGGAGAAAACGGGGGCAGCATCCGTTCCCGTGTTGAGGAACACGTAGATGCACCCGTAGCGCTCGCCAGTGACGAGGTCCTTCTTGCCGTCATTGTTCCAGTCCACGACCCGTGGACCCGCGCCCATGCATCAGCCATAGTTCAGCCGGATGTCGGTCCCGCTCGCCCGGACGTGGGAGTAGCCTCCAAAGGAAGGCGAAGCGTCCGTCCCGGCGTTCAGAAAGACTTTGACATCGCCGTAGTAGAATTCCCCGATGAGCAGGTCCTTTTTCCCGTCGCCGTTCCAGTCCACCACTTCGGGCGCCGCTTCATTGCTCGCGGCCGGGCCCAGCAGGATACCCGCCTGGAGCTCCGGCGCCTGGGCGCCAGCAAACGAGGACAGGAGACAGGCGGCGCCAACGGCCGCCCCTAGCAGGATGCTTTTCATTTTCTCCAACCCCCTTTTCCGGTGAATGGTGAGACTCTATCCCTCATTTTCCTTATACCATAACTAGTGCTCCGTCACACCTGATTTGATGGATCGGTATCGGGGTCGGTATCGCTATCGGGATCGGTTGGTCCGCTCGACCCCGATAGCGATACCGACCCCGACGACGCAGGTTCCCACTTGACGAGGTTAGGGATGGCATCCATCAATTCAAGTGTGACGATGCACTAGGCTAGAAATCGAAGGACATGCCGGCGCGAAAAGCGTGGTTCGTCGGCCCGCCCTCGAAAAACTGGATCTGGTAATCCGCGATGGCGCCGATGCGCCGCGTGATCTGCCACCGCAGGCCAACCAGCGGAATGTGGGCGGCGGTGCTCTGGCCGTTCCAATAGTAGCGGTAGGCGGACGAGAGGAAGAGGTTCTCGCGTGCCTGCCACGTCAATCCCGTCGTCAATTCATTCGACATAAGATCGTTCACTCTCGGATCGGTGTTCTCATAGGCGTACAAGCGGTAGCCCGCGTTCAGCGCAAGCCGTTTGTGCAGGGCCTGGACGAGGTGGATTGCGGCCGTGTTGGAGCCGTAGCGCGAGGGGGCGATGGAGAGGCCGTCCGACAGGCGCAGGAGCGTGGTGCGGCTGAGGGGCTTGAGGGTTTCCAGATAGAGGACCGTCATGAGGTCGTTCTCGGTGTCATAGCCCATGCCGATCTGCGCGGCCCACTGCCAGTCCCGCCCCGCCGCGCCCTGGTATCCGAGGTAGAGTCCGCCGTACTGATACCCGTTTCTCTCGTCAAGGAACTCCGTGGTGAGCAGGGTAGCGCGGTTGCGGCCGAGATCGTGGCGCCAGCGGAGCGAATAGACGTTTCGGTAGTTGCCGGCGAGGTACTTCCAGTACTCGAACCGGGCGCGGAGGCGGTCCTTGTCCGTGACCTGAAGGTTCAGGTTGGAGTAGGCGGCATAGTCCCACCGGAAAATCCCGCGGTCCAGATCCTCGGTGCGCGATCCCGCTGTCATGAAGCCGGACTCGAATCGGTTCCTGAGTTGCTGGAGAGTGAGGCTGGAGTCCCTGTCCGTAAGAAGGGGCTCGTCCGGCGAGATGGCATGGGCGATCTGAGGCAACAAAAGCACAAGGGTCGTCAGACATGGCAGAAACGTGGGGGAAAAGCGGGAAAGAGGGGCCTTGTGACGGGAGAAAGTGAAGCGCATGGGGGAGAGGCCCCTCTTGGGCGGGATTCCGCTTAACGCGTGGCTCGATTTCCCAGGCAGTATCCAGCGGCTTGGAGCATTCGGCGGATCCGCGGAGAATCAGAGGTGAGGGTCCCAGCCTGGGCCCAGGATCAGCGTCCTCAGGTGGGGCAACCGCCGTCTGGGCCTCCCGTCGAAACGGAGTCCTGCATCAAGCCGGATCCCAGGTTCTCGCTGCGATGGTCGGCGGAGACCAGGTCCGGGACCCCGAAGGAGGGTTCCAGGGCGGTCCGCATCAGGGGGCCGTTCACGAATCCTGTGTCGAAGCCCTTGTTGAAGGCGGCCCATTGCCGGCATCCCGAGGCAAACAGCGCCAGAAACACCATAAGAGCCGCAAGAAGAAGGATCCGTCTTTGGCGCATCGTGTGTGTCCCCTTCCAAGGGGGTCCCTTCCGTGAACGGGGAAGCGGAACACCTCGCAACCATTGAGTGTAAATGGGACGAGGACTCTCAGTCAACGGAAAACGCCAAATGCTCAAACGGGGTGAAACGGAGTGGAACGGAGAGAAACGGAGAGAAACGGAGAGGTTTTCTCTGGAGAGGTTTTCTCTTGACCTGCGCCGCGACCTGCCTCAGAATTGGGTAGAGCAAGGATACGGACTTCCCAGCCAAACGCCCGGAAGAACAGGACGGTGCCACATGCGAAACCAGCTGCCCCCGACCTACTTCAGTCCCGGCCAAAGCGTGGTGATCGAGAACAAGCGGGGCGATATCGCCGTCAAGGGGATGTGCAAGATCCTCGGCAGCCGCGAGCCCCGCTATCTGCTCGTGGACATGCCCCTGGTCAAGAACCAGCCCATCCTGGCCCCGACCGACACGTGGTGCGTGGTCCGCGCTCTGAGCAAGGGCAAGGCCATCGGCTTCCGGGCCAGGATAGAGAAGATCTACTCGGATCCGTTTCCCATCGTGGTTCTCTCCTATCCCGGGGAGTTCCAGGAAGTGACGGTGAGGAAGGCGGAGCGCATATCGTGCGACATTCCGGCCTTGCTTCTTGCCCGTCCGCCCGGTCCTGCGAAGGCCGCGCCCGCCGAGGAGCAGGAGGCGGATCAGGAACAGAAGGGCGGGAAAGAGGGAGAGGCCGTGTCGGCAAACGAAGCCCCGGATCCGGTGTCCGCCACCCCACGTGGGGTCTCCAAGGTCACGCCCGCGGAGCAACCGGCGGCGGCCGACCACGCCAAATCGGTCCAGGCGGACGCCAAGAGCGTCCGCCGGCACCCCGAAGAGCCTTTTACCTCGTTCATCATCGACCTGAGCGAAGGGGGTTGCCAAGTGGCCGTGCCGAGCATCCACCCGGACATTCCCTCGGAGCTGCCTTCGGAGATCCTCCGCCAGATCCGGCCTGAACGGCGCTTGCTGCACCATCCCGAAACGCTCAAGGAGGCGTTCCAGCCGGGGGACGTCTGCACGGTCCAGATGGAGCTTCCTTTGCAGGAAAGCCCCACCATTCACGAAGCCGGAGGCGAGATCCGTTGGGCAAAGGTGTTTCGTCACCACCATCTGTTGGGTCTGCAGTTCGTCCAGGTGCCGGATCCCCTTACCGCCCAGATCAGAAAGCTGATGGAATTCCAGGCCAGGTTCTTTACCCCTCCGTTTGAGCCGTTCTAAAGGACTCGCGACGCATGGCCGATAAACCCGCCATAGGCCGGTCCCGCACGATTAAGGTGGAGCAGTACTCCGGTGTGGAGCGGGAGGGGGTTCGCCTGTTCCTGCCGCTTGTTCCCGACACGCTGATGGCCAAGCATCCTCTGTATTTTGACGTATATGAGAAGCTGAGCACGGCTGAGATCAAGCTCCTCCTGCCCAATGGCAGCGAAGTGCCCCTGGCGATCCAGAGTTTCATCCGGTTGCGGAAACGCGAGGCGGCGAAACGTTTCTACCTGCCCGCCAGCCAGAGGGAAGACCTGTCCCGCTACCAGGAGGCCATCCTCCCCGATTTGTTGTCGGATGCGGACGTGCCGGTTCTCGCCAAGTGCAACGTGCTCCAGAACGTGACCACAAATCTTTCCCAGGAGATGTTTGACAGCCCCACCCCGCTGAACATCCAGCGCCAGCGCCGGAACGTAGAGCAGATGGTGGATTTCACCCTCCATGATCCCGCCGCGCTCAAGGGACTCCTGAGCCTCACCCACCATGACTATTTCACCTATACCCACTCGGTCAACGTGGGGGTCTACGCCCTCACGATCGCCTTCGAGCACCTCTACAACATCGGGGCCGTTTCCAAGAGCACCCTCCAGAGAATCGCCGCGGGCTTTTTCCTCCATGATATCGGCAAGAGCCTGGTGCCCAGGGAAGTGATCAACAAGAACGGTCCCTTGGACGAGGCGGAATGGGAGGAGATGCGCAAACACCCCGCCCACGGCCACGCGCTGCTCCTGGAAGAGGGCAATCTGACGCCGGAAGTGGCGACGGTGGTCCTGCAGCACCACGAGAAGATGATCGGGGGGGGATATCCCGAAGGCCTGAAAGGGGACGCCATCCACCTTTATGCGCGCATCTGCAGCGTTGCGGACGCCTTCGACGCGCTGACGACCCGGCGCTCCTATAAGCTGGCCGTTGCGCCCTTCGACGCGCTGGCGATCATGAAAAAGGACATGTACGCGCAGTTTGACCCGGATGTGTTTCAGACGTTTGTTCTACTCATGCGGAAGAGAACCCGGTAGGACCGGCAAGGTCCTTGGATTCCTGTGTCTGCCTCTGTTGGCGCGAAACGGATTATGCTTACTCGTCGCCGCTGCCGGTCTTGAATTCCTTGCGGTCGCGGAGCATCTTGCGCTCGATAAGGCTGATGAAGCGGAAGAGCATCTCCCGGTCGTCGTCGCGGATGACCTCGAACTGCGTGCCGATCTCGAACTCTTCCTTGCGCGTGTTTTCCTCCGCCGGCCGGCTCCACATGACCTTGCCTATCGCCAAAACCTCGCTGAGAGGGAATCGGCTGAAGCGGATTCTGAGCCTGAGGAGGGTTCCCCCCGCGAGGTTCTCCTTGCCGAGGAAGCTCAGGCCGGCCCCGCTGATGTCGAGAAGGTAAACCGGATGCTCCGAGACCGGCTCGACGGGTTTTCCCTCGGCGAGGGCGATCAGGTAATCCAGTTTCGCGCCCAACTGGCCGAAAGAACGGGCCATGAGGGCAAACTGCTCGTTCATTCTCTCACCCAGATCGGCGCTGTGCCAGAGTTTGTCCGTCTCGATCTCCAGTTCCTGGGCCAGGGGGGGCTGGTTGTAGACCTCCAGGCCCGCTTCCTGCAGTCTTTCCGGAGGGACAATCTCGTAAAGGACGATCAGGCCCGTCGCCTCCACCCGAAGATACTGCCGCCGTTCTTCCGCGTTCGTTTTCTGTGCCATAGCGCCCTCCCTTGCCTGCTTTTTGTCTGTCACTCACC
>Ga0315294_10006654_pt1 | contig 12672 bp, 9 predicted proteins | sample YL17G13_40_MG_FD_203626 | JGI IMG/M metagenome (GOLD analysis project Ga0315294, IMG submission 203626) | Sediment microbial communities from Yellowstone Lake, YNP, Wyoming, USA - YL17G13_40 | ecosystem: Environmental > Aquatic > Freshwater > Lake > Sediment | place: USA: Wyoming | collected...
GATCGACAGTAGGGATAAGCCTGCTCTCTGAATACGAGTCTTGGCAGAGCAATCCCGAAATATTTTACCTGATCCGAGGCAACAAACAGTGGTATGTCGATTCGAAACTCTTCCTTAACAGGTCCCATCCCGTTTTCGAATATTACCCATAGGGTATCTTTCAACTCCGCCCGGCCGTCGAGAACCTGTTCAGTGACAGCCAGGTCCTGGGCAATGTACTCGTTGTCGCGGACCATTCCATACGATTCTTTCAGGAAAGTGACAGCTTTCGAGTGGTCGCCGACGAGATTGAAAAAAACTCCGGCAATGTAAGTCGTGAAGGGATTGACGAAATCGGGATAGGCTTCAAACTCGTACAGGCCGGGATACCTGTCAGTTATTAACTGGTTGGTTTCGGAATTATTTACATTTTCCTTAGCCTGTGATCCTTCTTTTTCCTGCTCCTTGTCTAATTCATTTTGGAGCTTCGCTATTTCCCGGGCGAATTCATCCTTTGCCCGTCTTTGCCTGTCAAGAGCTCTGTTGAACTCTACCCGTGCCTGGTCGATTTCACCAAGGGCCATAAAGTTCAAAGCTTTGTAAGTATTGACCATGATGCCGTCGTATTCTTCACCCAAATAAGGGACGATATTCTCGTTAACGGCAATTGCAGCAATCGAATCGGCGGTTGCATTTTGAGAATCGAAGAAGTTCAGCATCTCCTCCGATCGATCAAAATAATCGTTACTTTCCCGGTGATTTTGCCTTAATCTTTCAAGCGTGCCGAGTTGTAATGTCCATAATAAATCTTCTTTTTTAGGATTTTTGCTTTTGCTGATTTTAGACTGAGCGAATTCTATGGATTTTTCATAATCAGAACCATTGAAATACTCGCCAAAGGTACCGAGCTGACTCTTAGGTGCATTGCATCCGGCAAAAACAGGGAGTAGTAAGACGAATAGAAATAAGCGATTCCTAACAGGGTCTCTGTTCATAAGACCCTCCACATATTATCCATTTTTGTGCCGATATAGAAGTCTCAATAAGACAGAATCGTAAATCTGAAATTACACTCAATACTCGCAATGATTATCCTGGGCGTTGTAATTTTACGAAAATACCAATACCTTTCAATATCAGCCGATTAAAGCTCAATTGCCGTAAATTAATGGATGTTCTGGTACAAATCAAGGATAATTTGTGTTTCAAAAAAATACACATTCCCCTCTGCTACTCTTCGACGGAATCTTTAATAGAAAAATGGGGCCTATACCGAATCGATCGGTATAAGCCCCTAACTACTGCAAGTCTTTATTTACTCTCCAGCAGTTTCTCTCGACCGATACAGCCGAATGTCGTCAATGTACATCTTACCTGAACCCCTTGGTATAGTCATATTGCCCTTGGTTCCAAGGCCAATCGCGATTCTGTCGACATTGGTCAGGACTATGCCCTGATCTGCAAAGGTCTGCAACGGGATAACCCACTCAGTCCAGGTGTTGATCTGCGAAGCGGCCGGATCATCATGGACCACTATTGCAGGTGTGCCGGTACTGTTGGACACGGTTACATACAGCGGCTCGGCATCGTTGCTGAGTATGCCGATATCCTGGTTCGCCCACTGTGGACCGACCATCCCCGTAGTCGTTACATTGGTGAATACGGCCTGACACGTTAAAGCAGCATCATGGCTGGTTACTGCCAAACCGATATAGACGTTCGCGCCCATTTGGATGTTCTCTGTGCCCTGAACCGTCCATGTCGTGCCGTTAGTCGAACCGGACGCCGTAAAGTTGCCGGCCAGATCTCGCTCGATTTTCACCCAGTACGGTGCTTTGATCCCTCCTGTTGTTGTGTCACTGCTGACATCGTCGGTGAAGTTGCGCCGCTGGAAGGAAATACCCTGAGCAGGGGTTACAACCATTGTTGCATGCATGGAGCCAGGTTCGAGGCTCTGGCGAATCATTACGCCGGCCTTCGCCCAGTTGTTGGTGTTATCAACGCTCTGGACCCTGGCTACAATCGAGCCGACACCGGTGAGCGTCTTATATGCATAGTGGAACTCGTCAGCGTTGTTCCAGATATCTGTGCCGGAGCCGGTTATTGTGTAGGTGCCGACTGGTCCCTCGACGAAGCTGCCGACGGAACCCGGTAAACCTCTGAACCATAGCGACAATTCCGTGACGCCTTCTTCAGTCCAGTCACGCGTGGCAGACAATGTTTTCACTGCTTCTGAATAATTGGCGAAGCCCTGCTTATTGTTGTTGTACCAGTATGGCATCGACTGAGCACCACTATGGACGATGTTATCCTCAGTATAAGTAGCCTTGGTATCGTCGCCAACCATAGATCCAGTGCCGTTACCAGGAATGTAACCGGGAGTACCCGGCGTGCCGGCGCCAAGCCCATCATTCCATGCAAACCATATCTGGTTATCTCCGGCATCGTAGTCCTCAAAATTGTCCACGACAAGGAAATCACCTGTCGTAAAGCTCCAAATGCTGCCAATCCAAGGACTGTCGGGATTGACGCTATTGACTTCATCAACACGCCAGTAGTAAGTAGTAGCCCAGGCAAGTTTACCCGGATCGTAGCTCTCAGAACCGAGTACCTTAGTACCTTTGTACTCGGGGGAAGCAGTAGTGGCATTCTTCACGGCTTCTTCATCCGTGCTGAAGTAAACCTCGTGTGAAACGGCATAATCTCCTGCTCCCCACTTGAGTACAGGTGTTTGCTTTACACCCGTAGCGCCATTACGTGGATTCGGACTGCTGGCTTTTATAGGCGGCGCTAATGCAGCCTGCGGAATGAGCTGCTTTGGAGTGGACGGACTTTCCCATCGCAGCTCTGCTATCGCATTAGTCGTGTTCTCAAAATACTCCATTACAATGCTGTACGTATTCCCGGCGATAAGGTCAATCGTTCCACTATGCTCGATCGGGTATATTGGAACCGATTCCCAGGAATCAACAAGCTGTTTACCGCCTACCCACAGTCGTACACCATCATCGGTCTTGGGGTAGAAGGTGTAGGTCTCAGTATATCCAGCCTCTACTTCACCAGTCCATCTGACTGAGAAGTCATCATCACCGACCGCCGGATCCGGCCCGCCGGGGTCGCCCCAGTTAAAGTTGATTTGAGGATCTGTGCGGGTCAGAACGAAAGTCTTAAAGTCCATACCTTTGTAATAATCTGCTCGTAAACCTCCACCGGCTTTTGCGGTCTTAAAGCTCCAGACATCACCCGTATAAGTGGCGGCGCCATCGAACTCATCGACCCGCCAGTAGTAGGTCTTCTCGAATTCAAGAGTGCCGGGAGTATAGGTTGTAACTCCTATTCGAGCTCCTCCAGTAGCATTGCTCACACTATCATATTCATCACCGAAGTACACGGTGTGCAATTTCGCACCATGACCTGCTGTCCAGCTAAGAATTACATCCGGGTTTACAAATTTGCCGTCATCTACCGGATTGGGTTTATAGGCCGATTTTGGGGGGACTATAAAACTCCACACATCACCTGTGTATATCGTACCATCAGCACTAACCTCATCGATCCTCCAGTAATACGTCGTGCCCTGAACAAGACCGTCCGGATAGGAATACCCGGGAAAACCGACGATAAAAAATGTCATTTCCTGATTGCCCTGAAATGTATCGCCAGTTCCAGCCTCCACATCAGCAAAACTTTCACCGAAATACACATTGTGCGAGACAGCAGATTGTGCCGCCAGCCAGCCAAGAGTTACCCATGTCTCCGTATGGATAGCACCGTCAGCCGGGCTTGGATTAGCTGCATTGTTGCCCGCCACGAGTTTAGCGACTCCCCACACACTCGGATCTTGCCAGCCGTTTCCATCCGTTGAATACCAGGAAACCTGTGAGTCTCGAGTACCACCGTCGTCATCATCGTTAATCCATACGTCGAATCCAATCAGTTGATCGGGCGTTGGCGCCTTACCCATTATGCTCATCCACGGCAGCTTGACTTCCAATAAATAGCCGTCTTTTATTGTATCCACAGCATATTCCACACCCACTAAGCTTGGTGCTCCGTGGTGGATAGCACTTGGTGTCTCCAATACTTCGTTATTCCACCTGCAGGTGTACTGGTGGTCATCTGCGCCTATCGAAGAGGCTTTGCTGTTGTCGCCATCGACGTAGATTTCGACACTGTCATCGTTCCATTTATTATCGCCGCCACCCGAATCGTTAGTCAGAGATTCATCTTTAACCACGACCAGTACATACAAAGCTTCCCAGTTCCAGAGGGCCCGCCATGTGCCAGAGCAATCTGTAGGCGAACTGGGGGCGGCTCCTACTTGACTAGTTCCTATGGTCTGTTCTGACGAAAAAAACCATATCTCGTCGATGACACCATCAAGCTTCGGCATTGTCCCCGGGCTGGGGATCAGTGCATCCTGAGCCGGGACACTGCTAACCAAGCTCAGCACAAAAACAAAAGAAAATACAAAAATCAATTTTTTAAACATAATACGCCTCCTTCAAATATAATGATTGATAATAGTTTTAGCTGCACCACATTCAATCCATCCTTGTTCAGGATGATTACTTGCGATTTGCTACCACCTCCTTTCCTTAGAAAGCTAACCACTGACTAAAAGCAAATAAAACCTCTATTAGGTACAAAGTTCCCGTTCATAACTCTGTGCCTCCCTCAGTAAAATTTCTGTTGAACGACCTAAAATAAAAAAATTCAATGCCAGTGCTTTAAGACCAGAATCCACAGATGTAAGCCTATACTGCATGTGCCTCACTAAGTATCTTTGTACCAAATTACCCTTCTTCTCGTCAAGAAAAATCTATATACTTTGGTAAGTATACCGACTAAAAAATAGTATAAGAAACTATGAAAAAGTGCACATTTTTCGAAATTCTTCTAAAAAACACCAATTTTAATACACAAATATTATCTTTAGTGCCTGTCATATAAGGATTTATATGTTATTAACCATATCCTGAATATAAAAGCTGTCTCTCATTTGCTGAGCGTAGTGAAATTACTTCTGAGTTTATATATTAATTGGCCGCAATTTAAGTATTTAATTTACATTCTCATCGCGTATAATATCGATAATTCCATTATTTTTTTATGATCGAGTTATGGGCAATGATTTTGTTAAACTGAGCGATGCGGAACTTCTCGCCCGCTATACAGCCGGGGAGGAGGCTGCATTTCGTGAAATCGTAACTCGCTATAAAAACAGCCTTTATGCATTTCTTCGACAATTCTTAAACCGGCACGACCTTGTAGAGGATGTCTTTCAGGAAACGTTTTTACAGTTATACGCCAGCCGGGACAGCTTCGATACAAACCGGCCTTTGCGCCCGTGGCTTTTCACAATAGCCGCGAACAAAGCAAAGGATGCTCTTCGCAAATGGCAAAGAACATCCGCTGTCTCGATCGGCACCATGGCGGATTCGCAGGATTTGTCATTTGACGATATGCTTAATACGGTTACTTCCGACACCACAATGCCTTACGATGAACTGCAAAAGGATGAAACAGCCTCGCGTGTTGGACAGATTATAGCGGATATGCCGGAAAATCTGCGGGAAATCTTAAGTTTGGCATATTTTCAGGGATTTTCTTACAAACAAATGGCCGAGATTTTAAGTATACCTATCGGGACGGTTAAGAGTAGGTTGCACACAGCCGTCGGTCGTTTTGCAAAAGAGTGGAAGGCATCAGTTGGGAGCAAAGAATTCAAATGATTCCGCTTAATAGCGATCAGAAACAGCTTATATTTGATTACTGTTTAGGTTTGACATCACACGAACAGACCGCCGAAGCTAAGACATTAATCTCATCCAACACGCAAGCAGCAGTAATTCACACTAAACTCAAAGCCACACTTGAACTCCTTAACAGCTTAGAGCCTGAATTTTGCCCGGATTCTCTTTTTGAGCGTACTATTTGGCGGCTTAACAGCTTAGCGAATTCAAGCCAGGAACGGCTGCAGGAATTACTTGCCGACGAACAAAACCGGGAATTTACCACAAAAAGCCGGCATCGATTGGATTTTGCCAGAAAGTTAGCTACTGCAGCGGTTTTTATGATTGTTGGAAGTCTGCTGATCACAACTTTCAGAGCCGTATCCGGCTATGCTCGTCATCATTCTTTGCGTCAACAATGTCAGATGCAGCAGAGCAGTATCTTCCAGGGTTTGCATAATTACATTTCCGATCATGATGGCCAACCTCCGGCCGTCGCAACTTCGGCGGGCGATCCATGGTGGAAAGTGGGCGATCAGGGCAACGAGAACCATTCCAATACCCGCCGTGTCTATCTCTTAGTGAAAGAAGGTTATGTAAAGCCAGACGACTTTGTTTGTCGCGCATGTGAATGCGGCGAAAAACTCGAAATGACTCCCTCACAATTAAGCAAATTCAAGGATTTCCCCAGCAGAAGATATGTAACTTACAGCTTCCAAATAAGTTGCCGCCAGACCAGAAATGGCACGTTGCTTTGTAGAAACGTTATAATGGCAGATTGGAATCCGCTTTTTCAAAAACTGCCTGAAGATTTCTCAAAACCATTTAGTCTTCGACTTAACAAGAAGCTATTAACACTTAACAGCAACAATCACAACCTTCGCGGACAGAACGTCTTATTTGGCGACGGCCGTGTAGAGTTTCTAAAAACACGTTTCATCAGCACAGATGATATTTTCACACTGCATGATACTGATATATATCAAGGATGCGAAGTCCCTTCCTGTGAGACCGACGTTTTCCTTGCTCCATAAATCCGCATGAGGCAAAACCCCACATGGCCAGTTAAATACGGGATGGAAAAATCGCTCCAGAATTTGGAGCTACAGCCTGTGTTTTCTGTAATCGGTAAACGATAATGATTGTTATCCGGGGCAATATCCGGGCTTTCAACAGATTCATGTCCTAACACAATTGATAATGTTTGCGAATGTGTTCTTTAGCTCAGCAGGCCGTAGTCTGCTAATGTCTGTTGGAGGGCATTTTTTTTGTCCTCTTCCAGCGGCGTCATAGGCAGTCGCAATTCTTCCGAAGCCATATTCAAAATCGCCATTGCAGCCTTGACCGGTATGGGATTCGTGGCCAAATTAAGCATCCCCTTGCTCAGTGCGAAAAGCTTTTTGTGCCATTTAAGGGCTGAGACAAAATCCCCTTCCAGGATCAAATCGGTCATCGCCTTGACGTCTGCCGGCACAATATTCGCCACTACGCTGATCACGCCCTTACCCCCAATCGAGGCCAACGGCAACGTAAGGGAATCATCGCCCGAGATGATGGTTATATCGCATCGAGTAGCAATTTCACTGGCCTGGTCCAAACTGCCGGTTGCCTCTTTTATCGCAATGATGTTTTCGAGTTCCGCCAACCTCGCGATTGTCTCCGGCGTCATTCCGGCCCCGCAACGACCCGGTATATTGTATAACACGATCGGCAGGTCAATATTTTCAGCAATTGCCTTAAAATGCTGATAAAAGCCTTCCTGCATGGGCTTGTTGTAATACGGGCCGACCTGCAGCGTTGCATCGGCACCGACTTTTTTTGCAAATGTGGTCAATTCAATTGCTTCAGCAGTGCTGTTTGAGCCAGCCCCTGCGATTACGGGGACTTGTCCGCCCACGACCTTAACCACCCTTTCGATGACCTTCTTATGCTCTTCGTAACTTAAGGTCGGCGATTCACCGGTCGTCCCAACGGGCACTATACCATCTATACCGCCCTCCAACTGGAATTCGATCAGCTCATCGAGAGTTTCAAAGTCTATTTGACCATCTTGAAAAGGCGTAACCAGCGCTACCATTGCCCCTGTAAACATTCCAAATCTCCTAATTTCGTAAATACGTCATAGCCCATAGTTTATAGTCAATGAGCCAAGAACTGACAACTACGAACTGAATTTATCTATCAATTTTATCATTTCAGCGGTTGCCTGCCCGATTCCGACGAGGACGGCCCTTGCTATGATACTATGGCCGATATTGAACTCACAAAGGTCTTTTATTCGCGCTACCCCGGCAATATTACGATATGTCAGACCATGGCCTGCGTGGACTGTGAGCTTATTCTCCACCGCGAATTCTTTACCGACTTCCAACTCGGTAAGTTTCTTGTTGATTGCCCTTGGGCCATTGGCGTTCGCGTACATGCCGGTATGTAGTTCGACGGCATCGCAGCCGGTCTGGGCAGAAGCGATAATTTGCCCCTTGTCCGGTGTGATAAACGTGCTTACCAAAATGCGTTTTTTGTGCATTCTTTTGACAACGGCGGCAAGGCGTTTCTTTTGCCGAACGCAATCCAGGCCTCCTTCAGTGGTCAGCTCGGCTCTTTTTTCGGGCACCAATGTCACCTGATCCGGCTTAATCTCTTCGGCAATTTTGACGATTGATTCAGCCATGCACATTTCGAGATTCAGCTTACATGCGACAGTTTCTTTGAGTAAACGAACATCTCGGTCGCTGATATGCCGCCTGTCCTGCCGCAGGTGAACCGTTATACCATTCGCACCGGCCAGCTCGCACTGAACTGCCACCCAGACCGGGTCCGGCTCATCGGTCAGCCGGGCCTGCCTGATGGTTGCAACATGGTCTATATTTACATTTAGTACAGCCATTTTCTTGCCCTCGATTTACTCGCTGGATTATATCAGTGTGCAGTTTCAACACAAGCAAATTAAGACGGTAAAAAATTCCGATAATGGTCTAATCAATCTATATCTTGCTTAATTGTGATTTCCAGCTTAATATAGCTTTCGATCTGATTAAAGAAAGTTCCTGTGCTTGTTTCCGTTTAGTAGGCTGGTCTACCTGGTAGCTGGATGTGGATTTATGGCTTCCTGCCGTCGCTTTTGTGGCATGAATTCCTATAAAGGCAAAAACTCGTCATCAATAATTCGCGGTAAAAACGATGAAAGTAAAGCTAAATTGGGCCACTCGGATCACAATCTTTCGGATGTTGCTGATCATTCCATTTGTAAGTTTTATGCTCAAGACAAATGATCCGGCCCTTAGCGACACTGCCCGGAACCTGATGAGATATGTTTCGATTCTCCTGTTTCTGGTCATGGCGGTTAGTGATGGCGTTGACGGCTATCTGGCTCGCAGGAAAAATCAGATTACGAAACTCGGAGCGTTTCTTGACCCGATTGCAGACAAACTGCTTATCACCTGTGCATGCCTTCTCTTAGCCTCGCAACGGAGTCATGTTGAGAATTTTCTTCTGCCCCCGACGGTTGTCGTACTGATCATCGGTAAAGACCTGTTTTTGTTGATTGGTTTTGTGATTGTCTATTTAATTACGTCAAAGATCCACATCGCCCCTGTGTTCGTCGGAAAACTCGCCACTACTTTGCAGTTGTCGATGGTAGCGGGAATTCTGATCGGTCCCGAGGTTTCCAGTATACTGCCGGGCTGGATTTGGTTTTTGCGGACTCTCTGGTGGTCGGCCGCGGGAACCGCTATTTTAGTAACGCTTATTTACATACGCGACGGAAGTCGTTATATTGAAGCGTATGAGCAGAACCTTGCGAACAAAAATGAGAATTCAAAGTAACAAATAAAAACACGGTCGAAAACAACACCCGAACTATAATGGCAGGTATTTTCAACTGAATTTGACATTGTAGATTTGAATCTTCGTTTTAATCTCTTCACTAAGGATATATAGGTGACGATACAATTTAGCGAAATATCGGAAATTCTGGAGGAACTTCGCAACGGCAACATGATTGTGCTTGTCGATGCCGAAGACCGTGAGAACGAAGGCGATCTGGTATGCGCCGCCGAGAAGGTAACACCCCAGATTATCAATTTCATGGCCAAGTTCGGTCGGGGTCTTATTTGTCTGCCGCTTCCGCCCGAGAAATGTGATAGGCTTGGCCTGTATCCACAGACGGTTGATAATACGGCACGTTTCGGAACAGCTTTTACTGTCAGTATTGATGCCGCCGAAGGTATTAGCACAGGTATCAGCGCCGCTGACAGGGCACATACCATACTGACGGCGATGGCGGATGAGGCCAAGCCCAGTGACCTTGCTCGTCCCGGCCATATATTTCCACTCCGTGCCCGCGAGGGCGGGGTGCTGGTACGAGCAGGACAGACCGAAGGAGCAATTGATTTGATGCGTCTGGCGGGCTTGAAAACGGCCGGCGTCATCTGCGAAATTATGAACGAAGACGGCTCGATGGCAAGAGTGCCGGAATTGCTCAAATTCTGTGAGCAGCACAAACTGAAAATCGCCTCTATAGCCAAACTGATAGAATATCGTCTGCAGCGTGAGAGCCAGATCAAACGTCTTGAGTGTGTCAGTCTGCCTACAGACTATGGAGATTTTACACTGATCGCCTATGAAAGCGTAACTTCCGCCGAGCCTCATCTGGCTTTATGCAAAGGTGACGTTGGCCGGCTCGACGAGAATGGCAAACCCATTGAATATAACGAACCGCTGCTGGTGCGGGTGCATTCGGAGTGTATGACAGGCGATTTGTTTCATTCACAGCGCTGCGAATGTGGTTATCAGATGGTGACCGCGATGAAAATGATCGAGCAAGCCGGCAAAGGCGCTTTGATCTATTTGCGGCAGGAAGGCAGAGGCATCGGCCTTACGAACAAACTGCGGGCCTATAAACTCCAGGAACAGGGCCTTGATACGGTTGACGCTAATCTGAAGTTGGGCTTCATGGCAGACAAACGCGACTATGGAATTGGCGCTCAAATCTGTCGTGACCTGGGACTGCGGGAAATTAAAATATTGACAAATAATCCCAAGAAGATTAGTCGCCTTGAGGTTTATGGCATAAAGATTATTGAGCAGGTTCCGCTAAAAGCCGAACCGGGTGAGCATAATATCCACTATTTAAGAACAAAAAAATACCGCCTGGGCCATTTGCTTGATGAGGATTTATAGCTCTTTTGGATTTTGCGCTTTATTGCCAATGGCATGTGAGAATTTCTATTTCATGAAATATAGAAAGTGAGAATGAAACAAGTTCCTGTCATATTCCGGATCTTTTTGTTTATACTTATGTCCATCGGCGCTGGCTGCAAGCAGCCGGGGACACTTAACGAAAATCCCGCTATGACCGATAATGATACTGATAGGCTCTCCTCTTATGCTCGTTATACCCCTGTGAAAATCGACATTATGCCGTTGACTGAATTTAGCAGTCTCGGCGATACCCAGCGGCCTAAATTAAATCTTTACGTTAGTTTACTCGATCAATTCGGCTCCCAGATAAAGTCGCCGGGAATGTTTCGTTTTGAACTATATGAGTATATACAGCGCTCGACTGATCATAAGGGAAAAAGGGCTATTATTTGGCCGGATGTCGATTTGACTGATCCGGTTAAAAATAATGACTCATGGCGGGATTTTCTGCGGGCTTACGTGTTCAGTTTGCCCTGTGAACAATCCATCAGCCGGGACTACATGCTACAGGTAACATGCATATGCCCGAACGGTAAGCGTCTTTCATCCGATTTCACACTTAGACATACAAAATAACCCCCCAGTCCTGGAAAATATGCCAAAAGTTCCTTCATTATCGGTCATTTTTTATTTGACAACAAGACGGGTGATTTGATACATAAGAATAAGTATCTTTAATGCGTTTATATGGGCATTTGTATTCTTTTCGATCTTCCAGTAAAAAGGATTCCAGTGGCTCTTATTTGAATTCGCTAACCGGGAGTTTCGTAAGCCAGTTATAGTTTTTAAGCAGGAAACTTATGTTTCACTGCTAAAGCTCTTGTATTTGAATGAACGACTTATATTGGCCTTTTAAGGGAAGCAGGTGATGTCAATTCGCGAGGAATCGTCTTTAGCAAACATAGATGTAATATTATCAAGATAAAATTATTATCGGCCGTTTTCGTATGTATTTTCGAAGGAGTACCTTTATGAATAAAAAAGGATTTACTTGATTTATTGTGTTATGTAATTGGCCGAAATAACTGACATTGTGGCCAATAATAGAAGTTATTTTTAGTTAAGTCGCAAAGCGACTGAATTGTAAGGAGAAAGTATTATGAGAAATCGAGTAGTTTGGTTGACAGTATTGTTATTAATTGGATTCATAGGAATCAGTCCAAGCCACGCACAGGAAGGCGTAAATCTACTGCTTAACGGCGGCTTTGAAAATGGTGCTGTAGCCCCATTCGGCCACTACGGTGCCGGGTCCGTCGAAGTCGTTACGGATTGCGTGGGTGCAGCGGTTCCCGAAGGTCCGATTGAGGGAGACTACTGCCTGCACGTCGTGATTCCGGGAGGAGCAACAAACAGTTGGGACAGTGGCTTGACGGACGGAAGCCATACCTTTGAAGCAGGCAAGAAATACACTTTCTCGGCCTTTGTCAAAACCAAGGAAGGTGAACTGGAAATCCGTCTCAAGCCGGAACGAGGAGCAGATCCATGGGAAGGTTATGGGGATCAGGTTTTCACTATGACCGAAGAATGGCAGGAAATCTATGTAACCACTCCTGTCTTCACTGAGAGCATCACCCCCGCCAGCCCTACATTCCACTACTCTTTTACCGCCGAGGATTTCTGGATAGACGGTGTAAGATTGTACGAAGGCGATTATGTCGAACCTGCTTTCAGCAGTTTTACAGCTCGGAATCCCAATCCGGCCGATGGCGCTACACACCCGGCCACATGGGCCAGCCTTTCTTGGGATCCGGGAAAA
>Ga0315294_10006655_pt1 | contig 12672 bp, 18 predicted proteins | sample YL17G13_40_MG_FD_203626 | JGI IMG/M metagenome (GOLD analysis project Ga0315294, IMG submission 203626) | Sediment microbial communities from Yellowstone Lake, YNP, Wyoming, USA - YL17G13_40 | ecosystem: Environmental > Aquatic > Freshwater > Lake > Sediment | place: USA: Wyoming | collected...
GTAAGGACCCAGCATTCCGACCTGCCTCCGGCGCTCATGAAGGCGGCGCTCCGCCCCGTGCCTCCGGCTCTACTGCATCCCGGCGCAGCGCTCGAACGACCCTGGCTCATGCCGAAGGCGCAGCCGCTGGATCCCGAAGCCGTTCCGCCGGGACCCCGACGCATCGCCCCGGCGAGAATGGCGACGGGATCCGCTGCGAGGATATCGAGTAGTTTCCCCGGCGCCGTGGTGGCGCCGAGCTTGAGAAGGAGGTGCAGCATGGGGGTCGGCGGGGAAGCGAAAAGGTTCCAGACTAGGACACGAGGAGGAGGTGGGGCATGACCGGGACCGCAGCGGACGTTCTTCCTATGGAGAGATACTTGCGCATCGCGGGCGCGAGGCTCGCGCTCGTGCGCCCCGCGCCGATGCGCACCCACGGAGTCGCGGGCGGACGGGCGGTCGAGGCGCCCCTCTCGTTCTCGGTAAGGCAGGGCCTCACGCCTGCGTGGCAGACGATCAACAGGGCTTTGAAGAGGGAGCTCCAGGACCTCCTCAACCGCCTCGTGCGCGAGAAGGTGATCTCCCGCGCCGACGCCCTCATTCTGAGAGGCGAGCACGGCGTGGGGCCCAGGCCAGGCGTCCCGCCGCCGCCCGCCGCGTGGACCGGGGTGGAAGAGGAATCGCCGCTCGAGAGTGCGGCGGAAGCCGCCTTCGCCGCCGGGCAGGAGCTGGTGGCGGAAGCGGAAGCCTCGCTAGACGCCGCGGACGAGCTCGACGCCGGGGACGAAGCGCCGCCCCCACTGTAAAGAAGGAGAGGGAAACAATACTTCATCGGGAGAAATGGAGGTAGTGAGATGAACGATACAATGCCGCGGCCGTGGACCTGGGCGCTCGTGGGACTGGGCGCCATCCTCTTCGCGCTGGCCCTGGCGGCGATCGTCTTCTCGTGGGTGTGGTCCCCTCTTTCGGAGCAGCAGGCGACGGAACAGGCGACGGCGGGGACGCACGAGTTCCAGGAGGAGAGCGCCGCGACCGTCGCCAGGATGGACGCCATCCACGCCGACCTGACGGAGATCCGGGAGAACCTGGTGTGCATCGAGCGCCTCGTGAAACTCGGGCGCATGGAGGCGGGGTCGGCGGAACCGGAAGGGCCGGCTGAGAGGAGACTCCCGTGACGGTCGAGAAACGTCTGGAGAAGCTGGAGCGCGGACTCGTGGAGTTGAGGCGGGGCCTCGCGGCGATTTCGCCACGATCTTGGGTGAAGGTTTTGGCCAGCGGACCGATGACGAGGACGTTGAGGCGTTCCTGGCGAGGTGGTCCGCGGGCGATCCCAGCGCCGACTTCTGCGGCGTAGGTTTCGGACCGAGCGGCCCCGACGGTCTTATCACCCCGTGGGACATCGACGGCTTCATCGGGGCATACAACCAGGCGGTGGCGGAGGGGCGTCATCTGGATCCGCTGCCGAACTTCGGGCCGCAGGGAGAAGGTTCTCCGGAACCGGGTGCCAGCGCGTTCAGCCCAGAGACGCTGAGTGATGCCCCCGCACAGATCTTGGAGCCCACAAGGCCACTTGCGACAAGCGAGAGTCTGTTGGCGACGCCCGCCTTGGACGAGTACCCGATACCCCTCTCGGCAGAAGTGGGCATTCTTGTGATGGCGCCGCAGGCCACTTCCTCTGAGGGTTCGGCCTTCTTGGCGAGCCGTGGTACATCCGAGGCAGATGAGCCCCCGCTGCACTTCCTCATGCCGACAGGTACGCCTCTTGCCTGGAGCACTGCGGCAGAGGTCGCACCGCCCCCCGACGCCGTTCTCTCGCCCGATGGCGGGGTTGAGAGCCTGCTCCTGGTGCCTGCACTCGAAATACCCATGAGGTAGGCGTCAGGACCTGGGGAACATGTGGGGCAGCCTCCACTTCTCTCCCACGTGGTTATCCGTTTCTCATGCTTGCCAGAGCGCCTTCACGCATACTCCTTGTCGATCCTCACCTGGCCGCAGTCGAGGCACCGGCAGCGGTGGCGGATGATGGCCGTGTATCCGCCTGTCATGAGGCTGATGTCCTCAAAATAGTACACCGGTGTAACGGGGCCATGCAGGAACCTCTTGCATGGCCTCCTTTTCAAGCGTAGAGATCAGTGGCAGGCAGGAGTTGACAACCCGGCTGGGCGACGACGCGGCGGCTGATCGTCGCCGGGTTGTGACCGAAAGAACCAAGACCGTGCAGGGGCCTGCATCCTCTGGGTGGCCTTTTTCTTTCGGTTCGCCCGGTCAGGACCGCAGGCGGCGAGGCGTGCGCGACGCCGGCGCACGAGGCATCGCGCTTCTGGCCCGCGGCGGCCGCCCGCGCCTCCGCGCCTGAATCCGTCATCCCATCTCTCCCGCTGCTCGCGCGGCACTCGACCCCGATCCTGACGCTCGGCCGCTATGCCCACGTTGAAGTTCTCGACCAGACTAAAGCCCTGGACGCCTTGCCGTCGATAGACCTTGTGCCCGCGCACTGGGAAGCGGGCAGGGCGACGAGCACGGACGACGCGGTTCCGCCGCCGGATGACCCGCCCCCGGCGCGCAGCGCCCTTTCAGCGCGCCAGTGCCCGGACGTGCCGCCGGATGCCCTGACTTGGCAGGAGGGTCACCTTGGCAGGAGGGTCACCTGGCAGGAGGGTCACCTGTCAACGCAAAGTAGAAATGTCCGCTGGCAGGAGGGTCACCTTGACAGCGGACGGGCGAAAGCGGTAGAATCCTTGCGAGTTGTGGCCACTTGCCGCGACTTGTCCGAACCTAACAAGATATCGGGCCACCTTAGCTCAACGGTAGAGCACCGCTTTCGTAAAGCGGTGCCCGAAACTCGTAAGTCTCGCCCCCCCAAGACTTACAACCCGCGGCCCCTGACCTTTCAGCGCCCTTTCAGCGCGCCGGCGAAAACACCAAAACCGCCGAAACCGCCGCAACCCTGGCCCCAATGCCGGCCGACTTGGCCCAACTCGCTGCCGCGTGGCCGCACCTGCCCGAAGCTGTCAAGGCCGGGATAGCCGCAATGGTCAGCGCTGCTTCGCAGCGGTGAGCCTGTGACGGCCGCGCCGCAGCGGCCTCGAATGTGACCGAACCGGGCCCTTTCAGTCAGGCTCCTCCGCCATTGGGTCACCCCCGCCATCGAGGCGCAACTCAACGAGCCGCAGAAGAAGATGGTCGGGCTGCTGGTCCAAGGCGAGAAGCTCACCAGCCAACGGTGTGAGTCGGAATTCGGCATCACGCGGGAAACCGGCACTCAGGACTTCAAGCTCTTGGTACAATTTGGGTTAGCCTCGTCCACGCAGCGGGGATCGGCCTGGAGATTCCCGCGGAAGACGTTCGGGTGGTTCGCTTCTTTTCAAGCGAGTGTGGGCGGCAGGGGATTCGACGCTGAGCGACGGCGCCGGAGCGATCTTTGAACGTCGCCCAAGCCCGAGGCTTCCTTCATGAATACGCCACAGCGCGAATGCACGTGCACCCGCTTCAGTGCCATCGCGCGGCACGCGCCACTCCAGTTGAGCCCCTCGATGGTGGTCAAGGCCATCATGTAGCCCGCTTCGAGGACACGCTGTTCCGTCCGCTGGTCGAAGTCGCCGTCCTGGCCATTGGGGTAGCAGAAGGCCGCGACAGTCTGGCCCGTGAGTTCCTCAAGTTCCCGCTTGGACTCGTTCAACTCCCACTCCAGTTCCGCATCAGGGAGCACGGTGGCGATCGTGTGCGTGACCGTGTGCCCGCAGAGCTCCAGCAGTCCGCTGCGCAACATCTGGGTCACTTCCGCCCGGCTTAGTGCACGGTACTCTTCGGGCGGTGCGGCCGGCGGGTCGGCCCCCCAGGCGTCGCAGGCCCGCTGGAGGACTGACTCCCGCTCGGGGGGTCGCAACCGCTTCAGGCGGGAGCGGAAAGCCGCCAGTTGCAGCGCATCCCCGATCCTCACCGACGTCTCGCCGATCCTGAACTCCGCGCCCGCCCGTGCATGGTCCGCGGCCCAACTGAGTTTGTCGAACCACAGCCAGCGGCCGTGCAGAAGGAAATCCGTTGAGGGGCACACCACGATGGGGATCCCCAGATCCTGCGCAATCGGGAAGATGACGGCATGGACGTCGGCGTGTCCGTCGTCGACCGTAACCATGGCAAGACGGTCCCGGTCACCGACCGCCCTGAACTGGGAGGGGCGGATCACCCGGTATCGTTCGGCTACAAACTCCAGTTGGCGCCGGACAACGTCGGGACCGATTGCGGCCGGGCCCCCGATCCTGTGCATGGTGACGACGACAAGGCGGCCCCGCCGCTGAAACCAATCATAACAGCGTGAGGCGGCGGCCAGCACCCAGTCGTGCATCGTCCTCCCTCCCGTCCCAGCAGACTTCAGAGGCACACCAACGCGGAATCGCCGTCGTAGGCGCAGGGATCCCACGAGTCGGGCTGCCGCAACACTGTTCGCATGATAGGATCCCTGGCCTTGTAGAAGTACGGCCAGTTGGCCTCAGGTGTCGTCGGCCGAGGTCGGTACTCCTCCAGCACGAGACGCTTCCAGTTGCAGAACCCCGTGACCTGTAGTATGGCGGCCCCTTGTCGCCGGGCGGCGCAGAACGCCCCGGCTAGAAGGGCCCCAACGTGCTCGGGACTATCTTCCGCGACCTGCATGTCGGCCACTCCTGCGACAGTGTATCCGCTGTCCTTCTCGGTCTTGTACAGGCAGACGGCATATCCGGCCAGATCCCCGCCGGACTCAACGGCGATGATATTGGCGCGTCCGCGTCGAAGCGGGACCGCAAAGTCAGTGGCTGAAAAGGGAGGCGTCTCCGTCATACCTGGAGGGATCCCACGGCTCGGGGTGGCGCAGCGCGGCGTGCAGAGCTGGATCCCTTGCACGGTAAAAGAAGGGGCAGTGGTCACGCCTCTTACTTCGTAGCCTAAACTGCTCCATCACCCGACGCTTGACGGCCGAGAGGCCCGTGATTTCTACGATGTCGACCCCCAGCCTGCGCGCTGCATGAAGGGCTCCCGAGACGAGGGACTGGACGTACTTGGCATCCTCACTCGCCACCTGCAAGTCGGCCATTGTCAACTCCTTCCGACCCGTTTCCTTGTCATCGGAACGAATCAGCACCGTGTAGCCCAGCAGGTTGGCCCCCTCTTCGAGCACCAGGATCACAGCCTTCCCCCGCTGCATCGGAATCCTGAAGTGCCATGCAAGGGTCTCCCGGTCTCTCACGGCAAGCAAGCGATTGGGGTCTCGGCGCAGTATGGACCACAGGCCATCGAACCTTTCGTCGAAGCTAGCCACCGATCGAACACCAGAGGGGGGGGCGCCCATTCGGTTCCGCCGCCGCACTACATCGAGCGCCCACGCCGCCAAGCCCATTGGATACTTCAGAACGGAAGCCCCGGGAATCGCCCTCTTGCGAAGCACCCTTGCGACACCTCTGGGGTAGTTCATGACGCAGGTGAGCGGCTCGCCGTACCAAGGCACGGGAACTGGCTCGGCCTTGTAGTAACCCCAGATCCTGCTTGACACGGGATTCGCTGTAGTTGTAATCCATAGATCTACATCTGACTGGCCAAAGTATGCGTCGATAAGCATGAGCGAGAACCTGCGATAGGCCGGATCCACGGCCGCGCTTGAGCCGGCCTGAGCGACCAGCCGCCGCCCGTTCCACTCGTACACTTGCGGGATCTGGTCAACCGTACCCACTATCTCCCCTTGGTCACTGACCAAGACGAGCGCCCCTCCAAGACCCGGGAATGCCTTCCGAGCTGGGTTTGCCATCCAAACATGCGTCCATTCATCTAGCGTCAGGTCGGCAGCGGACACCAGTCCGTTGCGCCTACGGACTGCCGTAATGGCCGCGTAGTCCTCCAGGGTCGCCGGCCGGAACTCCATCTCTGTCACCCTCCCAAGGCGTACACGAGGCTGCAGCGCCCCGAAGTCGGAAGGGCTGCCCAATCCACGACCGCGACAGCCCTCGCAATCTTTCACTGAGCCGTGTAGCCCCCGTCTACAGCAAGGCAGGATCCGGTGACCCAGCGAGCGGCATCGGACAAGAGGAAAGCCACAGCGGAAGCCACGTCCCCGGGATGCCCCATGCCGAGGGGGTGCAGGCTCTCGATCCTCTTGTAGAACTCAGATCCGAGGACGGCCTCGGTCCGTCCCACCATCGCCGTCCTCACGTAGCCGGGCAGGACCGCGTTGACCCGGATGCCGCTTCCGGCAAGTTCCAATGCCGCGGACCGGACCAACCCTAAGAGTGCCGACTTGGTGCAGCTATAGGCCGCCAAACCCGGAGCGCCAACGACACTGGCCACAGAACCGATCATAACACACGAGCAACCATCATGCGCTGTGGCCTGACGCTGGGCCACACCGCGGAGCAACATGCCAGCGGCTACAACATTGATGCGGTACAGAGACTCAAAATCCCTAGCCCGGAGAACCTGGAGTGGCTTAGTGAGTTCAGCACCGGCACAATGCACCACGCCGGAGAATGGCAAGATCTCCTGTGCCAGCTGCAGAACAAGAGCCGGGATCTCATCCGCCTGCGTAAGGTCAAAGCTGCGCACCATGTGTCCGTCGCCGTGGAGAGAGCGCAGGGTCTCCCCTAGGCGTTCCTCGTTTCTCGCTATCCCTACAACGCGGGCGCCCAGCTTGGCGACCAGCTGCGCGGTGGCTCGACCTATGCCGGAAGAAGCTCCTGTTACTAGGATGCACTTCCCAGTGAGATCAACGAAACTTGAGTCATCCATGACCCAATCCCTGAGTAGGTGTTCCTGAAAGCTCGACAAGCGGCGCAACCGATACTCCCTGGGTCTCTATGGCCACACCCGACCAGGACCATCCAACGCCGAAACCCACGAGGAGAAGCCGGCTCCTGGAGGTCCTCAACTGGTCGGCCATTCTCACAACCATGGTGAGCGGTATTGAGGCAGAACTGGTGTTCCCGAAATGATCCAGCGAAAGAGGCACGCGTTCCATGGCAATCTTGCAGCGCCGGGCTACGTTGTCGAGGATGAACCGGCTGGCCTGGTGAAACACAACGGCCGTGACATCCTCGGGAGTCCATCCGGTTTCCTTGAGAAGTTGCTTGACCGCAGGAACAGCCCTTTGTAGGGCGAAGACGAACACCTGGGCCCCATCCATCCGGAGGCAGGGGGGGGGCGATGGATCGCGGCAAGTGAGCCCCACGCGGCTCCTCTGGCCGCCTGCTGGGATTATCAGATAAGGAGCTCCTGTGCCATCTGTGCCCCAGCATGTAGCCCTGACCTGAGTCGGCCCCTCGTTGTCCAGCAGGGTCGCCGCCCCGGCGTCGCCAAACAGGAACCGGTCGCCCACTTGGTCTATGTGTCGGGACATAACGTCGCCCACAGCCAGTAGGCAACGATGAACAACGCCACATTGGAGGAGACTCTGGGCCAGGATCAGGCCGTAGGTGTAACCTGAACAACCGAGGTTGACGTCGAAAGCAACCACCGTCTTGCCAAGCATCAGCCGCTTCTGAAGGATGCACGCGCTCGCGGGAAGCAGATACTCCGGGGTCTGAGTGACCAGTATCACGCCATCAACGTCCTGCGCTCCCCAACCTGCGGCGTTCAGGGCAGACCTCGCCGCGGCCTCGCAGAGATCAAGGGTCGTGAGGGGCGCGTCCTTGACGACATGCCGCGCCAGGATACCCGTGTTCTCCTCGTACTTCCGGCGATCCTCGTCGGATAGGCCGAATTCCCCGTTGACCAGTCTCCCCTGCGGCACGGCAGCGGCGATAGCCACAATCCTCATCACTGGATGTCCTCAATGAAGAGGGCGATGATGTCCCCGATCGTCTCGCAGGAACGGAGCTTGTCTACATTCACGGTCTTCCCGAACAGTTCGTCGATGCACGCGATGACCGAAAGCTGCCCGACGGAGTCCCACCCCGTCACGTCCGTCAGGGCGACGTCCTCGGTGATGTCTCTGGGCTTCTCGTTCAAAGCCCTGGCCAGCGCTCTGCAAAATTCCTGTTTGGATACAGCCATAGGCGATCTCCTTGTGCGTGCTCCGGCGTTGGGCCTCAGCGCCACGTAACCAGGCAAGCGGCCCACGAATACCCCACACCAAAACCGACCAGCATCACACGCGAGCCCGGCCGGAGCCTGCCCTGCGCCGCTTCGGCCTCCAGAGCCAGGGGAATGCTTGAAGACACGGTGTTGCCCGTCTGCTCCATCGCAATCGTGAACTTCTCGCGGGGAATCCCCAACTTCCGTTGCAGATTATCCAAGATGAACCGGTTCGCCTGGTGCATGACGAACAAATCCACGTCATGCAGCGTCAAACCGGCACGGCTCAGTAGCGCCTCGACGGCCTCCGGCACCCGGCGCAAGGTGAACGCGAGGACCTTGGGTCCATCCATGAAGAACTTCGCAGTGGAAGAGCCGTCTGCGGCCATCCGCCGGCACGCGCTGCCGGGCGCCATCAAGTCTGTGGCACCCGAGCCATCCGTGCCGAAGACGAAGGGCCCAATGCCTGGGGCGCCGCCGTCGGCCCCCTCGCCGCAGGCGATCAGCGAAGCCGCTGCCGCATCTCCGAACAGCGTAGCGTTCCGGTCGCCGGTGTCAAGGAACTTGCTGTACGTGTCGGCCGTAATCAGCAATGCCCGCGAGCCCAAGCCTCGCTCCAGAAGCGACTTGGCAATGGCCAAACCATAGACATATCCGGCGCATCCTAGATTGAAGTCGAAGGCCAGACATTCCGTACGCAGCCCAAGTCGCCCGTGGACAAGGCACGCCGTGGCCGGCAGGAGGTAGTCCGGCGACTGCGTGCATACCATGAGGATGTCGATATCCTCGGGATTACAGAGATGGCCCGCAAACAGGCGCTGGGCCGCCTTTACGGCGAGGTCTGATGCACACTCATCCTCCGTTGCCCAGTGTCGTGTGAGTATCCCAGTCTTGGCATGGATCTGCTCCGCTGTCCAGCCCTGAAGGCTGGCTGCGAGAACTTGGTTGTCGACGACCCCCTCCGGCAAGTAACTCCGGATCGCGACGATGCCCGCTTGTTTCTCCGCAACGGACCCCATTCCGCTCTCCCCTGCCTTTGTCTCCGCATGTCACCTACGACGCCTGGCTGGCGAGGCCAAGACACCACACGGGAATCCATCCGAGAAGCCGTTGACACCGGAACGACGGTCGCCCCCTTCCGGAGCGGACACCCAACAGCCCCCGCCACGCGTCGCGGCCGGGACGTGGGCAAGTATCTGAGTAAGCCTCTTCCAAGGCGGCCAACTGCCCTTGCCCTACCGGCCCGGACCATGGACGAGCCGACACTGACCGTCAGTCCTGCTTTTCCCATCGGTTCTTCCGAGTCGTTGTCTTGAGTTCTTCTCGATGGGCTACTCGTGCAGGAGAGCCTTCCCTCAGGCGACCTGTCTCGGCCCTCACCCGCGGCGGCAGTCCCAGGAATCCTCCCTTGTCGCAGACCACCCGCCCCTAATCCTGCTTGGGTCTTCGCCACTGGAACATCGCTCTCACGGCGCAGGTTGTGATATCCGGCGCGCACCAATGACTGCGCTGCTTCCTACATCAACTCAAGAGGCCGCGAAGGATGATCGACACCCGATCGGCGCTACCAGCCGGCCCCCGTCTCCCTCAAGCCCTGTCGCCTTCGCCATCCTTCCTCAAAACCGTCTTGGCCCTGCGAGGGGGGGTCGCCGGCTGGGTGATGTCCTCCCCCGGAATCAGTTGTCGCATCCACGGATAGGGGAAAACCCACTCGTCCTCAATCTTCGCTCGGATCTGTCGAACATCGCAGATCGGCGTGGCCGGACAGCCCCTCACGAGCATGTAGTCCGCCACATTATTCTTGACCTCACTTGACCCAGCCACCATCGCGTGGTAACCCACCTTGACCCCGGGCCAGATAACGGCATTCACGCATATGATTGCGCATTCCCCGATCACGGGCGCCGTCACCCCAAGGACGGTCGGCGGATATGGCATGTTCAGCAGGATTACCCGGGGAAAAATCTGACAATGAGGCTGCAGCTCGGCATGCTCACAAACATAGACTTCGCTGGCCAGGAAGACACTATCGCCTATGCGGCAGTGCTCCATTAGGGTGCACCGAATGCCAATGCGGGCACGCGAACCGATCCGAACACCATCCAAGACGGCGGTCCCCATGCCAATGGCACACTCTTCCCCGATCTCCGCCCCCGGCGCCACGTAAACGTGCGGGCCGATGGAGCTTCCTGCACCGATCCGCAACGGCTCCGCAGCGGCGCCGTAGCCGAGGACGGCGCCCGGCCCCACGACAACCCCCTCTCCGAGAGTAACGGCAGGTCCAACCCACGCGGTTGGGAACACCTTAGCCGAGGCAGGGATGTGGGCCTCGGGAGCTATCCAGGCGCCGCTGGCAAGAGTCATCGTCCAGCCTCCACTTGCGGGTCGCCCCAAGTCACGGCCCTATCCGAAGGCATGAGCCGCCAGGCATAACCTCGCCACGCCGATGGCACTCCGGCGAACAACAGGTACTTTCATACCCGAGAACGTGGCGGTAGTCAAGGATGTACCGCCCAGGATGTAACCGCCCAGGCTCTGCCGGTATCTCCGTGCAATCTGTCTCCCCCTGGCATCGCCGGTGGGGCGATACCTCGTCCGTTTCGGGCGTTGCCAGATGAGCCATATGGCGTTCCCAGCTGCGTGCGTCTTCCCAGAGGCCGACGTGTCCGACCGCTTCTCGAGTTCGAGCATGAAGCGTTCGGCGGGGTCGTTGGCCCGGCCCCGGCAGTCCACTCCCCGGGGGCGAGCTTCCCATCGACAAGCGTCGCTTTCGGCGCCCGAGGACGCCCGCGCGTTCTTATCTTCCCGCCCTGGCTTGGCCCCGGTCCCCAAGCTCGCGAAGCCTCCTGTAGGCCCGGACCACTGAGGGGACCTTGGCCCGGAGAAAGGGCTTGATCTGCTCTTCCACGCATTTCCGAATGCGGGCCGACGGTGTCCGAGGGCCCACCGTCATGCGCACATATCGGCGGATCCCGGAGGCCAGTTCGTCTTTCCACCGGGATTCGTCCCCTAGGAAATCGAACTCTTCCAGGTGCGCGTCAAACGCGTCACGAAGACACCGGTTGAAGAGCGCAATCCCCGGAGAGAGGTCCCTATGAGATTCGTCGTAGGAGGCGTTAAGAGCGTGGTACACCTTGGCCCAGTATATTCCATACACATGGGCGATCGGCTCGCCGTTGAGCCGGAGTGTATAGATACCTAACATGCCTCTCTTGGCACATCGAATCGCCAGATCAGCATAGAACTCCTGCTTGCGCGGTACCGCCGTGAACGACGTTCCGTTCTTCTGCTTCCAGCTATTGCGTTCAACGTGGAAAACATCCTGCAAGGCTTCATCGCACTGGTCGGGAGTCACATACTTGCGAAACTCCAGCCGACCGGCCTTCTCTATTCTCTTGCATTTGCGATTCAGCTCACTGCGGAAATGGGCCGATCTCGATTGCAGATACTCCGACCAGCTTCGGTCGATCCGGAGGAAAGGCGAGCCGAACGACTCAGAGCAGATCTGCAGCAGCTGATATTGTCTCAGGAGAGATGGCAGCAATCGGCACATATCCGACGATTCCGGTATTCTGTGAACATTCAGCATCAAGCGCTTGAAGCGAGTCATCAGATGCCCCAGTAGGGCGTGCAGGACCTGCTCTTTGTCGCCGTCGCAGATGACGTCGCAGTACCCTGCGGGGCTCCTAGACGGCAGCGCCAAGCTCCTGTCTTCCGCATCGACCAGGAAAGGTGCAAGGGCTACCGGTTGTGCTTCGTTTCTAATGAGAACAAACTCAATAGGCTTGTCGGTCCAGAAACACCGAAGCCAAGTGGAGAGCCACGGATGCGTGACGAAAACGGCCCTGCTGCCGACACGCTCAAGAAAGCCTTGCCACTCGGGCTCATACCGAGCGAAATCACTGGCGCTCTTGATCTCGACGATTTCCAGCACGGTTCGCCTCCACTGACAATCTTTCGCCCTGCCTTGAAGATGTCCGCAAGGCGCGTCCTATGGATCCAGTGAGCTGTAACGCCAGCGAATCAGGGCAAGCGTGCATCGTACGTGGTCTGCCATCAAACAGTACGATGTCTCCAGCAGGATGCGCAATACGAACTGCGGTACCTTGCCCTTCGCAGGGCCGGAGCCCGCATCTGGCCGCACCCCTGTTCGCACTGTAAAGGTCTCGGCGCTCAGCAGCCATCACTTTCCTCTTCGCCAATCCCAGCCGCGAGCTACTCGGGTTTAGTACGAGCTAAACCCACGGCCTCTGGCCGTGCGACCCGAAGAGCTTCGGAGCGATCCGGCGTATAGACCGGGCTTCAAGAGCAAGGTAGGTTTTCCCTCCGGGAAGGCCCCGTGGGCAGGAAGGAGAACCCCATGCATGAATGGGAGAGTCTAGCCCACGTCAGGTGGAAGTGCAAGTACCCTGTGGTGATTATACCGAAGTACCGCCGGAAGGTGCTATACGGGAGGTGCTATACGGGAATCTCAGGAGGCAGGTGGGCGTGATTTTGCGGGAGTTGTGTCGACAGAAGGGCGTCGAACTGCTGGAAGGGCAGTTGATGCCGGACCACGTGCACATGTGCCTGAGCATTCCGCCGAAATACAGCGTGGCCCACGTGATCGGGTTCTTGAAGGGCAAGAGTACGGTGCGGGTTCATCGGGAGTTGTTGCAC